>LSQX01332153.1_pt2 | contig 33916 bp, 33 predicted proteins | sample 654561 | NCBI WGS metagenome assembly LSQX01 (sample SAMN04489861, study PRJNA283612) | anaerobic digester metagenome | isolation source: 4 biogas reactors fed with cattle manure at either 37C or 55C with and... | place: Denmark: Kongens Lyngby | collected 2014 | reverse complement strand
CTTCATGCATGGTTTCGATCATATCTTCCGCCAGCTGTTTTAATTTTTCATCAAAAATCTTTACGGGTTTAGATATTTTTCGGAGGATTGGGTCCTCGTCTTTTCGTATTTCCAAAATTGCCATTTTATTCTCCTATACTGATTCAATGGGGTCTACTTCAACACTAAACTGCCAAGGACGACTTGCGTGAAGACTAAGGAGATGTTCTTTAATCTCACTGGGGTCATCGGCCGTAATAAGAATTTTTCTTTCTCCGGGAATCCACTGGCCAAAGCTTTCTGAAATATTGGCCCCATGACCCTGAAGTTCAAGAATCATTTCTTTGGAAATCTTATCAATTGTTTTTACATCCCCCTTTAAATGAATGAGGATATAAGAGCTAAAGGGTGGAAGTTTTCGAGCCTGGCGTAGAGCCATTTCTTTTTTTAAAAAGTTTTCTACATCACCTTGTAGAACGCCTTGCAAAACATAATTTTTTGGTTCATAGGTTTGAATTAGAGCTGTGCATTGCCGGTTTCCTCGTTCTAAGAACAGCTTTAGCAATTGAAAGCCCTTCTCGGCAGCCCGATAGCTTGGAATATGCAAGTAAAAATCTGCATTGATTACACCCAGAAAACTCACATCATAATCAAAGCCCTTGGCAATGAGTGAAGTACCTAAAAGAAGGTCCACCTTTTTCTCTTTTAAAAGCCTATGAAGTTTTATATACCCATCTTTTTCCTCCATAGTCTTAGCATCAACATTGACTATACGTGCCTGGGGGAAGAGACGCTGGAGTTCTTCTCTGACCATTTGGATGCCTCCGCCATAGAAACGAAAGGCATTGCTACCACACTGGGGGCACTGATCCATAGCGGGACTCTTATAGCCACAGCCTGGACAAAAGAGGGTCTTCGTTTTTTGATCATAGTGCAAGCTTCCCCGGCACTGGGGGCAATAAAGTGCATGACCACACTTTCTGCAAAAAACATAACTGGCATAATTTTTACGATTCATTAAAAGAAAACCTAGGCCTTTGTTTTCTAGTACCTGAGTGATTTCTTCAATCATTCTCTCACTTAAAGGACTGCGGTTTCCCTGGGACAATTCTCTACGCATATCCACAAGTTCAATTTTAGGGCGCTGTAAAGATTCTTCTACAAGATTAACTTTATAGATATCTTCTCTAAGATAAAGTTCCAGAGGAGGAACTGCCGACGCAAAGATCGTCTTGATACCTTGCTGCTGGCCATAAAAAGAAGCCAGTTCATTGCCGTGAAAATAGGGATGCTTCGATACATATCCATCATCTTGGCACTCGTCGACAATAATGGTATCTACTTCTTCTAAGGGAAGAAAAAGACCCATTCTACTGGTGATCATAATGGGAAAACGCCCTTCTATAAAAGAAAGGAGTTCGCTTTTTTGCTCTTTAGGAGACATTTTTCCATGGTAGACTCCCACCAAATCTCCAAAATGTTCTTTAAAAAGTTCCACGGCAGCAGGCAAAAGAGAGGCATCGGGAAAAAGAAGAATAAAACGTTTTTCTTTTTCAAGGCTATTTTCCGCTAAATGAAGATAAATATTCCAAGCCGAAGATTTTTCTCTATGGAGTAGAAAAAGACCACCCTCCTCTTTACTCATCTGCTCCAGTGCTTTTTTCTCTGCGGATTCCAACAAAGGAAGGCTTTGGAAAAATCCTTTTATTTGTCTATAACTGCTTGATATTCGTCTGGAAATATAAACCCTTAAGACAATTCCCTTATCCTCTAGGGTTTTTATACTGGAAAGGCTCTGTTCACCCCTTGGTATCATTTGGGGATAGTTATGGATCAGTTCTTCTATAATTTCTCTTTGTCTTTTGTAGCTCTTTGGCAGTTTGTTTAAATACTCTTCCAGTTCTAAAAGAGAATACTGACTAAGAAGCATTTCATTTTGAGGCAATTTAACTCTTTGATTGTACTGATATTGTATATTACAAAGACCCGATTGTCTTAATTTTTCCTCATTGTCTTTGATACTAAGATACTCCCGGATTTGTTCATTACTTAGATTTTCACGCATGACAAAATGAGCTCTGGCCTCCACTCTTAGAGCTTTGGGTAAAAAAAGCCGACTGTAGGCCGCTGGGGGTATAGCGTAGTAGTGAGATAAGAAGTTCAAGGCTTCAAGGCTGGAAGCACTTAGAATTACTCCCGTCTCCTTCAAAATACTTTTAGCTCCAGAGAAAGCTTCTTCTTCACCTAAAACAAGCCCTTCTCGCGGTACATTGCCGCGACCAAAGGGAACCAGTACAAGCTGGCCCTTTTGAAGGGTTTTGTTGCTTTTATAAATATAGGGACGGTCATAATCGCTCACCGCATCAAGAAGAATTATTCGATAATACACTAAAGTGAAAATCCCCTTCCTGCTTTATCCAAATAAGTTAAAAAAGCATCGGAGACACTGTGGCTTTCAGCTTCCATAATGGCTAACAGTTGGCGAGTTGTATTCTCGATATCATTATTGACAAGATAATAATCATAGTCCTTAAGATATTTGAGCTCATCCATTGCACAGCTTAGTCTTTGTGCGATAGCCTCTTCACTTTCAGTGCCTCGGCTACTTAGTCGTTCTTCAAGCATATTTAAATTGGGGGGAAGAACAAAAATTAAAACCGCGTCTTCTCCCATTTTCCTTATTTGCCCTGCTCCGAGCATCTCGATTTCTAGAATTACATCTTCACCCCGGGCAAGGTGTTTTTCAAGTTCCCTTTGGGGTGTGCCATAATAATTACCATAAACTTCGGCCCATTCAGCAAAAGCTCCTTCATCAATCATTTTCTTAAAATTGTCTTTACTGATAAAGTGATAGCTCTTTGCCTCTTCTTCATTAAAACGAGGCTCTCTTGATGTATAAGAAATACTAAGATGCAAACTTCTTTGTTTTAACACATCTCTTACTAAAGTACCTTTTCCTACACCAGAGGGACCACTAATAACAAAGACACGTCCTCTTCTTTTAAACATAATTACTCCAAATTTTGTAGTTGTTCTCGAATCTGTTCAAGTACAGATTTAGCCTCTATAACTTCTCTTGTTAGTTCATAGGCTGCCGATTTTGAACCCATAGTATTGATCTCACGACCTAATTCTTGTACAAGAAAATCCAGTTTCCTACCATGGGGACTGGGTCCCGCTAAATCCTTCTTAAAAGCTTCGACATGGGTAAGTGATCTTTGCAGCTCTTCTTCAATGTCTTTTTTTTCTGCAAAGAGGGCTAATTCAAACTCAAGACGCTCCTCTTGAATCAGGTTTTTATCTTCAAGAAGTTCTTCAAGCCGACTGCGAAAGTTGTCAGCATAGGCTTTTTTCCAAAAAGGTGCCTTTTTCTGTATAAGCAGTAATTGTTTTTCCAAATCATTTAAAAGGCTGTTAATATGATTCTCTAGGGCCTGGCCTTCCCTTTGACGGGAAAGAATTAAATTTTCAAGGGCTCCCGCAAAGCACTCTTCGATAAGGCCCCCCATCTTGTTATCTTCTTTTTCTTTAAAAACCAAAGCGCCTTCTAAGGACAGAAGATCGCCAAGGCTAAACTTATCCTCAAGGGGAATTTCTTCCGAGGATATTAGTGTTTTTAACTGTTCTATTAACCCGTAATCAATCTCCAGTACTTTTCTTTCCGAGGGAGGGCGATCTATATCGATGGTGACATCAACCTTTCCCCGTTGGAGCTTTTTCTGGAGAAGTTTTTTTAAATCCATCTCAAGGGCTAAAAAACTTCTAGGCATACGGAGATTAATTTCCAAAAAGCGTGAGTTTACTGATCTCATCTCTACTTTGATTTCAGTGTTTTCACTTTTTAGCTTACAAAGTCCATAGCCCGTCATGCTAATTAGGCCATTTTTTTCATTTTCATTTTGCAAAATAGTATCCTCCGTATATCCCGGCTTTTCCCTTTAACATACTAGTTTCAATCTTTAATGTATTGGCCATAGAAGGCATAACCAAAATCTGTGCCCATTTGTTGACTTCATCAAAGTATTCCTCGCCATAATCATCGACAACCCCACCACCTAGGATGAATAAATCCGGCTCCAAAACGGCATGGAGGGAGGCAATGGCACTGCCCAGGGCCCTGGCGGATTCTTCAAATAATTCAACAGCCAAAGAATCTCCGAGTTTATAGCCCTTGGCTAAAACTCGGCTATCGAGCATCTCGCCACTTTTTCTACCCTCAAGAAGGATAGAGTTTCCGCCTTCTTGAGCAAATTCCTCTAGGCGCTGAAGCATACCACTTTTTGCCACATAGCTTTCATAGCAGCCCCAGCCGCCACAACCACAGGATCTTCCTTCGGGTATGTAGTTCATGTGGCCAATTTCTCCGGCGGCTCCCTGGCCGCTGTAGAGCTCGCCACCAAGTATCAGCCCACCACCTAGACCACTACCGGCAAAAAGGCCTACTACATTATTAAAATGCCCTCCTCTTTTTTTCCATTCTCCATATAAAGCAAAGGAAACATCATTACCCACAAAAGCACTTAGGCCCGTTTCTTTTTCAATAAAAGCCTTTAAATCAAAATCATTTAGGGGAAGATTTGAACATTTTCGGACATAGGAATTTTGATAAATAACACCGGGGATTAGAAGGCCAATGCTGGAAGCATCTTCTTTCATCGATAGAATTAGCTCTACCATTCGCTTTAGTAGTGCCTCTCTTCCTTCATGGGCTAAAGTTGGGATTTGCCTTTCTTCTACAATTTCGCCTTGAGAAAAGCGTGCTAAAAGAAGTTTACTCCCCCCTACATCTAAGCTTAGAATACTCATAATATCATCCCTTCTATGTCTTCGTAATGCTCAGCAGTATAATCTGCAATTTCTAAAATATCCTCCCAACGTTCTTTATTATGGAAGTCAAAGATGGCAAGGGTTTTCATTCCGGCCCTTTTGGCTCCTAAAACACCATTATAGGTATCTTCAAAAACCAGGCAATTTGCAGGACTGAGTTCCATTCGTTTGGCTGTTTCTAAAAAAACATCGGGGCAGGGTTTTCCTCGGCCCACATCATCGGAGGTAACTATGATGGGAAATACATTCTCAAAATTTTGTTCTTCTAATACCATAGAAACCAAGCGCCGTGAATTTGATGTGGCTAGGGCAAGTTTATAACCTTTTTCTTCCAAGCGACGCACAAAATTCTGGGCACCCTCTTTAAAAGGAAGAAAGGGATAGACTGTTTCTATATGCTCATGCCAATCATCGACGATTTTCTCAACGCTTTCCTTAAGGGAAAAACGCTTCTTAAAATAGCTGGCCGTTTCATTAAAGCTTAAACCTTCAATGGCTCTTCGCAGATCTTCTGGCGCAGGAAATCCTTTTTCCATAAGATAAATGGAATCTAGGTCTTTCCACATTCCTAGAGAATCCACAAGGGTTCCATCAAAGTCAAATATAATTCCTTTAATACCGGTCATTTCAATCATAAAGTTTTAATTCCTCTAAAGAAAAGTTTTTATAATCGGCAGAAACCAAATGATATTGGGGGCCCTTATACACTCCCTGCACCGCTCTATCCCAGGATTCTTTATCATGAAGATGGCCATAAACCACATGTTTGATCATAGGATCGGTTAAGAGTTCGGTAAAATAGGTTTCTTTCATATAGCTAAGAAGGGGCGGATAATGCATGACTACGATAATTGAGTCAATCTCGGGATCCTTTTTTGCTAGTAGAAGGGATCTTTCCAGCCGAAGTTTTTCTCGGTGATAAATCTTTTCATCATCAAGGCCAAATTCTTCGGATCCCGGTAGCTCCCAGCCACGAGTTCCACATATGGCAAGGCGTCCTGCTTTAAAGTAATTATTATGAAGAAAGAAAATACTTTCGTAACTTTGCATTTTTGTCAGGGATTGCCACCAATAATCATGGTTTCCCTTAATAATAATTTTTGTTCCCGGTAGAGCATCGATCCATTCAAGATCAACCTTTGCATCATCATAATACATTGCCCAGGAGGTATCGCCGGCAAGAATAATCAGATCTTCTTCTGACACTCGGTCATACCAATCATCTTTTATTTTTGTATGATGATTTTCCCAAACCGGATCAAATAGATCCATGGGTTTGTTCACAGCAAATCCTAAATGAAGATCGGCCAAGGCAAAAATTTTCATGAAATATCCTCCAAATGCTGGTTCATTTCTGATAGAAGCTCTTCCAAAGCATCGCTGGAAGTCAGGTCTAAAATATCATCTAGCTTCTTCTGGTAATGTGCCGCCAGATCGGTTTGTCCCCAGGCATTCATCAGTTGAATCTGAGTCGTAATGGACTGAACTGCATCGCTATTGACTTCAAAAAGTACTTGGGCTGAAGTGATCTCATCTTTGATGGCCATCATTTCTGCATCTAGATTCCAAACGGACTGTGCAGCCCTAGCTAAGCGCTCATTCACTTTTCCCGGTATATTTTTTTGATATTTATAATTTAGAGAATGTTCAATAATTGCCCAGAAGTTCATGGCCAAAGTACGTATTTGTATTTCTGCCAGAATTTCTGTAAATCCAAAGGCAGTATAAACCGGATATTTAATCACCAAGTGATAGGAACGGTAGCCACTGTCCTTGGGATGTTTAATATAATCTTTGGCATAGAGGACGGTAAAATCCTTTCCATCCCGATCATTGATAAAATCCACCACATCATAGATATCATCAAGCAGCTGGCACATAATCCGTATCCCGGCTATATCTTCCATCTTCTCTTGAATATCATCATAGGCTATATTTAGGGTCTTACTCTTCTCCAAGATACTAGAGACTTTTTTTACTCTTCCCGTAACAAATTCAATGGGAGAATACTCGCCCATTTCTCTGTAACCATTGCGTAGAGACTTAAATTTAATTTTTAATTCCTCAACGGCTTGTTCATAGGGAATCAGAAATCGATTCCATTCTCTCACATTATACATGGTTCCTCCTGCACTGGCCTTGCTCAAAATCGCGGTTATCCATGAGTATTTCCAGTTCTTCCATTAAATAGCGCCAACTTCTTGACCAATTACAAAACAAAGTAGTCTCCTGGGGGGCCCGGGCAAAAAATCTCTCCAAAGCAATGTCTTTGTTCAAATACCCTAAGAAAAGGAGAACTCTTTCTAAATATTCTTCATAACCACAAAGTTCAAATTTTTCTTTTAAGTAATCATCCCCCAGCCGAGTTCCTTTTTCAATGTAGAGGGAGTGGAGTTTGACTCTGTTGGCTCCTATTTCAGAACAAGCCTTAGCTAAGTCTATTACGTCGCCACGCTCCATTGCGGGATAATTGAGAATACAGTGGACACCGAGGTTTAGACCTGCACCTTTTATTCGCTTCATTGCATCCAGCGATGTGCGGGCATCGTGGCCCCTACCCATGTTTTTTAGAACTTCATCATTAAGGCACTGTACTCCTAGTTCAAGGGTTACCTCCACTGCATATCTATCGGAGAATTTCTTGAGTTCTCGAAGCATAGGCGTTGGTATACAATCGGGCCTTGTAGATAGGCTAATCTCTACTATACCATCGATTAGGCATTGTTTCATCATCCATAGAAGTTCTTCTATGGGCCGATAGGTGGCACTATAGTTTTGAAAATACGCAATAAACGCCTTGGCGCCATAGCGCTTTCCGATATAAGCCATATTCTTTTCGAGTTGAACAGCAATGGGCAGTTTTGCATCGAGAAGCTCAAAATCCATGGCCCCCTCTGCACAAAAACTACAACCCCCCTTAGCGATGGTTCCATCCCTATTGGGGCATGTCCCTTCTAGGTGTAGAGGCAGCTTATAAGTCTTTACACCATATTTATCTATTAAACTCTTTGACATTTGATAATAACGCATCTTGTACTTCCTCAAAGTTCATTATACAATAATATTAGCAATTTGTACGGAGGAGAGCATGAACTACCAAAAAAAGATGAAATATTCCTTTACTCTGGGAGCCTATCCTACCATTGAGCTCTGCTTAAAAAAACCCCAATGGGTTCGGGTAATCTATTTGCATCCGAAAATCAGCCCGGCTTTAAAAGAGACTATCATTGCCATTGCCCAGAAAAGCTCCTTGGAGTATATTGAAACTTCAGATTTTTTTCGCCCCCTTGAAAAGGAAAATATATTTTTAGCAGCAAAATTTACCAAATACACTTCAACACTGGAAAAAAGAAACCATCTTATTTTACATCAGCCCGAGGTTATTGGAAATCTCGGTACAATTTTTAGAAGTGCCCTGGCCTTTGGGATTAAAGATATAGCTCTTATTGATCCCAGCTGTGATGAATTTCATCCCCAGTGCATTAGAGCTTCTATGGGCGGTATATTTTCTCTTCGCCTTGAGCATTTTGACTCAATGCAGGACTATGAACAGAAGTTCTCCCGGCCAATTTATGCCTTTATGACAGGGCAACACCCCTATCTACAGCAACAGTCTTTTGAAGAGCCCTGTGGTCTTCTTTTTGGTTCAGAATCATCGGGGTTACCTCTTTTTTTTGAGGAGTGCTATCATGCTACTAAAATTAAAATGAGTCCCGATGTGGACTCGCTAAATCTCCCCCTGGCTGTGGGGATTGCCCTTCATCATTTATATGAAGGCTGATATTTAAACTTCGATTTCTAAAGGCCTCCCAAATTTGGGAGGCCTTTAGAATTAAATCAATCTTTCTTTGTTTGCTGGGGTCAGTTGTTCTTCATCGGTAGTAAAGCAAAGAAAGAACTCAACACTGTTATCCTTAGAAAGCTTCTCAAGCTTTTGAATAAACTCTTCCAAGGCCTGGCTGTCTAGATTACCAACATAATCAATGCCATCAATGTATACTTTTTCTGTGTCATAATCCCCTGCTAAGATTCCACATAGAAACCCATAGAGAAGATCCGGCGTATTTATCTTAAATTCATCGGTATTAATAAAACGAATATTACGGTTTAGTTCAAAGATATTTCGATTGCCGCCATCGATAAAAAACAAACTGCCATGGGGGTCTACTGCCACCTCATTGGCCATACGTATCATTCGTTTTGTCTTTCCTGAACCTTTTCCACCTGCTATAATTTTTACCATTTTAACTCCTTTTTTCGAGCTCCACATAACGGTTTCGAAGCTGACCGCAAGAGCCACTGATATCCCTACCTAATTCTCTTCTAATTGTAACATTAATTTGTCTTGCTTCAAGTTCTTTTTTAAATTGCTCCACATTTTTTCTTAAGGGTGTTTGGTGGCTTGCTTCCTCCAAGGGGTTTACTGAAATTAAGTTTACATGAAATCCTCGGTCCTTTAATCTATAACTTAGCTCCACGGCATGGGCTAATCCATCATTGAATCCCTTTATAAGAGTATATTCTATCGTTACCCGCCTACCGGTGGCTTTTTGATAGTTCTGCGCAGCATTTAATAAATCCTCCAGAGCGACTTTATCTGCTATGGGCATTATTTTTCTGCGCAGCTCATCATTGGGAGCATGAAGACTTATGGTAAGAGTTATGGGTAAATTCTCAGTTGCTAGGCGCTCTATCTCCTTAACAAAACCGCAGGTTGACAAAGTAATATGCCGGGCGGAAAGATTACGACCTCTTTCATCGGTCAATAGTCTTAAATAGGCAACAACCTCGTTGTAATTATGTAAAGGTTCACCACTTCCCATTAATACAATACGACTGATTTCTCCGATATAGGTACTGCTTTTATAAAAAATGCTTAAAAGCTCGGCTCTGTCGAGATTTCTAACTAAACCCTGTAAAGTTGAAGCACAAAAGCTGCATCCCATGGCACAACCTACCTGGGTAGGAGTACATAGCGTCCAACCATATCGATAATGCATTAAGACAGCTTCAATAATGTTTCCATCTTCCAGCGAAAATATAAGCTTTCGGGTATTGTCCGCTTTACTGACAAAAGCCTCTTTAAGCGTTACAACTGGCAGAGGATATTCCTCTGCCAGTTGTTCTCGCAGGGCCTGGGGAAGATTACTCATCTGTTCATAGTCTTGCCCCTTCTTATGAAGGCCTTCAAAAAGCTGCCTATTTCTATACTTAGGTTGGCCTAGATCAAGTTCCATTAACTTATCATAGGAAAGCCCTAATAAATTCATCAATAACCTCGCCTGACATCAACAATATTAAGCAAGCTTTCACCTTGAATAAAACGTCTCAGATTTTCATAGATTAAGTCATCTCGTCTTTTGTCAACAAATTGGCTTACCCAGGAAGTATGGCCAGATATATAAACATTTTCCTTTTCCCATAGTGGGCTATTGGAAGGTAGTGGTTCATCCTTGGTTACATCCAGGTGTACGGCTAAGAATTTGTCAACATTTTCGATAAGGGCTTTCTCATCAACAATTTGGCCCCGAGAAATATTAATGAAAACGGATCCGGGCTTTAGTGCCTCTATCATACGAGCACTTATAAGATCTTCGGTTTGCTTTGTCCAGGGAAGAACCGGCACTAAGACATCGATTTCCGGTAGAATTTCATCGAGTTTATCTAAACTAAGGATATTCTCAATAAAAGGAGCCGCTTTTCCTGAGCGATTGGCGCCATAGATTTCAACTCCAAAGCCTTGAAGACGTTTGGCAGCTTCACTGGCAATAGTTCCGGTTCCGACAAAAAGAATTTTTTTACCCGTTAGTTCCTCCATGCCAAAATCTTTTTTCCATAGACGCTCTTCTTGTAGCCTGTAGATATTACGAGTGTGTTTATAACTTTCCAGTATTTTAGCTACTATCCACTCACCAATTGGTATGGCATAGCCACCTTGATTGTTTGCAACGGTTACTCCATCAAGGCTTTTCTTTGGTAAATGATCAAAACCTTGGCTTTGAAGCTGGATAAATTGGAGATTTCCTTTAGTAACATCTATCATTGCAAAGGGATTCATTCCTACAAGAACATCTACCCCTTGAAGATCTTCCTGAAGAAGATCTTTTTCTTTTTTAACAAGGACATTGTAACCAAGCTCAGTTACACGCTTTTCACCTTCGGGTGTAATTGGAGTACAATAAAGTACCTTCATTAAAATAACCCTACCACTTCCCCATCTTCTAAAACATCCATATTAAGTGCTGCAGGACGTTTAGGAAGGCCAGGCATGGTCATAACCGCTCCCGTGATTGCAACGATAAAGCCCGCTCCAGCACTAATGCGGAGTTCGCGTATCGTTAATTCGAAGCCTTCAGGTCTACCAAGAAGGGATGCGTCATCACTAAAAGAGTACTGGGTCTTAGCCATACATACGGGCAAATGATCGAGGCCCAATTTTTGTATATCCTTAAGTTGTTTTTGAGCTCCTTTTTCGAAATGAACTGAGGTAGCGCCATAAATCTTTGTAGCGATGGTCTCAATCTTATCTTTAATAGGCATATCATTATCATAAAGTGGTGTAAAGTGACTCTCTTCCTTTTCCAAAAGTTCTAGGAGAGTTTTTGCCATTTCAATTCCACCTTCTCCGCCCCGAGCAAAGACTTCACTTCTAGCTATAGGAACCCCTAGATGGTTTACATAATCAAATAGCCAGGAAAGTTCAGCTTCTGTATCTGTTGGGAAGGTATTGATGGCCACCATAAAGGGGACACCAAAGAGTCGAAGGTTTTCCATATGCTTATCTAGATTAGCCACACCATTTTTCAATGCTTCAAGATCTTCTGTTGCAAGGTCATTTTTGGCTTTACCACCGTGCATCTTAAGGGCGCGAATGGTAGCTACCAGAACCACAGCATCGGGATTGAGCTTAGCCGAGCGGCATTTGATGTCAAAGAATTTCTCAGCACCCAGGTCAGCACCAAAGCCGGCTTCTGTCACTGTGATATCCGAGGTCAAAAGGCCCAGCTCAGTGGCTAACACCGAGTTGCAACCATGGGCAATGTTGGCAAAGGGTCCGCCATGTATGAACGCCGGCTGACCTTCAATTGTCTGTACAAGGTTTGGTTTGATAGCATCCTTAAGAAGTATGGTCATGGCCCCAACTGCTTTTAAATCCCTGGCATACACAGGCTTCCCATCATATGTATAGGCCACCAGTATATCCCCCAGCCGCCTTTTCAAATCCTCCATATCGGAGGCCAGACATAATATGGCCATTATTTCGGAGGCTGCCGTTATATCAAAACCCGATTGCATGGGAAGGCCATTGGCCTTACCGCCTAAACCGGTAACTATGCTTCGCAACTGACGGTCATTTATATCCATAACTCGCTTCCATATAATGCGGGTGGGGTCTATATTCAACTCATTTCCCTTGACTATATGGTTATCGATCATGGCGGCCAGCAGATTATGAGCCGCACCGACGGCATGAATGTCACCGGTAAAATGAAGATTTATGTCCTCCATTGGCAGCACCTGTGAATAGCCTCCACCGGTAGCTCCTCCCTTGATACCAAATACCGGCCCCAGAGAGGGTTCCCGCAAACACAGGGCAACCTTCTTCCCAAGCTTCCCCAGTGCCTGTGTAATACCTATAGCGGTGGTGGTTTTCCCCTCACCGGCCAGAGTGGGCGTAACAGCAGTTACATATATCAGCTTTCCGTCCTTCCGCTCCTTTGCCCTTTCCAGCGCTTCAAGCCTGACCTTGGCTTTATACCTGCCGTACATTTCCAGCTCCTCTTCTGCAAGCCCTATTTGTTTGGCAATTTCGGTAATCGGCTTAAGCTGTACTCTCTGTGCGATCTCAATATCGTTCAACATGCTCCGCATATTTCTCCTTTCTACAGCCAAATATTGCTGTTTCTGTTTTTGTTATTATATTACCGCAAATTGAGCATGTCAATTTTAATTATCGAGACAAATGCCCAGGCTTTGCTGTCTCATTTCATATATGCCAAAAATAAAAAAACCGCCTCCTCTTTAGGAGCCGGGCTATCCCTGGTTTTTTGACATAAAGATCTGCGTAATTTTTACAAAATTACGCTGTACTTCCCTGAATAACATCCTATCAAAAGCCATCTTCCAAAACTTTTGACAACCGTTTCGTTACAAAAGCTTTATCCTAATGAAAAGAACCGACTGATAACTTCCATGAAAAATATAGGAAATAAGACCGCCAAGACCATAACAATTGAAACCACAATCCCGGTAATGCCTCTTCCGACATCGCTCTTAAAAAGTCTGTACATGGCATCCCCTCCTATTATGTCTTGCCTATATTATAACCAGGATATGTTTCAAAAGTTTTACATAACGTTTATAAAATTATTAATAACCTTATAACAAAGTATTAAATACTATATTATGGTGTTTTGTTTAACTTTCAGTATTTAGGGGATGCCCTGCTTCACATTTACAGATAACAATTGGACCATTTTAGGGAGACCTTCTAATTGTCCAATCTGGCCTCCATATAATCTATGAACTGACGTGCCGTACGCCCCGAACGCCCGTTGTATTTCTTTTCCCAGCGCAGTGCTTCTTCCCTTAATTTATCCGCATCCACTGATATCCTCCGCTGCCTGGCCAGAGCTTCCACCATCTCCAAATAGGTTCTCTGATTTGGAGCGACAAAGGTAAGGGTTATTCCAAACCGGTCCGCTAGCGACAACTTCTCCTGCAATGAATCGACAGCAAAAACCTCCTGTTCCTGTCCCGGACCATATTCTGCATTCCTGTCATGGTGAAACTCCCTTACAATATGCCTTCGGTTTGATGTAGCATACACCACAACATTGGAAGGCCTTGTCTTAATCCCTCCTTCCAACAGGGCTTTTATATGCTTATACTCCACTTCATCTTCTTCAAAGGACAGATCATCAACGAATAATACAAATTTTTGCTTTCTTCCCTCCAGCTGCTCAAGAATTTTATAATAATCCACCAGGTAATCCTTGGGTACCTCTACAAGCCTGAGCCCCCGATCACCGTATCTGTGGATCAAGGCCTTTACAAGGGATGATTTCCCGGTACCCTTATCTCCGTACAGCAATACATTGTTGGCCTGATAACCCTTCAAAAGCTGCTCTGTATTCTCAATAATCCTGGCTTTTTGCTCTTCATAGCCCACAAGCTCATCGAGGGTTATGGGATCTACATCGCTGATTGCCTTGAGGCACCCCTGACCGTTGACCCGCTCCCATCTGAAAGCTTTATACATGCCAAACACACCGGAGCCGCAGCGATGGAAATGCCGGGCCAGCTCCCGGGCTCCCCAGTCCACCACCGTGTGATAGTTTTTTAATCCTTTATCACCGGAAACAGGATATGGGCCAAATGGGTTAAACCATTCATCAAAGCCCGCTCTGTACGAGGCAAAATCCAGAATATCGTCCCATCTCGCCTTGGCAACCTGCCTTATGCAGCCCAATTCATATTCCATAACATCTTTCAACCAGGATGGAAGTTCCTCATAATTCACAAACTCGGCCTGACGGCTGAAAACGGTCTCATAGCGCAGCAGGCAGTACCCCCAATAACTGCTCCAGGATGGCCCATCCTGCCCCCAGGGAAAATCATTTATAAGCCGGTTGAGAAACTGACCGTATATATCCAGCAGCGTATGGGGTGATATTTTATCATCCAGCAAGCCTGCTATAAACTGTTCAAAGGCAGCCACAACCGGATCCTTACGCACATGTCTGTACAAAGCCAGCCCCTTTAGAGCCCTGTCAATATTCTTTATCTGGCCTTGAATGTTATTGATACCAGTTGCATTCTTCAATTCAAATCCTCCCCATGATCCTTGTTTGTATCATTTCAACCTTATAATATACCTCTTGTAAATCAACGGTAGTAAACTGCCTGCCTTCCATCAGAATTTTTCCGTTTACAATTACCGTATCAACGTCGCTGTCCCGTCCGCTGTATACCAGATGGGTGATAGGATCGGCTGTGGGATGACAATGGGGGCCATCCTGCCTTAATAATATGATATCGGCTTTCTTTCCAACCTCTAAACAGCCAATCTCATCTTCCCAGCCCAAAGCTTCCGCCCCGTTTTTAGTGGCCATGCTGAACACCTGCCTCGCAGGGAGCAGAACAGGGTTTTCGTTGATTCCCTTGCTCAAAAGAGCAGCAAAGTTCATCTCCCTCATAATGCTCAGACTATTGTTGCTGGCAGCACTGTCGGTACCAAGGGCTACATTAATCCCTTTATCCACGAGATCAACCGTCTTAGCAACACCGCTGCCCAACTTAAGGTTGCTTATAGGACAATGAACGACGTGTACCCCGTTATCCTTCAATATATCCATATCCTCACGGCTCAAGTGTACACAATGGACGGCTAAGGTATGATGTTTGAACAGCCCCAGTCCTTCCAGATATTCTACCGGCGTTTTCCCATACTTCCTTCGGCATTCTTCAACCTCATGCCGGGTTTCGGCCAGATGAATGTGAATACCCGCTCCTAGCTCCTGAGCTAGATCCATACATTTCTCCAAATATTCCCGATCACAGGTATACACCGCATGAGGGCCCACCATAATCCTGATACGGCCCTCAGCCTGTCCATTCCATTCTTCCCATAGCCTTCGATTTTCTGCAAGACGCTGTTCCGCCTTCGGATCAGGCCCCTGCAGCCCTCTGGCCAGCACAGCCCGGATACCCGAGCGGGCTACGGCTTTTGCGGTCTGATCCATAAACATATACATATCAGCAAAAACAGTCACCCCGCTCATGATCATCTCGGCAATGGACAGCAGCGACAGCCAGTATGCATCCCCGGGCATTAATCTGTCTTCCATCGGCCATATTTTTTCCGACAGCCACTCCATGAGGGGGATATCATTGGCATAACCACGAAAAATTGACATGGCCGAATGGGTATGGGCATTGACAAAGCCGGGAAGGGCCAGCATACCCTTTCCGTCGATCACTTTGTCGGCCTTAAAGTCCTGAGGCAGCTGTTCCTCCCCTCCAATGTAAGCTATAACGGCTCCCTCCACCCCGATACATCCTTGGTCATACTCGTTCATGTTGGCGTCCATTGTAATAATACGCACATTTTTTATCAGTATCTTCATCCTAATCCCTTTCTATAATCGTTTGTTCCGCACGATCATATAAAACTCCCCATCAGACATCCCAATGGCTTACCGGCCATACACAATATCAATAGGACATCAGGTACTGTCTTTGTTCGGATGTAAGTGAATCAATTTCAATTCCCAACGATTTTAGCTTCATTTGAGCCACTCTGTAGTCAATGGATCGGGGCACGCCGTATACCCTGGGTTGAAGCTGTCCCTTATTTTCTACAAGATACATAACCGAGAGAACTTGCAGGGCAAAGCTCATATCCATGATCTCGGCGGGATGCCCATCCCCGGATGCCAGATTTACCAATCTTCCCTGAGCCAGAAGATTCAGCACCCTGCCGTCCTTCATCACGTATCCCTCAACGTTCTGCCTCATTATCCGCTTCTCTATCGCCAGCTCTTCCAGGTCGGGCTTGCATATCTCCACATCAAAGTGGCCTGCATTGGCCAGTAACACACCATCTTTCATTCTCTCAAAATGCTCCCGTCTTATAACTTTTGTACAGCCGGTGGTGGTAATGAATATATCACCCACTTCAGCCGCTTCAAGCATGGGCATTACTCTAAAACCATCCATGGCTGCTTCCAGGGCTTTGATAGGATCTACCTCGGTAACTATGACATTGGCACCCAGACCTCGGCCCTTAAGGGCAACTCCTCTTCCACACCAGCCATAACCGGCCACAACGACGTTTTTGCCGGCAACAATAAGATTTGTGGTTCGCATAATGCCATCCCATACCGACTGTCCTGTACCGTACCGGTTATCAAAAAGGTATTTGCAACGGGCATCATTAACTGCGATCATGGGAAATCTCAAACTCCCATCCCTTTCTCTCGCCCTGAGGCGGTTAACTCCGGTGGTGGTCTCCTCACAGCCTCCTATTATTCGGCTGCATACCTCGGGAGCTTGTGAATGCAAAATTGCAACCAGATCTCCCCCGTCGTCAATGATAATATCCGGACCTATATCAAGAGCCCTGTTAAGATGTTCATAATACTCCTCATCGGTTGCCCCATACCAGGCGTGGACAATAAGCCCATCCTGTACCAGGGCTGCTGCTATCGCATCCTGGGTAGACAGGGGATTGCTCCCGGTAACCGACACCTGAGCACCACCGGCAGCTAAAACCTGACAAAGATATGCTGTTTTTGCCTCCAGGTGCACCGATACCGTGATCCTTTTATGGAGCAGGGGTTTATTCAATTCAAATTCCTGCTTCAGCTCGCTGAGCAGAGGCATGTAAGCCTTGACCCAGTCAATCCTTGCTTTGCCTTGAGGCGCCAAAGATATATCCCTGATTGTACTTTTCATCTTCATAACCTCCTGACTGACAGGTAAAACGCATTCTAATTTTAGCATATTGCTGCAAGAATGTCTTGTTTTTTTGGAAACAAATAGGATTATACCCCCCTTCCTTTTTCCCGTATATTGTGATATAATTTATTATGCACTCCCGTGCGTAGCAGCACAGTATTCATAACCATTTTTGCATATTTTCTATACCAACCATTCCTCGGCGTTTTACTTCAACGGGAGTATAAACGTGAAAGGGGGAATTGGTAACATGTCAGCGCAGTTAGTTAGGGAGTTTAACGCTGATTTGGGGGAGCTTTCACTTTTAACATCGGGTAAGCATTGGAAGAGATTCAACGCCAATAAAATTGAAAAAATCCAACGCACTACAGGAAGCAAAAAGGTGTTGTTCTTTTCTAAGCCTGTGGAAACAATAGAAATACATATTCAGGGCGAAGACACTCCCTACATCATTCAAAAAGGATCGATAAAAGATGATTTCCAATGGATTGTGGATGTACTGAAAAGATTTGCCGAAAAGAATAAGGTTCCCTTTTCAGGGTGAGGTCCAGGTAATGCCTGGCCTTTTTTATATGTGACATTGTTTATTAACATGGGCGTTTCAATTCACAAATAATTACTTATAAATAAATAGGTTTTATATTTAAAACAGGAGGGAAAAGGCTTGAAGCAGCTGTTACGGCAATTTCGGGAGAAAAAATCAAAGTCGGATACTTATATCCTATCACTCCATGAGTTTAACGCAACCAAACAGATATTTCAGCGTATCGCCGAAGGAATTATAGAAGCATCAACGCAAATCAGCAGTTTCGATCTCAGGGCATCCCATTTTGCTGAACTTATCAGCCGTATAACCCAGCGCACCAGAGAGATCTCCCATTCACTTGTTGCCATGGCTCAACAGACTTCAGCCAGCATGTCGGAGGTGGCCGAAGCTTCAACTCATGCCACAACATCACTTATGGAAATTGCACAAGAATCCAATATCATAGTTCAGAATATTCATGATAACTCGCAAAAATTGAACCAGGTGATGAAAAAAAACGAGCAGGCCATTCAAACGGCCCGAAATATGCAGGAGACTGTTGAAAATTTAATTGCTAAGCTGGAACCAATCCGTGAAACAATAAGGGGTATCGACCAGATTGCCCGCAAAACCAATTTGCTGTCACTTAATGCAGCAATTGAAGCTGCCCGCGCAGGCGACGAGGGAAAAGGCTTCGCCGTGGTTGCAGAGGAAATACGCAGATTGTCTGAAAGCACCACAAATCTGTTGGATACCGCCAGAAAGCTGGTGGAACAAATCCAGGAGGCCTCAACATCAAGTTCTAATAGCGTTAAAGACACAATTGCCATCATCCACGAAATAAACGATGAACTGCTTATAGTAAACAATAAACTCAATGAAAATACCCACTCGGTATCCAAAGTGAATAAGGAAATAGAGGAAGCTGCTTCATTTAACCAGCAGCTTAACGCTTCGGTTCAGGAAGTAACAGCAGCATCCCACGTATTAAATCAGGATGCAGAATCCCTTCACAATTCTTCCCTGGAATTGGAGCAGGTCGGACAATCTCTGGAGACCGCATCCGCATCCCTCGGAGATATAGAAAATAACCTTGATAAAATTTCGCAAAAAGCAGGTCGCCTCGCCAGTACCCGGCACTGGGCGCTGCCCAACAGCAGTTTTATCGCTGCAATCGACAGGGCGATTGAAGCTCACAGAAAATGGGTAGAGGACTTAAGAAGCATGATAGACAATATGGTAATACTACCCCTTCAAACCAACGAACATAAATGCAGTTTCGGACACTTTTACTACTCTGTGGTCCCATCTCACCCCGAAATCCGCCGGCTGTGGGATGCAGTGGAATCGGAGCATTCCGTGCTGCATAACAATGCCAAAACCGTTATTGAATGCATACAGAATCAGAAGAAAGAAAGAGCGCTGGAAATATTTGAGCATACATTTGAGCTATCTCGAAACATAATACAGACGTTTCAAAGAATACGAGAGATAGCCCGGGCACTTGATGAAAATCAGCAGGGTCTGTTTGAAAACAATCTATTCGAGCTATTCGACTTAAATAACACCCAAAACAACAAAATAGGACAATGACCCTAGTTGAAAAATCTTTCCATATGTAATATAATTAGACATAAGAGATAATTAAATCTCCTAATATGGTATCAATTGTGAGGAGGGATAGATTATGTTTAAATTCAAAAAGGTTTCTCCCACATTACTGTACATAATTACAATTGTTTCTTTGGTTTTAGCAGGTATAGCCGGCATGAAATGGGGTTAATGTAATACGTTTTTATTAAGAATTACCTCAAAAAAAAGCCTTCTATGGGCTTTTTTTTGAATCTTATTTTTATTTTGATGATTTTTGTAGGATTTACCGATGTTTTATCGAATAATAAAGCAGCAAACAATAAGCAGAATAAAGAAAACACAAAAGGAAAGAGCATAGCATCATGAAGAACAGAATACATAATAAGATAAGCGGTTTATATATATATACCATTGCATTAAGCACGTTTCCTTTGTTAATTTATACATACCCCTGGTTTTCGGTGGACAAAGTACCCGAGATGCTGTTTTGGCTGGCACTTAACACCGCTGCAGAATACAAGCCCCTTTTGATTTCAAAATCCGACGGCATCAGCGAAATATCGTTATCCTTTACCACGCATCTGTGCATGATAATACTTTTGGGTACCCGGGGAGCAATCCTAATTGCCATAATCAGTACCCTGATCATCGAAGCCTTATCAAAAAAACCGTATTACAAAGCATTTTTCAATACGGGCCAGTATTCATTGACCCTGTTGATAAGCGGTAATTTGTTTCACATGCTTAAGCTTTCCCCCCAAACCGTGGCCTTGGATCTGGTAATGGATATGCCTGCTCTTATAGTGGGGGCTTGCACCTATTACTTTTTTAATGTCTTTTTTGTAAGTATTGTAATTTCACTGACAACAAACACACCCTTACGCAATATATTCATGAGTGACTTTAAGATCATAATAGGCTATTACCTGACCCTGGCTGCGGTAAGCTCTGCAGCTTCAGCCATATATAAGCCGGAACAGCCCTACGTTATATTTATTATGATCCCCTCCTTGTTGATGATCGATCAAGCCCTCAAAAGATACTACAGCCTTCGTGAAGAAGCCATAGAAACCCTGAAGGTCCTGGCCGAAGCTATAGACGCCCGGGATGAGTATACCGCCACCCATTCGGCCAGGGTAGCTGAATATGCCAAAAAAATTGCCCAGCAGATGAAATTGCCGGTTGATCACATCAATATTATCGAAATAGCTGGCAAAGTACATGATCTGGGCAAGATCGGCGTGCAGGATCACATACTTAAAAAGAAGGGAAAATTAACGGCTGAAGAAATGCAGCAGATCGAAAAACATACCGAAATAGGCTATCGCCTGTTGAAAAACCTCAGACCCTACAAAACCGGGGCCATTTATGTCTTATACCATCATGAGCGTATAGATGGGACGGGATATCCCCACAGGATATCAAGTGATTTCATTCCCCTGGGTGCAAAAATTTTGGCGGTTGCCGACTGCTACGACGCCATGACGTCGGATCGCCCTTATCGCAAAGCGTTAACCCAGTCCCAGGCTGTCGACGAATTGAGGCGTTGTTCGGGAACCCAGTTCGATGCCAATGTTGTTGAAGCCTTCATAGAGGTGTTAAAACGGGATTATAACTATCAGGAGGAATAAATGTTTATTCTATACGCCGTTGCAATAGGTATACTGGCCGGTTATATCAGAGGCGGGCGGATGAAATGGCTTACCCTGCGTCCCCTAAAGCATAACGGGCTGGCAATCGGCGGCTTTGCAATACAAATCATACTGTTTTCCGGAATATCCTTTTTGAGTAAAATCCCCCGCGGCCTTACGATAAGCCTTCATGTCATTTCATATATATTACTGCTGCTGTTCACATTTTTTAACAGAAAAATAACCGGTATCCCTATTATAGGGACCGGTATTCTGTCAAACGCTCTGGCCATATCATTAAATGGAGGTTATATGCCTACATATATAGGCAAGCTGGAGGGTACATCCATGGGGAAGTACTCGGAATCCGTAGCACAGGGTTTTAACAATTCCATTGCCATTACCGACAGCACAAAACTACCCTGGCTATGCGATATTTTTCACCTTCCCGAATGGCTCCCCTTCTCCAACGTCTTTAGCATAGGCGATGTAATCATCGCCGTGGGAGTGTGCCTTTACCTTATCTTTAATATGCAGCCCTCGGAAAAAAAGGCGCCCAATGAACCAGGATATTAGTCGGCATGCCGTCCCTGATCTATTCACCTGGCGTTGGATTTGCTATATTAGGTATATTAGCTTTATAAATTATCCCTACTATTATCATGGACATAATGAGCTCGGGCAACAAAAAACTCCCGTTATACACCATTGAGTAAACCCAGGGATTTTGCCCTTCAGGAGCATAGCTGGCAAATACTACAGCGCCCGATATGACATGGCATATAAACCTGCCCAGCACTCCAACAAACGTACCCGACATGGCTCCAATGATTCCCCTCCGACGGAACAGGCCTGCCAAACCGAGACAGGCAAATGCAATAACGTAGTCAAATAATATGGAAATGATATGATAACTCCATTTTGGCCCCAACACAAACTGGAGTATGCCGTACACCGCTCCGGCCAATATACCGTGGCCAGTGCCCCATCTTATTGCAAAAACCATTATCGGAACCATGGAACCGGCCGTCACCGAACCACCCTGAGGCATTTGGTAAATTACCACATAGCTTAGCACCTGGGCCAGGGCTATCATCACCCCGGCTTCCACCAGCATTCTTACACTCATCCTTTTCATCGTTAATCCTCTCCTTCCTTTGGCAGGGAGAAAAAAACTGCATGCCAACAAAGAACATGCAGTTTTACTTACAATTCGTCCCTACGCTGGCATTACCCAGATCAGGTTCATGGGTCGGAGTCATACAACTCCCTCTCAGCCGAATTGCTTCAGCTCCCCGTCAATATTAATATTTTTATCATACTAGCACCTGCAGCTCCCTTTGTCAATACTCAATGCTTTTGTCTATATAAAAACACAATGGAAATCAGAACGCAAAAAGGCTTGGAGCCTTGTTTACACCTTGTTTACACAGTGAAATATAGGTTAAACAATGTTTGGAACAAGAACCCCATGGTCCCGGATTGGATAATAGGTTATAATGATTATATAAGCATATGCAAGAAATTTTTGATATAAAGTTACCGATATTATGGAGGTGATAGGGTGCCCCAAAACAACAGGAGCATAAAAACTGGCATCATCGGATACGGGTACGCGGGAAGGATCATACATCAACAACTTATTCAAGCTACAGATGGTCTGGAACTACGTGCCGTCAGCACATCGAATCCCGACAGACAGACTGAAGCGGAGAGAAACAATCTAATAGTTTATCCAAACCCCCAGGAGCTTATAGCAGATCCGGCTATCGAACTGGTTGTCATAGCTACCCCTCACTATTCCCATGCCGAGCTTTCCATAGAGGCATTGAATCACGGAAAACATGTGGTAACCGATAAAATAATGTGCTTAACTACCAAAGAAGCCGACGCCATGATACAGGCTGCCCGAGACAACAAAAAAATGCTGAGCGTGTTTCATAACCGACGGTGGGATGAGGATTTTCTGACAGTACGAAAGTACATTGGAGAAGCTTGTGTGGAAAAGCCAAGAATCATCAAATCCTACGTATATACTGACAGCTTTCCACAACCAGGGCGGTGGCGAAGTTCAAGGGCCAAAGGCGGCGGAATATTGAGCGATTGGGGAGCCCATCTTATAGATCAGGCCTTATCGCTTCAACCTGCAAGAGTTGTATCGGTATATTGCGATATGCAGTATTCTGCAAAAGATGTTGATGTGGAAACCTGGGCTTTATGCGTACTGACTTTTGAAAACGGCACCAGACATATTATCGAAACAGCCAATGACAGCCATAAGCGCCTGAAAGGCTGGGATATATTAGGAAGCAGTTCCCGACTCGTTTGTGAAGGCTATGATCCCCAGGAAGCTGCTTTGCGGAGGGGCGAAACCATACCCGATTCGGTGCAGCAATCGGGATTTACAGGCCTGCTTTACACAAAGAATCAAGAACCACTCCCGTTGAATTTTATTCCAGGAGACTGGACCAAATACTATAAAAATATAGTTCAGCATCTGTTGCATGGTGAAGAGCTGGCCGTCAAACCCGAAGATGCCAGGAAAGTCGTTCAGGTTCGGGAATTGGCCTTACAGTCAGCAAGCAATAATATAATTATAAAAACCAGCATATAGCCACAGATATCAATCAACCATCATACTACTTCAGGCAAATCAGATTCTTTAATGCCCGGCTGCCTTAACATGCAAAATAAAGTCCATTACTGTAAGCAACAGCAATGGACTTTATTTTTATGCTTTATATTTTTACGTTTTACCTCAGACTGCTATGTGTAAAATCCTTACAGCCAGCGAAAAATATACTATAAGGGAAACTGCATCCACAATTGTTGTAATCAGAGGGCTGGCCATTATGGCAGGATCTAGCCCTACCTTTTTAGCCAGCATTGGCAGCGTACCCCCAATAAGTTTGGCAAAAATTATTGTCAGAAACAGGGTCAGCGATATAGTGAGCGCAATAGAAAGATCGTAACCTTCCAGGAAATAAATCCTGATAAAATTGACAACTGTTAAACCAAACCCAACCAATACGCTGATCTGGAGCTCTTTCCTAATTACCTTTAAAATGTCAGAAAACTTCAATTGGCCTAAGGCAAGGCTCCGGATTACCGTCACCGACGACTGAGAACCTGCATTTCCACCGGTATCCATAAGCATGGGGATAAAAGCTGTCAAGGCCACAACCGCCTCGATGGCTACCTGATACCTTCGTATAATATAGCCGCTTACCGTGGCGGAAATCATCAATATCAAGAGCCATACGATCCTCTTCCTTGCTAACATCAAGGGAGTCGATTCCAAATAATCTATCTCAGAAGGCTGAATAGCAGCAATGCGCTGGAAGTCCTCGGTATTCTCCTTCTCAATAACATCAACAATGTCGTCGATGGTTATTATTCCTACCAGCCTTTTTTCCTGATCCACTACCGGCACGGCCAGAAAATCGTACTTCTTGAATATATCAGCAACATCTTCCCGATGATCGTAGGTATCAACATAGATGACTTCCTTTCTCATTATATCTTCAACCTTTGCATCCGGAGATGCTAAAACCAGATCCTTAAGAGAAACAATGCCTTCCAGCTTGCGCCGTGCATCGGTAACATAGCATGTATACACAATTTCCCTGTCCCGGCCTACTCTGCGTATTTTTCCCAAAGCATCTTTCACCGTCATCTCTTTTTTCAGATCCACGAACTCTATAGTCATCAGACTGCCGGCAGAATTGTCGGGATACTGGAGAAAATGATTTATCAACCTACGCTCGGCTTCAGAAACATTTCTCAAAATCCTCTTAACCACATTGGCCGGCATTTCTTCCAAAAAGTCGATTTTATCATCGAAAAACAGATCGTTCATGATATCAATCAATTCTTTTTCATCGATCAGCATGGATATTTCGCCCTGCCGCTCGGTAGACAGGTAGGAAAAGACATCGGCTGCAATCTCTTTGGGAAGCAATCTGAATGCAATAATGGCATTCTTTGAATCCAATTCGTCTAGAAATTCAGCAATGTCGGGTATCTGTAGCTCACTTAACCTTTCCTTCAGTTCAACATACCTTTTCTGGGTCAGCAACATTATCATATCCTCAAAAGCCATATCATTACCTCCTTTGCTCCATACGATTATCCCTTATAACTATTTCGTTATAATTCCACAATGCATGTCCAAACCACTGCCCCATGTTTTCCGCTTATACGGCATGCATCTATTGCATACCATGGCATATGCAATAGCCTTAATCATATAGAGCCAAAATAATGTATGGCTTTGAGAAAGAGAATCCAATAGGATTATACATTATTTTCATTAATTTTTATTAAATGGAAAACAGAGGCAGCAGAATACACAATTTCATCACCCGTTATTCTGTTTGTGCTATAAAGAGATTTACTAGGGCCGGCGTCCATTCTACCACCTCCATACAGTTTTTAGAATAAAATGTAGAAATTCAAAACCTACCTTTATAGAATAACACACCGCAGGCACAAATTCAAACCGGAATTGTGAAAAAAATTTAGCGGGCTAATTATAGCCCGCTTTTTCCCTAACAGCAATTGCAGCAGCACTCAATATGTGCTTTAACCACCTCATCAATTTCAGCTTCATCGTTGGAGGGCATCCTTACATTGCCTATAAGCTCCCACTCCTCCACATGGCAAAGGGTGGCATCGGGTTCTACCAGGGTTAACGGCGACAAGCTTTCCATCTCCAGCATATAATCAGTAGTATAGGTTTCGTAGGAAACACCGAAATCGGGATATTTGGCTCCCATTTGATGCATATACCGTTTTATGAACAGATTTCCATGGTTGAAATAAGCCGCCCATCCATCCTCATTATTTATGCCAAATTTAATGGGCTGCTTGGTAGCTGGATCCTGCTGCAGAACAATATATTTATCCCCCCAATATATGCGATGGTCATTCATCTTTGAATAGGGCCATAAGGCAAGAACCCGGTTGCCCAACAAGCCGGTATCCCTCTTGGGCTGGGGAACGATCTCCTTTCCCCCCGGCGCCATCACCGTCAAAGCCCACGCGGAAAACTCAACCGGCCATGCATTCCTGTTTGTCAGCCGATGAACAACCCTTACCCTGTCACAGCAGGCAGCCAGGGTGATCTCCATTTCTTTTTCAATCTGTACCCAGGGTTCAACTTTTTGCTTAACCTTAATCCCATTTTCAATTTTGCACCATTCCACAGGAACATCGTCAGGAATATAGGAACGAGGATTATTTTCGGGGCTGTGCCATAGCCTATGCCCACCTAATATCTTCCATACCCCCTCCATGGGTTTATCAAGAGGTGTAGTTTCCTCAAGCGCTTCACAAAATTCGTTTTCCTTACCAAGAAAGCCAAAACGTATTACCCTCGGCCCTACATCCACGGTAACCACTACGTCAACGGAACCGTTGGAGATCTCAACACATTTTCCATACTCCTTGTAGACAATTTCCTTAATGCTAATCGCCACGACAAACTTCACTCCTTCCCAGCTTATTATATAATCTATCATTTTCTCCACAGATCATCAAAATCCTGCTTCCAAACTCCGTGCACAATATCAGACGTATATTTTTTCTTCCGGCAGATACCGGGCAAGCTGTCGGTACATAAAATCCTTCATCTGCCCATCTTCAGCATAGCTCATTACTCCTTTATCCGAATGCATCATGGATTGAGCAAATATGTCGGTATCCAGACGGGATCTGCTAATCCTTTTAAATTGCTCCTTGTTCATACGAAAAATTCCTATATTTGCATCAAAGATCCCATCCGCTGGGATGGTTGCGAATACGTTATCCACAAAATCGGCATATATCTTTTGCCAGTTCTTTATTCTGAGCACGGGTTCAAAGCACAGCCGGACCTGCCACCCATCCTCCGCAGCAGCTTTTGCGGCCAGCAGCCTTGTTTCAAGGGGCGGCACCTGCCTTTCATAACGCCGTGCAACCTCCTGGGGAGATACCGACCAGGCTAACACCACCTGTTCAACGGGTTTTAAGCCTCTAATTGCCCCGTAATTAGCGCTTTTAGTCCTAAGTTCAATGGTTAGATTTTGTTTCCTGCCTGCAAACTCTATCCATTTGGAAGCATAAGGCACTATGCCTTCCAATGCCAAAAGATCGGTGTCATAGGATATGCAAAGGTACAAACTGCCGTACTCAAGGCATTTTCCCACAGCTTCAAAAAAGTCCCCTATATTCACAAATACCACAATATTGGCCGAGTTATAAAGGCCTTGTAAATAGCAGTAATCGCAATCATAAAGACAGTTTAGGACACATGAAGCGTAATAAAAATCATCATTCCCAAAATCCTCACAAACCTCGGGGCCCTGATAAAGAAAGGGTTCCTGTTTCACGGCCAGGATCAGTTTTGGCGAATCCTTTTGCCGCCTGTAATCCTGATGCGGTCTGTTGAACACATCTTTATAATGCTGTATCTCCACCTTAACCGCCCGGGGAAAACGTTCCAAAATATAGCCGGTAACCGGATGGGATAAAGCCTTTTGCTCCACGTATATGTGTGAGAACTTATTCATCAGTGAGTATCCTTTTGATTCTCTCAAAGGCTTTCCTCCCTTCTGCCTTTATCTTAACCTCTTCCACTACAATATCCGAGAGATCAGGCAACGGTTTACCGGCCCTGAGCTTGTATCTGCGAGCCAGCTCGACAAGTTGATGTCCCTGAGTTACGGTAAGACGCAGCCGTTTTTTAATATCTTCCAGCTGCCCCAGTTCATCATCAGAGAAAATCGGTTCATTGGGTTTACAATATATTTCAATCTGTTCCAGGAAACCATCAATCTTATCCATGGCCTCAGTTATCAAGCCGACAATCTCGCTTTTGTCGAAGTTGTCTGCCTCCAGATAGTCCCCTATAATTTTTATTATATATATCTGGTGGGGAGACAAAAATTTGGATGCCGCCTGAAAAAAACCTGAAGCCTCCATGTCCACAAAATCGGCGCAAAGCTGGATTTGACCACTGTCAACGTCCTTCTGCCTTACAAGCCGGTTATGAGTTGCAATACTGCCTTCTACGAAGGGGTGCTCCAATAATATGTCGGGATAATACTCCCTCCCGGTTTCATAATCCACAATTCTATGTATCAGAACCGGGGTTCCAATGGAATGTTTTTGGCTTGCGGCACCGCATACCCCGATATTTACGATGGCTACACCCTGATCGGTATTCACCCCGGCAAGCAGATAGGTGGTGGCTATTGCCGATGCCATCTTTCCAATGCCGCTCACAATCAGGTACATGCCATTTCCCTTAAACAGCGGGAAAAACTTGCAGCCGTCATCACGCTTCAGCTTGTGTCTTTCAACTATAGGCCTGGCTTCCCATGGCAAAGCCGCCACAACATAGATCACATACCATCCTCCTCAATCCATAACTCTACCGTATATTCCTCCGCCACCGTGCATTATTTTGAGCTTTCCCTCCCGCCCTTTTTTTATCATGTCCGCTATTGACCGGGATACCACCCTGCTCAGCTCTTCGCCTTTAACCTTGTGCAGAATATTCATTTCACTTCCGAACTCGTTAATAAGCCTGTCAATAGTTTTGGGGCCCACCCCCGGCAAAAAATTCAGCGGAACCTGATAATGATAGGGAGGACGAATTTCTTGATGAAAACCACCCTTTATCCTCTCTCTGCCTTGAGCCCGATCGCCAATTGTCTCAAGACGGTCTCTAACCCCCACAACTACTCTGTGTTTTGGGTTATTGGGACACTTAAGCACAGGAGGAGGCTCTTGAACAATTCCCTTACACTTCAGGCAGAAGGTCCTATGATATTTCCCCAGCTTCGGATCAAGCCCGTAATTGGCAACAATTCCCCTTCCGTCCTCCCCCTTTAATGCCTTGATCACTTCTTCAAAATTCAAGGCAGCAAGCCTCATGATGTTGTATTCCCTTCCCATCTTGATCAGCGAATGGGCATCCGAATTGCTGGTAAATGCCTTTGTATCCAATTCGGACAGCAGGCCTGCCATCTGAGTATCGGCGCTCAGTCCCAGTTCTATTGCCGGAATCCTGCTGAAGGCTCTGTCATCAAAGATGGTGTGCAGGCTGTGGGTACAGCTGCCGTAAAAACCCTTGTAGGGAGTAAAGACATGAGCAGGCATGAGGAAACCGCCAAGAGAATCTACTATATCAAAAAGCTGCTGTCCCGACAGCTGGCTGACCATGGAATTCTCCGGCAGATTAGTCATATGCCTGTCCATTATAAATGAAAACTCCTTGAGTTGGGGTAACCGGGGGAAGAATACCAGCGAATGGGCACGGCATCCGCTTTCCTCCCGGGTTTCGATTTCAGACCCCAGCAGGATCACCAGGTCATCCCTGTAACTCATACCACCCTCAGGCAGTTCCTCAAGCTGTCCCTGCCTCAGCAGCTCCTCTATATCTCTTATAATCCAGGGGGATACGCAGTCCGCCATACCAATGATGTTGATTCCCTTACGATACCGGGCCTCATGGGCAATGTTGGCAAATGTAAGATTACGAGCGGTACCGCCCTTGACAAACCTTCCATCGGAGGACCTCCCAACATGGACGTGCAGGTCAACATAATATTCCCTCATTATTTCGCTACTCCTTCTCCTGCATATCGTCTATTCCGTCTTATTTTACCTCTTTTATCGTTTCTGAATCCATGTCCGCTGACATTTAGAGATCGAATCGCACATCAAAGCGCTTTACAATCTCTATCGCCCTTCAATAGAGTACACCATACAATACTGATAAGATACATCAGCAAGGGCCGTTCACTCTTCAGCGCCCAGCAATACTCTTACCGGAGCCCCTCCCGCTCCCTTGATCTTCATGGGCAGGCATAGCAGGTAATACATACCCGGCTCCACATCAGACAGATCGACTCCTTCCAGTGCTATTATATCGTTTCCTAAAATTATATGGTGAACATCCTTTGTGTCCCCGTAAGGCCCTATTGAAAAATAGTCGATGCCCACCAGCCTTATCCCCCGATCCACCAACCAACGGGCAGCTTGGACAGATAAAGCCACATAATCCTTGTGAAATTCCCTGTCGTGGAGCCACTTGGAGTTGCTGGTCTTTATAAGCAACCTTTTTATTCCGGGAGCCACGGCTTGCTTCAGAGCTTCCAAATCCACATGCACCCCTGTCGAGGGCACCTCCACCACCTGACAGGGACCGATGAGCACATTCAAATCCAAATCCTCAATCCTCTTTCCATCGGCTATAAAGTGATAGGGGGCATCCAGATGGGTACCAAAGTGTACGCTTGATTCAATGGTAGACACATTGGCATTGGAACCCTTTCCTATTTCGCGGGTTACGCGATGGGCAAAGGGAGTATCCCCCGGCCAGCTTGGACGGCCTTCCTCCATGGGCAAGGTAACATCAATCCATTTCATGGGTGTTTCCCTCCTACATTTTTTATTCCCCTATAATTGTTAAAGCTCACTTTTTATATATAATCAATCAAAGGCATTGTCAAGGCTCTTGTCAGTACCGGCTTCATTTAAGCAAGTCATATTAATGCTCGTGCTTTTTTTGAATAAATGCAATCATACACAGGTAAACGCACCATCTATGATGATATCCGCACCCGTTGTAAAAGACGAAGCATCGCTGGCAAGATAAATCACAGCACCCAGCAGCTCTTCAGGTTTTCCCATTCTCCTGGCAACAGACAGATCAAGCCATGTCTTTTTCCATTCATCCGGAGCAGATAATGTCATTGCTGTAGATATATACCCGGGGCTTATACAATTTACCCTAACATTATAGGGCATCCATTCAACTGCCAGTGATTTTGTAAGCTGAATCACTCCGGCTTTCGATGCATTGTATGCACATTGAGGCTGTGGAATGTTGACAATATGAGCTGACATTGAAGCTGTATTTATTATGGAGCCGCCTCCCTGCTTGATCATAACTCTCCCGACTGCTTGAGCCACCAAAAAAACGGCTGTCAAGTTGACGTCTATGACTCTACACCACGATTCGTAAGACATTTCCTCAGCCTTTTCATTAATGCAAATACCTGCATTGTTAAAGCATATATCTATTCTTCCGAATTCTTCAACTACTTCTCGCACCATAGCCGAAACCTGATCGGGCTTTGTTACATCAGTTTTTATTGCAATTACTTTTACCCCTGCTTGTTTAATCTTTTCTGCTGTTTTTTTTGCTTCATCAATGTCGATATCAACTATTGCCACATCCGCTCCTGCTTTAGCAAATCCCTCTGCAATGCTTTTCCCGATTCCTCTCGCACCACCTGTGACGATTGCCTTTTTTCCCCTGATATCAAAATTCATACAAATCCCCCCTTATTACTAAATAATTATTTAGCTATTTGCAATCCTTATATCAATCCTGGCTTCGTTCAGCTTCAAATTCCCTTAACTTTTTGCACAGTTCTACTGCCTCCTGTTTATTTGATGCGTTTACCTCAATAACCACATGGGCTGATTTTGGACAATTATTCACCCATTCGGGTATCAATCCGTAAATCTCGCCTTTTTCTACCATTGTATACATATGCCAATGACATACGCTATCACCAAAAACCTTACCCACCTGATGAGGTAAATCCCCATTATAATTTATCAATACAATTGTCCTTTGGTTTGTATTTGTGTCCATGAAAACCAGCCATTTCTTTTTGCGTTTATCTACAGTTGTAGCCATATTGAAGTTCCTCCTTCATTTTCTGTAGGACGGTTTCGTATGATAAACGTCATATAACGGCAGCAGGTTAATTATATATTATTAATTGCCCCAAACCATAGACTGGACACCTTCTCTTCCAACAAAACTCAATATATTACCTTCTTCTGAAAGTACAAATCGCAAAAGATAGCTATTGCTGTTGCATGAGAAGTGTATTTCTGCCCAGGATACTCTAGAATACTGTTACAACCCATATATACAAAAGAGAATATTGCAGTGCATACTTAAGAAGATCACAACTTCAATAAATACAGTATAGCAAAGATTTACTGAATCATGGCTCTGTGGATATCAACAGGTAAACATATTATGACTCAGATCATTAGATACGATTACATTTTAACATAATTCCATATCAAAATACCATTTTATTTATAATTAGTTTACATATTTATTTCAAAGCAAGCCAACATATACTATTGTACACAAACCATTAACCGTGTGCATTCATTAATGAGACAAGAAATGGGATTTTTGCGACATTTTATATGATCGAACACATATGGATTGCTAATGCAGACCATCATCGCCAGGCTGTTACTAATTCCGGGCATAAAAAAACGGGGCAAAAAGCCCCATTTAAAGCCATTTATTTTCTTACAACCGTTAAGGTTACCCTCTCGTCATTTATGTTCCATTCCTTTGTATAACCGTCAGCCTTGCCCTCAGCAATTTGAGTGGCAAGCACTTCCTCGGCAATTTCTTCTTTGTTCCTTTCAATTATACGACCAATCCTGTCGTTGTCGAAGTAGTACAGATGAATTCTGTCCTGAACCTCAAAGCCTGCTTCCTTACGCATGTTCTGAACCTTGCTGACTATCTCCCGCACAAAGCCCTCTTCCACCAGCTCTTCGGTAAGATTGGTATCAAGTGCAACCGTTATATCCCTGTTGCTCTCAACCACAAAGCCTTCCCTGTGGCCGGTCTCTATTAACACGTCCTCCTCGGCAAGTTCAATCGTTCGATCTTCAACTGTAAGTCGAACGGGTTGTCCGTTTCTAAACGTCTGCAGCGCCTTTTTCCCATCCAACTCCCTTAAAGCTTGAGTGAGCTTGGGCAACAATCTGCCGTACCTCGGCCCAAGGGTTTTAAGCTGGGGTTTTATGGTCACCACCGTAAAATCATCAATATCTTCGGTAAACACCAGCTCCTTAACGTTGAGCTCATCCTTTACCAGTTCCACAAACATATCCGGCAGGGTTTGACCGAGCTTTACATACATGGTCTTAAGAGGCTGGCGTATCTTTATATTGGCCGTATTGCGGCAGGCCCGCCCCATCGTCACCAGCTTAAGCACAACATCCATATTTTTCTCCAGCTCTTCATCTATCCAGCTGGCATCCGACCGGGGATAGTCGCACAGGTGTACGCTCTCAGGTGCATCTGGCTGTATGCTTCTTACCAGATTGTCATATATCTCCTCGGTCATAAAGGGTACAAACGGTGCCGCCAATTTGGCCAGTTCCACCAGAACAGTATACAGGGTCATATAGGCATTTATCTTGTCCTGGGGCATCTCCTTCTGCCAGAAGCGTTCACGGCTTCGTCTTACGTACCAGTTGCTTAGTTCATCCACAAAATCCTGTATCCCTCTGGCCGCCTCGGTTATCCGATATCGGTTGAGATTGTCATCCACAAAGGCTGTGAGGGAATGCAGCCTTGACAGTATCCACCGATCCATAACCGACAGCTTGTCATAATCCAGCGAATACTGGGTCGGATTGAATTTATCGATATTGGCATATAGCACAAAGAAAGCATAGGTATTCCAAAGGGTAGCCATAAACCTTCTCTGGGACTCGCTGACCGCTTCCTCGTAAAAACGGCTGGGCAGCCACGGCGCACTGCTGGTATAGAAGTACCACCGCACTGCATCGGCTCCCAATTTATCCAGCACTACCCAGGGATCCACCACATTGCCCTTATGCTTGCTCATCTTCTGCCCATCCTTATCCAACACATGGCCGAGAACTATAACGTTTTTGTAGGACGGCTGATCAAACAGCAGGGTGGAAATTGCCAGCAGGGTATAAAACCATCCCCGAGTCTGATCCACAGCCTCGCTTATAAAATCGGCCGGAAAGTTCTCGTGAAACAGCTCCTGGTTTTCAAAGGGATAGTGCCACTGGGCAAAGGGCATGGAGCCGGAGTCATACC
>LSQX01254714.1_pt1 | contig 33932 bp, 37 predicted proteins | sample 654561 | NCBI WGS metagenome assembly LSQX01 (sample SAMN04489861, study PRJNA283612) | anaerobic digester metagenome | isolation source: 4 biogas reactors fed with cattle manure at either 37C or 55C with and... | place: Denmark: Kongens Lyngby | collected 2014 | reverse complement strand
GTGCATAGTTAGTAAACTGCTATTATTTAACAGAGGTGTGTATTTGCTTTTTACTCTCCTCGTATAGACACTACGTATAGTGGAGTGAAGTGGTTATGAGAAGTAACGAAGGTAATCAGAAATTAACTGGCCAACAGCAACGTATTCTAAAGTTATTATTCAAGTTCAGATTTGTATCAGCAGGGTTATTAGCTATGGTTATGGGTATTCGTAGGGAGGGTGTCTATCAAGTCTTAGAGCAGCTAGTAAGTAAAGGTTTAGTGACAAAAGTATACAAGGAAGAGTGGCGTATAGATCGTAAACCGGCATACTATTATTTGAATAAGTCTGGGGTAACAGTTACCCGCAGGGTTATGGATGTTAAAGAGTCTGTAGTTCACGCTCTGTACAAGAATGACGAGATGACGAATGATTTTGTCGAGCATAGCCTGAAGCTTATCCAGTGCTACGTGTCTATCATACAGCACCTCCCCGAGGGTTCAGATATATTCTCCAAGACCGAGATCAACCGTATCAAAGCATTCCCTAAAAACCGTCCAGACCTGTATATACGCACTCCGGGGGGTAGAGAGGCTATTGTGGTCATTGTCGACGACAAGCCCCTCTATATCGTCCGTAAGCGCCTAGGTGAGATAGTCGCGCATAGTGAAGACGAAGGCTGGTCGGCCGACAACTATCCGCATATCTGCTTTATCTTAAAAGACCATTCTGCAAAATACAGCCTTCTCTACACTGCCGAGAAGAAGCTTGAAAGTATGGGACTAGAAGACGACGAGCTCCCGATACTAGCAGCATCTATCGAGTCATTCAACAAACCTACCGCTACGCCATGGTCTTCTCCTCTTAAACCGAAAGAATACGTTAAGCTATTCGCATAACTTTCAGGTAACACGCTGGCGTGACGATTGCTCGTAAGCTCGCGCACGAGTAATAGTCACGGCTCTTTCGCGCTAAACTGACCTAGGCTGAGATTTCATTGTTCGGCGAGTGCGGCAGGCGTGTACGTTCTGTCCATCGGACAGTACGTGCCGACTGCTGCGCTTGACGTGGCAACTATTAAAACAATAATCAACCGATGTCGTACCGTAGGTGCGTCCCTGATATGGTTCATTCTTGCACTTGAGGGCTTCACTGCGGAACGCATGTGAATGTCCGAAAGGGTAAGTATGGAGCATGCCTATGTGTTATTGGTTGGATAGACATTTAAATAGTCCTTTAGGACTTTTTGAATGGTCTACCCGTTATATCTTTTCTGGCTTAGGCAGTTTTATGTCTTGCCTAGGACGGTCAACTAAAGCCCCGGATAGCTCACAAGCCTACCTGTCGTCTCTTCGTTATATTCATCGACAAGCTCCAGCTCATAAAGCCGCTCATCGTAGTACTCTCGCAGCTCACTGGCCAGCCGAACCAGCTTCTCATCCATCTCCCAGTCCTCGATGGTGCAGCTGTTGGCAACCGCGCCACGCATCCCGCCGCCTAAGTAATTCTGATAGGCGCTCAGATACTCATCTTCGTAGCCAAAGCCGCTTAAATCCAGTTCTACGCCTCCACCACGGTGACTAATTTCTTCTCGGGTAATGTTTTCTTGAATACTCATTTCAAACTCCAATGCTTTAATTTCTACTAAACCAAAACGGAGCTGTTTAACGTCCAGCTCCACGACGTAACGCACCAAACTAAAACCGAGGAGCTAGTACTCCTCGGCTAACATAATGGTGAGAACTCGCTGGCAATCCGGATCGAGCGGATCGCACCAGTTTTTCAAATTCTCATCGTAATAATCTATTTTCCAAAGCACCTTCTCTCCAGCCACGACAAGTGAGCCAAAATCATGCTCACCGTACGGATCGTTATCTTCCGTAAACGCTACATAGTCCCTAACGCCAACAAATACTTCGTTGGCGGCGGATCCCATCGCAACGATTCCTTTCGTGACGGTACAACCTTGCATACTGCGACGGTGCTCATCGTTTAGCGCAGCTATCTTTACTGACGTTTCGTTTTGTATTGCTTCTGTGGTCATATAACCCTCCTTGCTTAACGAGAGGGCTTTCTCCCTCTCTGTCTGATAGGGCTCGGGATGACACCAAAGCTGTCAAAGGTGGAGATTCCCCTTAAGATATTCAATTAAAAGAAAAAATGGTTCATATCTTAGGGTGCGAATACGACCTTGATAGTTTTGGTTCACCCGTATACTGAAGAGACAGAGGGAGGAAGAACTCTGGTACAATAGGCTCATGAATAAAGTTGCTATCATAGCTGCAATGCATGGAAACGAAGTTTATGGCGTTAAGCTCTACGAGTTATTTACGAAGAGGTACCCTGGGCTCGCTAATAGCGTGAAGCTAATCATTGGAAACAAAGCAGCGCACAACAAGAATGTTCGCTATATTGATGCCGATATGAATCGTCAATATGGCGCGACTAAGCAGTCGCACGAGCAAAACGAGATTACTCGTGTAGATAGCGAGCTGAACGAGTTTAAGCCAGACTGTATCATCGATATACATACCACCAAACGTAATTCTGGCATATTCTTTATCTCGGATACCCCCAACACGGCTAGGCGACGAATTTACGACATGCTAGATATGGATGTATGTATCATGCAAGACTCGGTTATTAAGAGGAGTTTCATTGGTACATATCCCAATGCTGTTCTTCATCGACTTGACGGCATTTTCATGCATTTACTCCGCAAAAAATGATATAATAACACATATGAAGCAGTCTACTAATATACCCGAAAAACTTTTAAGTCCGTATAGTCCGGCTAGCACAGAAGACAAGATTTATGAAAAATGGGAGAAGAGCGGATTATTCAATCCTGACGTTTGTGAGCGATCAGAGATTATTGATGACAGCGCGCCCTCCTATTCAATCGTTTTGCCACCGCCAAACGTGACGGGTGTACTGCACTTAGGTCATGCTACGACAGTTTCGATTCAGGATGTACTCATTCGCTATCATCGCATGAGGGGTTTTAGGACTTTATGGGTGCCTGGTACTGATCATGCTGCTATTGCTACACAATCTAAGGTCGAAAAAGATATTTCCAAGAATGAGAAGAAAAGTCGACACGATTTGGGACGAGATGAGTTACTAAGGCGTGTTGACCAATTTGCTCAAAATAGCCATGATACAATCGTAACTCAGGTACGCCGACTAGGTGCTTCGCTAGATTGGTCGCGAGAAGCCTTTACTCTCGACGACACTAGGAGCTACGCAGTTCGTACTGCCTTCAAGAATATGTACGATGCTGGCTTGATTTATCGTGGTAATAGGATTGTTAACTGGGATCCCAAAGGCCAAACGACCATATCTGACGACGAGATTGTTCATGAAGAGCGTTCTGCCAATCTTTACACCTTCAGATATTCTTCGGAGTTTCCGATTGCAATCTCTACTACGCGTCCTGAAACAAAGCTTGGAGATGTGGCGGTGGCTGTCCATCCGGATGACGAGAGGTATAAAAAGTACATCGGAAAAGTCTATGATGTTGTATTTTGTGGAGAAAACCTGCAGATAAGAGTCATTGCTGATAAGGAAGTGGACTTAAATTTCGGCACAGGAGCACTTGGCGTGACTCCAGCACATTCGGCAGTTGACTGGGAGATTGGTGAGCGTCATGGTCTTCCTCATATTCAAGTAATTAATGAATATGCGAAGATGATAGTTGGAGACGCAACTATAAAGGGGAGAAAGACGGTCGAAGCGAGAGAGGCGATAGTTGCCTGGCTAAGACAGAACAGCCTACTCGAAAAAGAGGAAACAGTCACGCAGAATGTTGCAACCGCAGAGAGGACGGGGGCTGTTATAGAACCCCTTCCAAAACTACAATGGTTTGTTAACGTCAATAAGCAGTTTTCGCTTCCTTACTCGAATATAGAGGGGATTAAAAGCGGTAAGACAACTACGTTAAAGGAAATTATGCGGCACGTAGTTAGCAGCGGTCAAATCGAAATAATACCAGGCTATTTCGATAAGACGTATTATCACTGGATCGATAATCTACGGGATTGGTGTATATCGCGCCAAATATGGTATGGGCACCAAATTCCTGTGTGGTATAGAGAGGATAAAATTTACTGTGGCGTAGAGCCACCGGCAGGTGATGGCTGGACACAGGATGAAGACACCCTTGACACATGGTTCTCGTCGGGTCTATGGACGCTATCGACTCTTGGTTGGCCAAATAAGACAAAGGACCTTGAGCTTTACCACCCAACATCTGTACTGGAAACGGGTTATGATATTCTATTCTTCTGGGTATCAAGAATGATCTTAATGACAGGATTTAACGCTGGCGAAGTGCCTTTTAAGAGAGTATACCTGCATGGATTAGTTCGTGACAATAAAGGACGTAAGATGTCGAAATCATTAAGCAACGGCATAGATCCAATAAAAGTTGCAGACAAGTACGGAGCTGATGCAGTAAGGATGTCGCTTATGGTTGGTGCTGCTCCAGGGACGGACATGCGTATGTCCGAGGATAAAATCAAGGGTTATAAGCATTTCTGCAACAAGCTATGGAATATATCAAGATTTGTTCTAACAATCACCGATGGAATAGAGTATTACGCTGGTTTCTCTGAATGGACAGATAATGATGTGAAGCACATACAGCAGCGGGATAGTGAAATTCAACGGCTCACAGAAGACCTCGACGCAATGAGAATTCACATCGCGGCAGATAGAATGTATCAATACGCGTGGAAAGTGTTTGCTGATCAGATTATAGAAGAGAGTAAAGAGATAATCGGAGTATTCGGTAAGGCTGGTGTAGGTACCGACAAAGAAGCACTCTCAAGATCACAGTTTCTGTTGCATACACTAAGAGTGTTACTTATTACCTTGCACCCATTTGTCCCCTATGTGACGGAAGAGTTGTGGGCAATGTTTCCGCAGTATTCATCAAGCAAGGGTAAGCTGTTAATGGTCGAGGGATGGCCGGCGACAGAGCGATGAAGATAATTTTTATTAGGCATCCAGAATCTACAAAAAACGTATCAAAGTCTTTTTCATCTCACGAGAACCAGGAGCCGCTCACCACCAAGGGAGAGCAACAGGTCGAAGATGTGACGAAAGTACTGAGAGAGAACCTGTCCGGTGGTCAAGCAATTAGTTTATACTCAGCCACAAGTTTGAGGGCTATGGCTCTATCTGACGCAATCGGACAAGTGCTAGGTATTCATGTGACTCAACAAATGGAGCTTAACTCAATTAACTCAGGAAACGTGGCCGGCCTTAACAAGAGCCAAATGGATAAGATTGTACCCGGTTACTTTCATCGAATGGAGCTCTATGAGTCAGGCGTCGTAAATGCATACGCAATCGACCATCCCGGTGAGCCGCTTGTTGAATTCGAAAGCAGATTACGTAAACTGCTGAGTAGTATAGAAGAAAAAGATGCAGTTGCGATTGTAGTTGCACATAAATCAGCAATAACAGCGGCACTAATTGATTATGCTCGAAAGGCGGGCATATACCCTGATGGATTTTTCGGATACATACCTCTAGAAACCGCTCAGTTCTCAATTGTTAGTATTGCCAATAGGGTGCCGAGGATTGACTGCGTGAACGTATCCGCCCTAGGTGCCTTTAAATATGAACGATAGCATATCGAGAGAGCAAATGTGGTTGAGTCGAGAATGGCAAGAGAAGTTTTTTGCCAGCATTAGTCGTGAATTAACCCTAAAAAGAGTATCTATTCAGGGTAACGGATTCCAGAGTATACGTATAATGCCCTGGTCGTTCGTAGGATTATTGTCTACTGATTGCGGCGATATGTATGCTAAAAGTGTAAGTAGTGTAGCCAGCTTTGAGCCCGAGCTGACGGCGGCTCTCTCTGACCTTTCTACCAGCGTGGTTGATGTCATTGCGTATTCAGGAGGGAGCGGCTGGCTTGTAACTCAAGGCTGTGATGAGATGGAGGAGAGGACAGACTTTGAATTGCTCAAGTTGGCGGTAGAACGATACGCAAAACTACAGATTAAAAGCCTGGATAGCAAAGAGCAGATAATTGCAACGGGTCTTCCGGTGATAGAACCAGGGAAATCAGCGATTAGGTATGAAAGAACCATTGAGCGGCTATCGGCGTTGCCAGTAGATCATCCCTCGCGTATAAACGAAGACGAGGCATATGCAATGAAAGCTCTTACGGACAGGGTTACTCAATCCGAAAGAATGCTGCTCGACAGTAATATACCGAGCACTATCGAGCATGGCGACCTACTTCCAAAGAATTTACTACAAACATCTGATAAACAAAGAACATTAAAATGGTTTGATTTTGGCGATGCATCGTGGAATTTCCCCTTTACATCAATCGATATGCTCACAGACAGTCATTTCTCCTTTTTGAGCGAGGAGCAGATTAGTGAAATGATCAAGCTATATCTTGATGTATGGAAAGATCACTATCCTCGCGAGCAAGATCTTCGCGTTCTGTTTGACGAAGCAATGACCCAGGCCGCCATTAGGCGTGCAGAAGTGCGGCTAGACGTGATGGAGCAAGTACCAGCTGATGCTCTTGGTGATTTGGCGTCATTCGTGAAAGATGAGTTTTTACTTATCAAGGATAAACTCGTCGCATAAAAACCTGCAGAACACCAATTCTGTGATATAATACGCGCATGGATAATTTCTTAATAGCTCAGATTATTTTTGCGATAGCAGCCTTACTCGGTGTTATTGGCGTTCAACAGAAGAAAAAGCAAAATATATTGGTATTCTTCGCGACATCTACACTACTTGCGTCTCTCGCTTTTATATTCCTCGAGGCATACTCGGGAACGATATCGCTCTTCATGATGTCAGTGTTTGCGGTTATCAGCTATCTTTTCGATAAGAAGGAGAATGCTGTTCCAGTGTGGCTGACGGTATTGTTCATTGTTATAGCAGCAACCCTTGGCTCACTGACCGTTCAGGCGGTTACGGATGTAATTCCAATAATTGCGTCTACTTTCTATATCCTAGCGATTACACGAAAGCAAGAAAGCTATGTTCGCCTACTGACGGCAGTCAATCTAGTGCTGTGGGTATCTTTTGATTCCATTACGTCTGCATACGTGGCAGTCCTTACCGACGGTGCATTTGCAATATCCACAATAATTGCCATAGTAAGATATGATGTTATTCCGAAATTTAAAAAAGTTAGTAGATAGCACGTGGTGCTAGCCACCACCGGCCAACCCCTTTTCAGCTAAAAAAGAAAAAATCGGCGGGGGAAATCTCAAAAAGGCAAAGGGGGCGGCTGGTGGGGCGCGTCCAGCTCCGCTGGACAGGCGGCGCGGCTCACTCACCGTTCCGCTGGAACTGGGTTCGCGCGAAAGTGTAAAATTGCACCAGTCTACTCGACTAAGTGATGTGGTAAGTAGGTCGGTAGTTATACCGACATTCTCATCTACGCCTACGATGAATCGCACATACACTTCAAGCTCTTCAGCTTGCTCATCTGTGCTTTTGAAGTTCTTCAGGATCGCACAGAGTTCGTGGTAGTAGCACTCTTCGTTCGTAAGCCACAGATTCACCATCCATGTCTCTCTATTACTCCACCCGTTGAACTCGGTGGTTACAGTTTGTGTTGCTTGAGCTACGTTTGTCATTTCTTCCTCCTTTACTTTACGTAACGGAGTCTGCTGACGTGGTCGCATGGCAAAGGTGTCAAGGTGGAGCGCTCCTGACGTTTACCGGTGAACGAACGACCTTGATGCTTTTGCTCGACTCGTATACTGAAACAGTACGTGAAGTAAGAAGTTATTAAAACAGACCACTAACTAGCCTGTTCTTATAGCCGGCTAGTTATCACGTAAAGTCTTAGTCAATCTCTGTATCTCATCGTCGGACACATAGGCAGCCTGTATTCGATCCGCCTGAGTTTCGGCAAATACCCTGTATAGTAAATCGCCCCGTCCATTCAATTTTTCGGCACCGGATTCGCCTAGTATGTTTTCGCTATCCACTCGACTAGCCACCGTGAATACCATGCGTGGCTCGAAGCAGGCCTTTAGTGTATCAGTATACACATCGACGCTCGGTCGACTAGTCGATACGACGAAGTGGATGCCGGTTTTGGCGGCACTCCCAGCGACTGACGTAATAATCCGCTCAACCTCATCGCCGCCTTGCATCATCATGTCCGAAAACTCATCAGACATAACCAATATATGCGGTAGATGTTCACCGGTCTTGACACGATATTCGTCTATATCTGCCGCAGTGCTACTCGCCAGAAGCTGCAACCGACGCTCAGACTCTTGAAGCACCCAAGACAGAGCGTCACTCCAGTCGCTCGGCTCTGTGATAACCGGCCGCTGCAGCTGGGGGATATCTTCATAAGGGGCGAACTCTACTTGCTTCGGATCGATTAAGATCACCCTTAGCTCCTCAGGGCTGTTCTTTGGCAGGAGGTTGGCTAAAATAGTATGGAGCATCGTAGACTTGCCCGATCCAGTCTGCCCGGCAATCATCAGGTGCGGTAGGCTAGCCAAGTCGGCTGTGACTATCCGACCAGATATATCCTTACCGACGATGAATTCAAGCTTTGACATTGCTTTTTTGGCTCTCGCTAGCTGATCAAACAAGTCGCTAAGTCGTGCCACGACAAGTTTCGCGTTCGGCACTTCGATGCCGACTTGACTCGAGTCAGTCAACGACGGCACGACGCGTAGTGCCGTAGCCTGAAGATTCAGCGCCAGGTTGACGTCGAGCTTCGCTATTTTATCTGGATTCACTCCTGGCGCTAGCTGCACCAAAAAGCTCGTTACGCCATGACCGACATTTGCCTCTAGAACTTTCGCTTCGATATCGAATTCCGCCAGTGTGTCTCGTATGACACGTGCGTCATCTGTAGTACTTCGGCTGTCCGTATTGCTCGCACCGAGCATCTTCGGTTTGTTGCTTCGGCGAAATATACGGGGGAGTTTCATAGGAGGTATTATACAATATCCCTATAGTATGCGCTATAATTGCAGTATATGAGCAGTGATATAGGACTACGATTCTACGTCGGCACCAAGGAGAGCGGTGAAGCGGTTTATGGCGACTTTCAGACAGCAGGCCACTTTATATCCGCCGGAAGCACAGGTTCGGGGCATGCAAGTTTTGACGAAGCCGCATTCGTGACATACATGCTACAGAACTACACCCCTGACGAGCTGCAGTTTGTCATGATAGACCCCAAGCAAGTACAGCTAATACCGTACGAGGATATTCCGCACCTGTGGCGACCACTAGCTATGACACCTGATAGCACAAAAGATGCAATCACTGCTTTACATGCAGAGATGGTGCGGCGTTTCCAGCTATGGGCAAGCCAAGGCGTTCGATTCATTGCCGACTATAACGCCAGGTCAGCAGAAAACCTTCCATCCATCATACTTTTAGTCACTGAAGTTACTGACCTAATGATGATCGACGAGGATTTCTATGGTAAAAAATTTAAACAGCTGAGCGAAAGGGGACGAGCTGTCGGTATACACTTGTACCTTGCGACTCAACGGCCAAACCAAGACGTACTTTCCGACACACTTCTAAATGAGGTTCGTGGACGCCTGGTTTTCTCCGTCAGTGACGAGGAAGATAGCATACGACTGCTTGGCGAGCCTGGTGCGGAAAAAATCACCGAGCCAGGTAGGTTGATCTTCGTCGATAGGCGCTTGGGTGTCAAAGAAAATGTCAAAGCCCCGCTTGTAGCCGATGAAAAAGTCATGAAAATTGTCAACGATACAGAAATGAAGTATGCAGCCTAATATCTACCTCGACATCGACGGCGTCTTGCTAGCAAACGAAGAAAACTTATCTATTGGCGCGGTAGATTTCATCAAATATGCCATCGAACATTTTGATGTCTATTGGCTGACGACTCATTGTATGGATGGTGATCCGGCACATGCCATCGAGTATCTAAATCGTGCGTCGACAGAAGATCTCCGTCCGTGGCTGGAAATGTTCAAGCCGGTCACATGGAGCCTGAAAAAGACAGAAGCTATCGACTTTAGTAAACCGTTCCTCTGGTTCGATGACGATTGTTTCACTGGCGAGAAGATTGACTTGCAAGAGCACAACGTACTCAACTCATGGATTGAGATAGATCTACGCACCACACCAGATCAAATGGCCAAAGAGTTGGTGACGCTGCAAGCCTATGCCGAAGAGACATAAATGTCGATACGGACACGTCCAGTGTCAACACTTGAACTAACTCGAGTATTCTGGTCTTAATAGCGTAAAACAGATACAATAAGCTCATGACAGCAGAAAGAAACGAAACCTGATACACCCTAAGAACTATATAGTTAACTCGCCGCTGGAGAAAAGCGTCTGCGAAGATGTGATGAACGTATTGAAGCCTCTAATTATAAAACGATACGAAAAATAGAAAGCAAGAAGTTGCAATGAGTAAAGCAAGTGAATTTTTAAGTACTTTTTCTAAACTAGAAGCTGTTTTAAGTAAACACGCTCAATCTCTACCTGAGAAATATTACCACAATCGCCAGAAGCCGAGAAAAGTTCATGATTCGCTTGAATCTTTTTCTCATTATACTGAGGCATGTGCAAGAGATGTTCGAAATAGGGTAAGTAATGAGAGTGAGTTCAGGGTTATCATTGAAAATTTAGATAAGATATCTTTATACAACAAATTGCGCAATGCTCTCGCCCACAATTACGACGATCCACCCATAGCCGACCCTCGCCAGGACGCAGTTGAGGGTATTAGAAAGATCTATAGTGATATAACAAACCCGAAAACTGCACAAAATATTATGATAAAAACTATAAAATATGTTCAGCCTGCGGATAATCTTTATGACGCCCTAGACGATATGGCGCAGAATGGCTTCACTAATGTTCCTGTTATAGAAGAGGGTAGGATAGTAGCAGTTTTGTCGGAGAAGTCTGCTTTGCGCTGGGCTGCCGAGACTAGAAATGATGAAGTGAAACTTGAGACGTTTGTAAGCGTGTGGGATATTGAAAAGTATTTAGACGACATAAACGATAAAACATTTGATGTTTATGAGTTCATCTCTAAGACATTAGATGTTTATTCCATTGAAGACATCTTTATTGATTATATGCGCGAGGGTAAGAGGGTGAGCACCTTATTTGTGACAGAAAATGGAAATCATCGGGAAGGACTTCTTGGAATCATTACTGCCTGGGATTTACACAAGATTGACAAATAATATAGATTAAGCTAGTCTAGACTAGCGTTAACAATTAAATATCAAGAGCGTAGCGAGAGATCTGACTCTATGACCTACCAGCAACCGGCGTATGTACGGTGCTCCATTCAGCCCTTGAAAGGGGAGATATGAAAGACTCTACTTACATCACACAGTGCAAAGCATGCGGCGAGTTCCGCGGGTTTTTGATGCACGAAAAAGAACCATCAAATATTACACGCGGCTTCTGTCGCTGTGAACCTGAAGGATGGGAAATTTGCTCCCGACATGAAGGTCAGGTTCGTCGCAGATTTCGAACGATTAAAATTACCAGTCTTGAGGGCGACTATCGATACTTCAGTGTCTATTCAATGATGGCTCCATGTCGCGGCGATATTTGCTTCAAGGTTAGCCGTGGGCTTTTTGAAGATGTTCAGAGAATTCACGATTCAGTGTATGTGAGAGTGTAGGATTATCTTTCCGTAAGATTATATATGGTCCATTAGGGATCTTGCGTCCAATAATTTTACCTTCACGAATTAGCTTTCTTATGGCCTGAACTTTTACGCCCAGATCTATCGCTAGGGCAGTATCTGGAATAGACCTCTCATGACTATAGTCTCTACGGAGTGAGCCCGGGATTTTACTTTTATTCACCGCGTCCTGGCAGTTGAGACACTTAAAACCCCATTTATCAAACCAGCCGTCGTCATGGACGTGGTTGCCACACAGAGAGCAGTTTCTACCATCTCCTTTTAGAGCAAAACATAAAGAGTGAGCCTCAATACCAGGAATAGAGTGTTGACTAGTGTTTTTGTATGTGATTAAATATCGCGAGAAGGGTCTTGTAATAATTACAGCACTCCGAGGGTATAGATCTTCGGAGTGCCTTTTTATTAGGCAGCAAGTCGGTCTTCAGCGAAATAGTTTAGGCCTACCTAGCGTTTGAACGAGTGCTGCGTGAGGAGGATTTCCTATGCCAACACGTACAAGACGACGCTTACGGGAGCATACGGTGGGACTATTGGCGCGCAAATGGACGCTAAAGATTGCAGCGGCTCTCAGTAGTGAAACCATGCGTCACTCTGAGATTGCGAGGTGCTTGCCTGGCATCACACAAAAAGTATTGACCGAAACACTCCGCGAAATGGAGCGGACTGGTATTGTTGAACGAGAGGTATACCCAATCGTGCCACCAAAGGTTGAGTATAGACTTACTAGCGTAGGGATTGAGTTACTAAAATTATCTCAAGAATTTGCCAGTTGGTTCGATACGCATCACGAAAACATACATAAAGCCAAGCGAATCTACGACCGACAACGGTAGTGTGTGAACTTATTATCACTTCGATTTTTCCACGAAAAGTCGAAGTCACACCAAACTTGTTTTGGTGGTTACTTAGAGCTGCTTATGTTGCTCAATAGCGTCAAGCACTTCTCGATGGCGTAACTTGTCACGCTTGTTTTTACGCCTGCTACGAGTAAATAGTCTGAAGATAAAGAAGAATACGCCAAACAGCACGTACATCACGAAATACCAGCATAGAACAAACATCCATGCGCCCATAATGAGGGCTATCGCAATCATAGCTGAAGCAAACTTAGCTATAGGATTCTCGACGTTAGTAATCTTCCAGATGCGCTGCGCAGATCCGCTGAAAGATAGCGGCGCTGATACAACGACTTTTTCAGATGCTAGTTGACGACTCGCATCCCTATTCTACAATAGAAATATCTCGTTCTAGTATGATGCGAATTGAAAAGTTTTTTTGATGAGTCATTCATTTTGCTAATGTTTTCATATTTTATCTCCCTCTCATCTTAAATCCATAGTTACTCTAAAGTAACTAGCGCACTTTTGAGGTATTTAGTACCCTCAAAGTGCCGTCTTGTAGCGTATTTCTACCTCTGATATTTTTGTGCTAAGTGGGAGCATCGTAACTAAACATGAGGGGAGCTGAAGTGGGGCTAAAAAAGACATCATTTATACTAGCATTAGTTATTGCAGTTGGACTGCCAATTGTACTCGCAGAGCCTGCATTTGCACAAACACCAGGCGGGGTCAGTAACGTAGAAAACTTTATTAGAAGTGTTATCACCGTTCTCGCAGGACTGGCCGGATTAGTCGCAACTGGGTTCTTTGTTGCTGGTGGCTTTACCTATATCACGAGTTCCGGTAATCCAGAGCAGCTCGATAAGGCTAAGAGAACGCTTACGTGGTCTGCCATAGGACTTGCTATTGTTATCGCTGCCTTTGTGCTCGCAAATATCGTTACGACACTCGCAACACAGGCGTTTGGAGGTTAACATCCGAACATGTTTGGCTTTGAAGATACCCTCTTGATGGGTCTAAGTACGTTTGCTGACGCATCGCAGGCAATCGCTTCGATGCGTGAGTATGTCACGCCGGTGGTTCAGATACTATCTGGCCTCGCCGGTCTTGTTTGTGTTTTCTTCATCGTTCAAGCTGGCTATTTATATATCACGAGTAGCGGTAAGCCTGACCAGATGGAACACGCAAAAGATGTACTAAAAAAGGCGCTCCTTGGCCTGATTATTGTGCTCGCTGCCATAACGCTCACAACCATCCTAACCAACGCCTACGGCACGCCACAAAGCCCCGGAAACGCCGCTCTGCCTAGCCTCGAAGCGGTTCAAGAGGAAGAACAGAGCAACGGCTTTCTCGATATGGTCGTTAAGGCTATCACTGGAGTCTTGGCGCAGATAGTTAACGGAGTAGCGACGCCATTCTTGGGTGCACTCGACTTCTTTACCACCAGTACACCTGCTATGGCAAGTAATCCGAGTGTCTTTAACTTTTGGTTAGCAATGGTAGGCATAGCCAACATACTATTTATACTCGTGCTTATACTAATTGGCTTCCACGTTATGAGCGCATCGGCACTTGGTTTTGATGAGGTTGAGCCGAAACACCTTGTGCCACGGGTCGCCATGATATTCGTACTGATGAATGCCTCGATATTCCTGATCGACGGTATTATCGCACTCTCGAATGCGTTAATAAAGGCAGTGGGCCTAATCTCTGGATCGTCGTCCGTCTGGGACACCCTGATGAAAGTAGTTGAGCAGACATCCGGTCTAGGCATTGCCGCGCTACTGATTATGGTCGGTTTTGTCATCTGCTCGATTGTACTGCTGGTTTATTACGTCATGCGTCTTGTCACGCTCTATATCGGAGCAGTACTCGCACCAATCGTGAGTCTTATCTGGTTAATACCTGGTTTCCGTGACTTTGCAGAAACGGCATTCAAAACATACCTTACAACCATCTTCGTGCTGTTCGTCCACGTAGTCATACTGCAGCTATCTGCCTCGCTGTTCACTGGCATGGCGACAGCGTCAGGCGACAATGCCGTACCAGACACTCTTATGGCGATGGTGACGGGCATTGCAACTATCCTGATGCTCCTAAAAGCTCAGAGTGTCATGATGCAGTTTAGCCACGTAAGTATGGGCGCACGCAACATGAGAAAGCTCGGGGGCCAGTTTGTAAACGGCGTAAGCTATCTGAGCGGTAAAACAAGAGCGGCCGCAAGCACCATTAGCTCAAAGACCGATACGGCTAAAAAGAGTCGCATGATCCGCAGTGTTGAGTCACGAGCTGTCAGCACAGGTAAGACTCAAACGGTTCGCTACCAAAACAAGAAGGGTACAGTAGATATTGCACACATCGCCACACCGACTAAGCCTAGGCCGTCTACACGAACCGGCGCAACATACGAAACTCCGACCGTTAAAGTGACTCGTGTACCAGCTTCTTCGACCACGCCAAGGAATAACAGTAAGGATAAGACGCTATGAAAATGACCGTTGTACCAGCGCAAGTGACAACTGTTGAGGATCGAATTATCGGTAATCTTGGATTCTCACAGATCCTGCTGCTAATCGTTCCCGTATTCGCTGCTGCCGGTATATTCCTACTCCTGCCTCCATTTATGGGAGGGGCACTCTATAAATACGTGATTATGGGTATTGTTGCATTACTGTTCGGTCTGCTATCAATCCGCATCAAAGGCAAGATCCTAGCCTCATGGCTCGTCACCATACTTCGCTACAATCTTCGACCAAAATACTACCTATTTAACAAGAATGTTACGACCGGTCGAGATGAGTATCACGGCAAGGCCGTAGCACCAGAAGCTAAAGAAGCGACAGAAAAGAAGCCAGCCAAAAAGACCTCTCTCAATCAACTTGACATACCTACCACCGCCAGAATATTAGCTACCATTGAAAACCCAGCCACTAACTTTCGGCTAGAAACCGGTAAGAAAGGAAATCTACATGTTCGCTTTACAGAAATCGAAGACTAAGGCTAGCTCCAGAGGGCAAATTGCCATTAAAGGAGTTCGTGACGGCATATTAATGCTACCAAACAACGAATACCGAGCGATACTACAGGTATCATCGCTGAACTTCGAGCTACGCAGCGAAGAGGAGCAAGACGCGATTATTGAAACATATGAAAGTTTCCTCAACTCAGTCGGCTCTAACTTACAAATACTGGTACGCACTCGTGAGATTGATATGGATAAGTACCTCGATGACCTTAACGAGCGTTATGAGAGTGAAACCGTACCGATCTATCAACAGCAGCTACAAAACTACGACGAGTTCATCCGCTCACTTATTACCGATAACAAGATTTTGACTCGTCATTTCTATATCATCGTGCCGTATAAATTAAATGGCAAAACAGACTTCGACCTCGTGAGTGAGCAGATGAAAATAAAGCTCGACATTATAGCTAAGGGTATCGCTCGACTCGGCATGCATACCGATCAACTAGATAGCCTTGAAGTGCTTGATCTATTCTACAGTTTCTATAGCCCAACACAGGCAAAGCTGCAACCAATTACCGAGCAGGCACTATCAATCATTCACACCGCACTCGTACAGAAAGGAGAGGCACAATGAATAAGCTAGCCACTACTATGCGAACCAAGATTCTTGATCCAATCACCGCACCTGTCAAAAAGAGAAAGGCGGCAAGACTGGAGCGTCAAAAAGAACTAAACATCACGTTCGGCGAGCAAGATGCTGTCGATATCTTGTCATACGCAGGACTTGAGGAGAATATCGACCACCTCAATATAGACGGTGTGTATATGCGGACACTCTATATATCTGGGTATCCGTTTGTGGCTAATTCTGGCTGGATGGATAGTCTGATTAATTTTAATCACGACACAGATATTAGTTACCACGTCCATGAAGTAAGCGCTCTGTCTGCACTACCAAAGCTACACCGTAAGATCACTGAGCTGGAAAGTACGAAACGTGCCATGATGCGAGTTGGTAAGATTGTCGGCTCTGAGATTACCGATCCGCTTGAGTCTGCTATTGAACTACGAGACAAGATTCAACGCGGACAAGAAAAGTTATTTCAAATGTCCATATATGTCTGCATTCGGGCTGAAAGCCTTGAGGAACTGGATAAGATCACGAAACTACTTGAAGCAACGATGTCGGCTCGATTATTCTACTCGAAAGTAGCACGCTATCAGCAGCTTGAAGCCTTGCAATCTATCTTGCCGCGAGCCGAAGATCAGCTAGCACAAAAGCGAAACCTCGATAGCTCCAGCGCTGCATTAACATTCCCATTTATGTCATCCGAGCTAGTGCAAGAGAGCGGTATCCTCTATGGCGTTAACAAGTCCAATAATTCACTGGTGATTCTTGACCGTTTTAGCCTCCATAATGCCAACTCGATTACCTTTGCTCAGTCTGGTGCTGGTAAAAGCTATACGACAAAGGTTGAGATATTGCGCCAACTCATGCAAGGTACGCGTGTTATCGTGATTGATCCTGAGCGAGAGTATAAGCGACTGACTGAATCGGTAGGCGGTACGTATATTAAGCTATCGGCTAAGAGTAAGCAAAAGATAAACCCATTCGACCTTGCAACTACTTTCTCAAAAGCATCAGACCTATCTGAACACACGCAAGACCTCATGGAGGTAATTGGACTGATGGCCGAGGGGCTTACATCGCGCGAGAAAGCAGCCGTAGATAAGACGATCCTAAAGATCTATAAGCAAGCTAAAAAGAATCAACCGCTCCTCGAAGATCTGTATACCGAGTTACATAAACTAGGGCAACTAAAACTGTGCGAGAAACTCGAAAAGTATATCTCAGGGTCACTAGCCGATGTCTTTAATTCGCAAACTAACATCGAGCTAGATAATCGATTGGTTATCTTTGATATCAAAGATCTACCGGAGAGCCTACGTCAAATTATGATGCTCATTATCTCTAATTTCGTGAAGAATCAGGTGATGGCAAAACCAGAAAAACGACTACTTATCATCGACGAGGGGTGGCTACTACTCGAGCATGAAGAGTCGGCACGTTTTGTGGCTGGTCTTGTTCGTCGCGCACGTAAATACTATCTTGGCGTATCAATTATCTCTCAGCAAGCTAACGACTTCTTAAAGAGTGATTATGGTCGGGCCATAGCGTCTCAGTCGGCACTGCGAATATTGATGCGGCAAGACACCACGACCATTAAAGGCGTGGTCAGTGAGTTTAACCTGAGCGAATACGAACAAAGTTTCCTGCTTACCTGTGAGCGTGGTGATGCGTTGATTGTAGCCGATCAAAATCACGTTGCTGTAAAGGTAGTTGCTTCAGATAAGGAACACCCGCTCATCACAACGAACCCCGCGGAGCTGTACGTGTGAACAATGCTGTAAGTATTTTTGCGATTGGCTTCAAAGTCAAACGCTTACTTGCACTAATGATTGTGACGATGTTTGTCGTCCTGGCACTTCCCGTAATGGCAGTGTTCTCGCTCGGTATGCCAACGCTCAGTTGGTTAGCTAATGCACCTGATGCTAAGGCAGCCGAAACAATGGGTTTCTATATGGGGCCACCGATGCTCGATAATACCTACGCCTGGGGCAACTGTACGTGGTGGTCGTACGCAATGCGCAAGTGGGCTGGTAGTCCAATACCGACAACTTGGGGCAATGCAAATACGTGGGATGATTATGCGAAACGTGATGGCTACGTGGTGAATAATACGCCTGCGGTAGGGGCAGTATTTCAAACCGATGTCGGTAAGTATGGACACGTCGCTTACGTCATTGGCGTTAACGATACCACCGGAGAATGGAAAATATCAGAAATGAACACACCAACAATTAATGTCGTATCAACGCGCACCTTTAGTAAGGAAGCGGCCGAAAACTACAACTTCATTCACAGTAAAATAGGAGATGACGTATGGGTTCCGAATCCTCTCTCGCCGACACCGCCTTACAGTATTGGCCAGTAGCCGCTATCACACTCGTATCTATTGTCTGCGCTGTGCTGATATTCCTTTTGGTGCGAACTGCATTAAATCGTCGCTACCTACATGTGCGTGAGATGACATGGCTAGAGATAACACCACCATCGACAATTGCAAAAACGCCAGAGGCCACCGAACAGCTATTTTCAGTAATTCACGGTACACGTGCTGCACGACCGTTCAAAGATAAACTACTAGGACGCTCACCGACCTTTAGCCTAGAGATTGTATCAACGCGTAAAGAGGGCATCCGCTATTTGCTTCAGCTAGAAAAGTCGCGCTCGAAGAGCATTCAAAAAGCCATTACATCGTACATCCCAGATTCTAAAGTGAAAGAAGTTTCTCGCAACAATACCGATGCCGATAAGGTTATTGAATTTCGAGAAAACGGACACTATGTATTACCCCTCACACTTACATCAGTCTTTGAACAGCATGATCCGTTGGGCTATGTAACCGGTGCAATGACACACCTAACTGACGATGAACAGATTACGCTGCAGCTTGTGGTGACGCCAGTGCGTATGCGCGAAGCCGAAATACTGTCGCATAGAATCTTAGGTAATGAGAATATATTAAGCCAAGTTGGTAGCAAGCAGTTCGCTGGTATGGGCAAAATCTTGAACATGTTCGGCAAGGCATCGTCAGGTATGACAGATTTGGCTAGCGAAATATACAGCGGTACCATGTCAGGATATAGTGATTACTACCGTTCAAAAAACCGTACGGCACAGCAACAAGCTGAGGTGGTGAGATCTGATCGACCGGCACGCTCGTTAAGTGCGTTCGAGCAAGAGTTGATGGAGACGATGCATAGAAAAGTCACACAGCCTCTTTTTCAAGTAAACCTACGTATCCTCGTAAGAAGTTCTGAAGCCGCTGGCCACATTAGTTCCATGAAGTCTGCACTGGACGGCTACAGCGTGCCGCCGTACCAATCCCTAAAGGCCAAGACTTCCGTACCGTTGATTGATAAGCGAAGACACAATCTAGCGATCAATAGGCTACCATCCATCACCAGACAATCTAGTATTATCTTAGCTGCATCGGAACTAGCAAGTCTCTACCACTTCCCATCGAGTCAGGTAAGTAAAACAGATAATCTCATTACGTCGCTTAGCCGAACTTTGCCTGCGCCGGTGTCACTAAAGTCTGGCAAGAAGTTATCCGTCCTCATTGGTGAAAATCATCACCATGAATCAGTTACGCCTATCGGACTTACGGCCGATGAGCGAGAACGTCACATGTACGTTATTGGAGGTACGGGTAATGGTAAGACGACCATGCTGTTCTATCAGATACTACAGGACATCCGTGCCGGTAATGGCGTTGCGGTGCTTGATCCGCACGGCGATCTTGCCGAACGAATCCTACGATATATACCAGAAGAGCGACTAGGTGATGTTATCTATCTCAATCCTGACGACCTAGCCCATCCGATAGGTATGAATCTACTTGAGCTATCGCCAGATCTTGATGGTGATGACTTGTTGCGCGAAAAGGATTTGATCACTGAGGCAGCTATATCTGTACTTCGTAAGATATTCTCCGAAGACGATTCAGGCGGCCATCGTATTGAATACGTATTACGAAACACCATCCAGACAGCATTAACACTAGAAAACCCGACACTATTTACCATCTTTGAACTACTCAACGATGCAAAGTATCGACGTAAGATTGTGAAGAATCTTGAAGATAAGAACCTGCGTGACTTTTGGAATAATGAACTTGGCAAAGCCGGTGATATGCAGAAAGTCAAAATGGCAGCTGGTATTACTGCCAAGATTGGACGTTTCTTATTTTCAGCATCAGCAAGGCGTATGATCGAGCAGCCAAAGTCTACTATCAATTTTGAGGATATTCTCGCTGATCGTAAGATATTAATCTGTAACTTCTCGAAAGGTCTTCTAGGTGAAGATACTTCAGCGCTATTCGGTACGACTGTTCTTGCTAAGCTACAAACAGCATCGCTCAGGCGTGCTCGCATAGGGCAAGAGAATCGCACTCCGTACTATCTGTATGTAGACGAGTTTCAGAACTTTGCCACGACAAGCTTCGTCCAGATGTTGTCAGAAGCGAGGAAATATAAGCTATTCCTCACAATGGCCGAACAATCCACCTCGCAGCAAGACGAGCAGCGACTGGTCGATATTATTCTTGCAAATGTCGGCACGGTGGTATGCTTCAGGTCAGGCAGCCCGTCAGATGAACGATTAGTTTTACCGCTATTTATGCCGTTTATTCAACAGGGAGAGATAGCCAACTTGCCATCCTATTCGTATTACGTCCGCATATCCGCTGTTACCGCACAAGAGCCGATGTCTGGTGTAACAGTAGTTGTCGAAGAGCAGGGAGATGAATCAATCGCTAAGCGTGTTATTGAATCATCGCGGAAGCTATATGCTAAGAAAGCTGAAGTTATCGAGGCTCCAAAAGAAAAGACTCAAGCGGCGGTAGCACCGATAATCTCAAAGACGCAGCCTAAACCCAAGAAGAAGCCTAGTAAAAAAGCCGATGACGAGCTTGCGACGATGAAGTCAATCTAATCCCTACTTAGCCTGCTTACTGTTCTTTAGATAGTCACGCATTACAGCAAACACCATGAGTCGTTTGCGAGCGCCGGCACCGCGTGGTTTTACGATAATCGCATACAGAGCTAATACGGTGAAAGCTATGAGTATACCGCCAATGTAGAAGTACCAATTAGACCAAAACAAGATAGCTGGCAATAGCATGATGGGCAGAACGCGAACCAGTATTACATGCACCAGGGTGTCATAGTACCTTCTAAATCTCTTGTATGCCGAAGGGCGGGCTGCTTGGTGTATGCGTAGATAGTCGGCATAGTCCTTTACGGTAATTGTTTCGGTGTACTTCAGACGCTCGTAGACTGACTCTTGTTCCGTATTGTCGTACAGCGCATAGAAACTCTCTTTTGATCTAAAGAATGCGTAGTGGATCACAATAAGAATCCAGTCGATGGCCTGTGACAAATGTAGGTAGACAAGACCGAATGTGAGTCCGGCACCTAAAGCTAGATATTCCATACTATCTATCATATCATTTGCACCATTTTTCCAGTCTTATGAAGCGTAGCATCTCTCGTACCGATGAGGCGTCATCTATGCGACGCATTAACTCACAACTATCGTTTTAGGATAGTATATTCAAACTGCCTTCGTAGAGGATATCGTCAATGATTGCGATCTTTCTATGGTGGCCATTTGTATATAGCACTCTCACACCCAGATCCTGCAGCATTTCTACAACCGCAACCACTTGATCTTGGTATCGTGAATCATGCTCCTCGATCGGTTTTGTATTCACTATAACCTCGACTCTGCGCTTTATGAGCTTTGATATGGTGGTAAGCAGGGGCGTAGAGCGACGTTGAGTAATGAACGGGCTTTCTATGACTACGCGGCGTTTTGCACTCCGAAGATCCTTATAGAACCTGTTGTAAAATGTAGACTGGTTATAAAGAGAGGATGAAGTTAACCTAAACATCTCCGCCTCCTAAAATAGCGTTTTCGCTAACAGAGTAAAAAGTTCTATCTTCATCCATGTACCCCTGCCAATATAAATGACACACTATCAAAAGTGTGTTATTTATATTTTGACTATGGGCATCTATTTATCGTTTTGAGCCTTTTTCCAAAGCAGAGAGCAGCGTCTGTTCCGTCTTGACGCCTGCTGTGATAAGTAGACTTATCTTTTCAATAAACTATGATGTCCGGTAGGTATATGCAAGTCAAAGTCTCTATCGGAAATCATCTCAACGCAGTAAGTATCCTTGACATCCTGCCTACCTGGAAGATTAAGGATTTGGCCATCATTGAACGCTGTACCGCTACCGTACACGTTATGAACAAGAGGTACGTCTGGCAGGATTTTTCGGATACGGTGCAGTGCGGAATAATGAACATTCCCGTCATCCATGCTTACAGGGCTAGCTTGGGTGTGCCACTGCCCGAGGAGACATAGTGTGGGTATAGACCTGTCTATTGCTAGTAAATTATCTGCAATCTCCTGCTCCCGGTCTTGAGGGCTTGCAGGATGGTCCATTTTCGACGGGTCTAATCTATCAAAGTACGTATCTATGTACTCAATGTGTTCAATTTGGCCTTCACTCAGTAATATTGCAATCGTTTTCGCCATTTCAAGCGAAAGAATACTCGTATCAAAAATGTCAATATCAATCAACGAGAAGTCGTACACGCCCTTGCTTGCCGAGTGTATAAACTTAGCAATATTCGGGCTATTTTCTAGAGCAATTTGCTTAATATCTAATTGATGCACTAAGGAGTATACAACCTCTGCGTTTTCTTGTATGCCGTGTATTTCTCCGTAAACTAATGCCTTCTCTTCCTGGAGAGAGGCCCTTAATAAATCGATTCCTTGTATATCGATAAGCTTCGGAACGAACTTTAGGATAATATCATCGTTAGTCACAATAACTCCAGTATATTGAAAGGCCCTCCTTCCTGCAATGCGCAGGAAGGAGGGCTAGTGAGACGCCGACGATCAGTCGTCGGTCGTCTTGGGCTTGCCACACCGAGTGAGGAAGGACGAGACCATGTCGGTCGACGGCTCTTCCACTCGGGTGGCAACACGTGCCGAGAAAGTCTCGGCGGTGGTGTTCTCCATATCAATCACCTCCTAGTTGAATCCAGATGCCTTGTCCGGTTGACAAGGCAGTTGGCCATGGTTGCAGCGGCAGGGAGACCAATCTCATCAGTATACCCCAGCCATTGGCCATTGGGGTTCACCTCCAAGAAATAGATCTTTCCCCGTGTATCCACTACAAAGTCCATTGCAGCAAATCCGAGATCAAACTCTTTCAAGAGTTTTCTGATCGCCATCCCAATACTCTCGGGTAGTGCGAAGTCTATCTCGTATCGGCTGCCGCTCTCCTGTAGAGACCTCCAGTCAACCGTGTGTACGGTCGATTTGTCAGGAATCTGTCTTGCGACAAACAGCTCGTCTCCGATACAGGTCACGCGAAGCTCGCTCGACTTTTCAACAAATCGTTGCAAAATGATCGGCTGCGAACGTATTAGATCAAGAGAGTTGATGAGCGCCTCTGTCATAAGAGTCGTCTCAACCATGAAGTATTCATCGCCATACTCCATATTGGATACGGTGATAGGCTTAAATACAGTGGGCCCTTGAGCACAGAATTGTCGTGCGGCGTCAGGGTCGCTGGTTACCAATGTTGGTAAAACCGGCATCTCCAGGCGCTTCGCAACTGAATACTGATACGGCTTGAGACGGGCTCTCCCGATAGCAGAGGGGTGATTGATCCAGAACTTATCGGCAAGGAGCATGCAAATGCTATCGACAGTATCGTGAGTCTCTTTGTCTACGACTGTTCGCTGTACTGGGTCCTTGATATGCTCTAAGAAACCATACGTCTGACTGAACCCAAACGGCTTTCGATACCACACACTATCTACTTCACGAAGGTTGTAAGTTCCGTTCGATGACGAGAACAGGATTCCTCCCGAGGCGTAATCGAACGTCAGATGACTCTCTCCGCGTAGTACGCGATCGATATCGATCCTGATCGTCTTTCCACCGCGAGCATAAATCTGGTCGAAGACTGCCTCAATATGACAGTCGTCGTACGAATTCGTCAATACGAGTACTGTCACCATGAGGGAACTCCTTTATGTAGTTCTGGTTTGATAAAAAGAACACGCAAGTGTATTTCCAAGCGCCTATAGTACTATAATTAATTATCTTACCTTTGTCGACTATATTTTTTAATATGTACTGCTACTAGTCTGCGCAGTCTGAAGGATGGAGATATTTCTTTTAGAAATCATATTACATCACAATAGGTTCGGTAATCATCCTGAAGCCCCTGCCAAGCAAAATAGATCTCATTTTTGAGGTCTTTTTTGATATAAAATTTATAACTCTAGTGGATAAGGCTATAATTTGCTATACTTAATCACATGAAATCAATAAGTCCTTCTATTCCGCGTGTTTTATTTTTGATAGGCACACCTGGCGCAGGTAAGACATACTTTGCAGAAAAATTTTCCGAAACCTTCTCGGCTCCTTTTATACAGACCGAAGCTATTCGCAATAATTTAAATTCACAACCACAATACAGCAGCGAAGAGCAAAAAAAAGTTGATGCTATGGCTTTATACATGTTTGATGAGCTTGTAAAAACAGGGAAGACATTTCTTTATGAGGGTGGCCTAGAAACTAGAAGCGCCCGCATATCCATCGCCAAACGTGCTCGAAAATATAACTACGAACCAATGTTTATTTGGGTTCAGACAGAACCAACAACCGCCAAGCAGCGAGCAGTTAAAGGTGTAAGGGGTCACACAAACCAGCTAATCCCAGAGTCACGTTACGAGCATCTAGTGTCAAAGTTTACATCACCAAATCAATCAGAAAAGCCTGTAGTGATTAGCGGAAAGCATACTTACTCATCACAAGCAAAAATAATTTTGCGAAGATTAGCTGAAGTTAGACCGGCAGCTCCACAAAAAGAAAAAGCACCTTTGCGGGTACCAGAGCGCAAGTCTAAAAAGTCCAGTAGTATAAAAATTACTCAATCTTAGCGCAGTGTCCGTACAATCATACGAAGATAGTGAATTTGGCGAAATAGCGATTCATCGTATTAAGACTGCTAGACATATCAAGATTGGCCTACATGTTGATGGTCGACTTAAGGCCACTATGCCACCACGTACACCTAAGATATTATTAAAGCAGCTAGTTAATAGCTCGCGCACTGAAATTAGAAAGCTTCTAAAACAAAGTTCTTCATCAAGTCCATACAGGAGCGGTGAGGCAATAGGCAAAAAGCACTCTCTTTTGATAGTCACTGGCAATAAAATTAACATAAAGAAACAAAAAAATACAATAATAGTGACTGTACCTAAAAATGTTGACATTAATTCACATGAGGCTCAACAGGTTATTCGACAAGAGGTGATAAAGGCCCTACGTAAAGAAGCTAAGGAATATCTACCGCAGAGATTAGCGATGCTGGCAGATAAACTTGACTGTACTTATAAAAGAACTAGACTCTCTCACGCCAGCACTAGATGGGGTAGTTGCAGTAGCAGTGGCACGATAAGTCTTAATATTGCGCTAATGAAGCTACCATTTAACTTGATAGACTATGTTATCATTCATGAGCTTTGCCACACAAAAGAACTTAATCATAGTAATGAATTTTGGCGACTTGTACACCAGGCTGATCCAAATTACAAAAAGCACATAGCTGAAATTAAGCAATATAGTCCAGCTATTTAAAAAACTTAAGCTTTATCGTATACTAGGCGTAACGATGGGCAAATACAAAGACGATCCAAAAATCAGGAAAGCACGCACAGATTTATGGATGAGAATCGCTAATCTATTTTTTCCTTTGTTCATTATTCACCAGGGTTTTTTAGTTTATTTTGGAGCTATCTCGCGCGATAAATACGTAAGTGATATTATATTCTTCCCTTTGGCGATTATAATGGTGGCGCTTACATTTTATAATACACTTACACCTGTCAAAAAAGGCCCAATGCGTTACGTTAGAACTTACGGGTTGCAGATATTAGCTTTGACTATAGCCTTTACAACCTACGGATTTGCATCACCCTTGACGCCTTGTTTCGTTTTAATGTTATTCGATGCCTACAGAATCTTAGGATTAAAAGGCCTAACAGTCAGCGCATTAATCATGGCTTTCTTCTCGGCAGCAGACGTATATCGCACAGTGTCTCTGCACATACCTAGCATTTCTAGTGTGTTTCTATTCGTTGGCGCGGCTGCCTTTTTAGCGGCAATTTTAATTATTATCGTTAAGATACAGAGCGTCAGGCAGGCTGTACTAGAGCAAAGCCGAGCCCAAGCAGAAACTGAACGATATCGAATCACCACACTAATGAATAACCTGAGTCAGGGAGTTTTAAGTATTGATCGTCGCGGGATAGTAAGAACCTACAATGCAGCTACGCTAAACATCTTAGACACAAACGACAGCTTAAATGGTCGTCACATTGATGAAATTTTAGTAGTTAAAGACAATAAGGGTGATCGCGTTAATGTATTTGAGTTAATGAAGCGTAATCGACACTACTACATGAGAGACGATTTATTTTATCACTATAGTGATGATGTAATTAGACTAGAAGTTAGTATAACTCCAATTCGCTCTGGTAATGATGTTAAGGATCTTAATACTGGCATAGAGAAGGGTTTCTTAGTGTTGCTAAGAGATGTTACTAAACAGAAAAACCTAGATGAAGAGAGGGACGAATTTATTAGTGTAGTTAGCCACGAACTGCGCACACCCCTAACTATTGCAGAAGGTACGCTAGACAATATCAAAACATTGTATGATAAAAATCTTGCAACCACTGACAGAATCAGACCGGCTTTAGATGCAGCTCACGAACAAATAATATTTCTAGCTAAAATGGTAAATGATCTTAGCACACTGTCTAGAGCAGAGAGGGGTGTGTCAGACTCCGCCGAACTGATTGATGTTAATGAACTCTGTGACTCTTTATATGCTGAATCATCCCAAGATGCCACGGCTGTCGGTCTATCTTTTAATTTAGATGTCCAGCCACAAATTGGCAACGTTAACGTCAGTCGGCTTTATCTGGTTGAGCTTTTACATAACTTTATAACAAATGCAATTAAGTATACCAAAGAAGGTGGTGTAACACTTAATGCGAAAGTCATAGATGATCATGTCGAATTTTCTGTTCAGGACACTGGTATAGGCATAAGCAAGAGTGATCAAAAAAATATTTTTAATAAGTTTTATCGCAGCGAAGACTACAGAACAAGAGAGAGTCGTGGAACTGGACTGGGTTTATATGTAGCTAGTAAGCTGGCGCGAAAAATCGATACTACCATCAAGCTAGAAAGCCGCTTAAACCACGGCTCTACTTTTAGTATCAGAATACCCCTAGCAAAGCAAAAAGATAAAGATAAATAACTAAAACTAAGGACGTCTAATTGGCAAGCTTGATATATTTCTACCTTTCCAGGTAACTGTATTGTTCGAATACTTAACAGCGCTAACTATCAATAGCCAAATATCTATAGCCAATATAATTGGGTACAACAAGGCACCAAAAAATGCGCCTCTTGACCAAACAACACTTAAATAAACATGGTAGCTAGTGTAGCTGACGATAACTACAGATATACCTAGTATAATCAAGCTAGTAATACCGCTTGTAAGAGCAAGTAGCGGTGCCACTAAAACAGTAAACAGCGTAACAATTGACAATGCAGTTCTCGTATAAGAATGTTGCAATGAAGGGAACCTTAACCTTATGCCGGTTTCGATTTGTGAAGAAAACATCTTTTCGTAAGACACACCTAGTAAATCATAGCTAATTAAAAACCTATAGGAATGGCTGGCTGCAAAGTGGGTGGCGATAGCTGTCTCAGGCTCTGGATCTGTTTTAAATTTACTAAATCCTCCAAGCTCATTTTGAAATCTTCTTCGATCAATCATCCATAAACTACTCGCTGCAATTGGCGTTTTTGATGAGTGCCTGATCAACTTCCAAAAATAGCGCAGTGGCGCCAAAAGAACACTAAATCTAAGGATATCTTGTCGCAAAGGTAGTACAGAAACCATACCAAGTCGGGCCGACTGAGCATAGGCAACCAATTGACCAATTGTGTCTGGTTTTATGATAGTGTCTACATCCATATATATTATATATGTACCGCTTGATTCTGCTAAAAGATCAGACAAGGCATTATTTTTACCCAACCAACCCTCCTGGAGCTTTGACCCTTCCACAAACCTAACACCGTCCCGGGCAAAAGACTTAATCAAATTAGACGTTCCGTCCATCGAGCTGTCATCGCATACTAAAACTTCCATTTTTGGATATTTACTAGATAAAACATTCTCTAGACACCGAGTCATAGCGTGTCTTTCATTTCTTGCCGGAATACAGACCGTTACACTTGGTAAGTCATAAAGCATGGCAGCGGTGCTAATTTTTTTACGGCGATGAAAACGCTTAATCGAAGTAATTAAACGACAAAGAACTATCAAGCTAAGTAGCAACGATGCGCCGTTTAGCGCCAGCAAGCCCCATATAAACATAAGCCCATTGTACCACAGCTTGACAGTTAACCAGTGTCGATATATACTAACACTTGACAGTCTGCCCCGAAGCAGACTATTTAAATTGGGAGAAATCTTGTTAAATTGGGAGAAATCTTGTGGCAGAAGGTAAGAAGAAAAAGACAGCAAATGTTCGAACCAGGGTCGTAAGTTCGGACGAGGCTTCGTCTTCAAAAATTAAAAAAAATAAGAAAAAACCGACCACCGCTAAAAGTGCATCAGCAAGCAAGGCGGAAACCTCAAAGTCAGACACAAAGCAGACTTTACGAGATAAGATTAAAGCTCGTCAGGATCGAAAAAAGTCAGTTAAGCCTCAGAAGGAGCTGGGATACTTTAAGGGTGCTTGGCACGAACTTCGTCAGGTGCGGTGGCCCAATCGGAAGACAACCTGGGGATTAACATTAGCCGTTATTTTATTTACAGCCTTCTTTGTAGTGCTAGTACTTCTGCTAGATGCAGGCTTTAAATATCTATTCGATCTGATCATTAAATAAGGAGTTAACTAAAATGGCACGAAAAAGATACGATTCAACAAGGCAGTGGTACGCTGTTCACACCTACAGTGGTTACGAAGATAAGGTGGCAGATAGTATTCGTCAACGAATTAACGCGGTTGATATGGCGGATAAGATATTTGATGTATTAGTACCGAAAGAAAAGCAAATTGAAATTAAAAACGGCAAGCGCAAGGTTGTAGATAGAAAAATCTTTCAAGGTTACTGCCTGGTCGAGATGAAGCTAACTGAAGAAACTTGGTATATAGTACGAAATACACCAGGCGTAACCGGATTTGTTGGCAGCGGCACCGAGCCAACACCTGTCTCTGAAGCAGAAATTAAAAAGATTCGAAAGCGTATGGGTGTAGAAGAGCCTATGCACCATATAGACCTATCCGAAGGTGAAGTTGTCTCAATTATAGATGGTCCATTTAAAGGCTTTGATGGAACTGTCTCTGAGATTGATAGTATTAAAGGCAAAGTTAAAGTTATGGTAAGCATGTTCGGGCGAGACACTCCAGTTGAGCTTGACGCTCTACAGGTCAATAAAGTTTAGTACATCTTATAGCTGAATATAAAAAACCGCTCACTTACTAGTAGGGCGGTTTTTTAATTTATATCGTCGTAAGACAACTTCCACAGTCGAGCTAAGCCATGTTGAATTGAGAAAAGCAAAACAGACAAAGCCACGCAACCATATATAATATAGCTTGGAAGATTGTAAATAGCATCTTGATTGAAGCTAAAAATACCTATCACAGTGATTAAGCTTAATAGGGCGCTGGTAATAATTTTGACCTTAATTAGTGAGCCTAAAGTAAATGAAAGCCCAGAACTATCTACTAACCAGGCAAAAAAATTTTTCATATATTTTCCCAAAAAATATGGAAATATAATCACCAAAATATTAACCGCAGCCACCAATATAATACTTATAATTGCGCCCAGCGGAAGCCTTGTGGAGCTTGTTTTTGCGCCATTTGAAGCCTCTTTTGAAAGAGCTTCAAATGTAATACCTTCATGCAAGACATACTTTGATATCTCCATAAAAAGCAAAAGAAAAAGTAGAGCCCAGCCAAATAATAGCGCATAATATCCGAGCCCGCCAATGTAATTAGTTATTACTTTTTTAGCTCTACCTTGAGGTTCTTTTTTAGACTTTTTCACGGACATATAAATGATTATATCAAGCTAAGCTTATGTTTGCATATAGTTAAAAATTTTAGTATAATACCTGATGTTACGCACTCTGGTATAACAGAGTAAAAAGAAGGAATAAGAGCAGAGTTATGGCAAAAAAAGCTATAGGTAGCCTAAAGCTACGAATCCCAGCTGGTCGTGCGACCGCAGGTCCGCCAGTTGGTTCAACACTTGGTCAACGTGGCCTAAATATGATGGATTTCATTAATCCGTTTAACGAGGCAACCAAAGATATGATGGGCAAAGATGTGATTGTCCACATGAAGATTTACGAAGATCGATCTTTTGACTGGAAGAGTCTTGGTCAACCGGTCGACGATGCGATCCGTGAAAAAATTGGCATCAAAAAGGGCAGTGGCAAACCACATACCGACAAAGTTGGCAAAATTACTCGAGCACAACTGGCAGAAATTGCCGAGATGAAAAAAGAGCAACTTAACGCAATCGACGAAGAAGGTCGCATTAAGATTGTTGCAGGCACCGCGCGCTCAATGGGCGTTGAAGTCGTAGACTAATAGGCAAATTTGTATAAATATCGCTTCTTTTACGGAGCGATATTTATATTGCTGGATGTCAATATGTTGACATGTTTTAACAATTGTATACCGCTTATGGTATATAATAAGTTTGCATTTTTGAAAAAAGACTTGCATTCTATACGATATTGCGCTAAGCTGAAATCATTAAGACGAGGTGATAGCGCCCAGAGTGCGTTGCAGTAGGGCTAAATTGAATAAATTTGTCCCGTTCGTATGTGCTCTCGGCTCTAGTCCTTTCATGTGCAAAGGAGAAGCAAGCATGAAGCACTTTCTACAAAAATTAAGGTCACTAGTGACACTTTTTGCAGTTGTCACTCTAGGTGTGGCGATAATCGGATCGGCTCCGACATATGCGCAATCACCAGAGGCAGATCCACCAGAGACAGGAACCACAGAGGTAACAGCCACCAAGCTATGGGTAGGCGGCCCTGCGGCTCATCCAGATAGTACAATTCAACTGTATCAAAATGGCGCAGCTTTAGGTGCGCCTGTTAATCTTCCTAGTGGCACTACTACGCATACTTGGCAAGACTTAGCTAAAGTTGATAGTGACGGCAATCTATACAATTACACGATTGATGAATTGAACGTCCCAGCTAACTATCAAAAGTCAGTCAGCGGCTTTACCATAACCAATACCTACGTTTCTCCAAAAACCAACTATACCGCTAACGTTATTTGGCAGGGCGGCAGTGCACCACGTCCAGCCGTACAAATCCAGCTACTCCAAAACGGCGAAGCTTATGGCGCACCAATCGAAATGCCAAATGGCACAACCGCACATACATGGGCCGACCTAAACGAAACTGATCCAAACGGTAATGCTTTTGTTTACACGGTCGCCCAAATCACAGAACCAGAAAATTACACCACAAGCATAAGCGGATCGACAATTACCAACACGCACCAGGCTCCAGCAGAAAATCCTGCAGTCGAAAATCCTGAATGTGAAATTGTTGATACAGAAAATGGCGTTAGGCTTTGTAAAACTGCAGAGCCGGTTGACGGCGTCGTGAATGAGTGGGATGTAACCTTGCGTGTTGAAGCTGATCAAACTAAAAAGACTTCGGATACAATTTTGGTGTTTGATCGCTCAAACAGTATGAATGAACTTAATCGTCTAGCTCATGCTAAAGCGGCAGCGATTGAATTTATAAATACACTTTTGCCAAACGGTAATACTACCAACCGTGTTGCTCTTATATCATTCGCAGGTTGGTACACTGAGCATCTAGGTTTTGTAACCGCAGCAAATCGTCAGGCTCTAATAAATGCCATTAATGCCATTACAGCAGACGGTGGAACCAATACTCAAATTGCCCTACATAGAGCAATGCTATTGATGGCTGGATCGACCGCAGACCTAAAAAATATAGTTCTTCTTTCAGACGGCTATCCAACATACAGCGCCGGTATGGCAAACCCAGACAACTACTTGATACCTTATGGCTCTGCCGAAGAAACCGGCATTGGAGCTCCAGAAAGTCAATATCAATACGGCTCTGGTCAGCGAAAGGGTACTGGTAGCTCTCTTAGAAACTGCTATGAAGGTTGGCCAACATGCAACAAATATTATAACCATGGCAACAGCGCCATAGCCGAAGCTGGCTTTGTAAAAGCTAAAGGCTATACACTCTACTCGGTGGCTCTTAGCGCTGGCACAGAAGGTGAAGCCGTACTAAGAAATATCGCTTCTCCTGGCAAGTACTACAATGCTAACCCTAATAACCTTGCTGAGATCTTCCGTCAAATTGCCGGCAGTATCGCAGCTGCTATCCAAAATGTAAAAATAGTAGATAAGATGGGTCAAGGAATTGTCGTTAAGCAACTAGTTTCTGGCGATACCGCAAACGCAGTTATATCTGCCGACAAAAAGACAATCACCTGGACACCAACCTTAACGGTATGGGACTCTACAATTAACAAATTTGTTACAACCCTTACGTACCGAGTTCACTTAGATCAAGATATACTAACAGCTCAAAACGAAAATGGACTCTACCCAGCTAACGAAAATGCTACAATTACATACGACGGTAACGAAGACGGCGAAGAATTCCCAGTACCAAAAGTAAACCCGGTATTTGTAAAAATTAAAAAGATTGTTGAAGGTGAAACCTGCAACAACTGCACATTCCACTTCCAAATTACACTACCAAACGGTACAACTGAAACACGAATAGTAAAAGCTGGCGAAGAGGCGGTTCTATATCACGCAATGCCAACTGGTAATTACACAATAAAAGAAGTTAAGGCTTTTGACGAAAATGGTCAAGAGATCAACCTAAACAAATATGATATTTGGATAAATAAGTCCAAGTACACGTTAACTCACACTAGTCCAGATCAGCAGATTACTGCTACTAACAAAGTAAAGAGAACTTCAGTTAGCGTACAGAAGCAGTGGATAGGAAAACCTGGCGAAGCTGTTACAGTTAACTTACTTGCTAACGGCTCAATACAGGCAGACATAATCTTGAATGCGGGTAACAACTGGTCGCACACTTGGGGCAATCTACTAGCTTACTCAAACTCCGGACAGAAAATTAACTACACAGTCGAAGAGGTTGCATTAGCAGGCTATACAACAGTAATATCAGGCAATGCAGCTAGCGGCTTTACCATAACCAACACATACGAAATACCTACAAAAGATCTAAGCGTCGAAAAGGCTTGGGTAAATGGCGAAACCCTACGCCCTGGATCAATCCAGGTAGAGCTACTAAAAGACGGTGTAGTACATGATACTGTTACACTAGATAACTCCAACAGCTGGAAGCATAGCTGGTCTAATCTAGCGGCTACAGATATAAATGGCACCGCTTACACCTACACAGTTCGTGAGAAGACAGCGGTACCTGGCTTCGGTACAGCTGTAACCGGCTCTGAGGCTGACGGTTGGGTTATCACCAACACCTACAATGTGCCAACTACTGATCTAAATGTTGAGAAGGCTTGGGAAAACGGTGAGACTGTTCGACCAGACGCTATCGAAGTAGAGTTGCTACAAAACGGCGTGGTATACGAGACTGTTACCTTGAATGCAGAAAACAACTGGAAGCACCAGTGGACTGACCTAGCTAAGAC
>LSQX01305942.1_pt1 | contig 33969 bp, 44 predicted proteins | sample 654561 | NCBI WGS metagenome assembly LSQX01 (sample SAMN04489861, study PRJNA283612) | anaerobic digester metagenome | isolation source: 4 biogas reactors fed with cattle manure at either 37C or 55C with and... | place: Denmark: Kongens Lyngby | collected 2014 | reverse complement strand
ACTCGGAGAGGTGTATAAGATACAGTATAAATGTAGTGTAGTAACATAATTAGGAGCGGGACAAATAGGTGCGCCGGGATGGGCGTGGGGTGGCGTAGGGTGTGAGTGGGGTGTGGGGTGTGTGGGGGTATGTGGGGGTGCGTGGTGGCTCAACACCTCCCCCGCTTCCCTTCCACACCAAAACCCCCTGTTTTCAAGGCTTTTCGGGCGCATTCCCAACTATACATAATTCTTATTTTGTATAATTAGAGGCATTATGCCAGCCATTTTCGGCAGGGGTTGCCTTTATTCTGTTGCGGATGCAACCAAAAAACATTGATTTTACAGGGCTTGGACCCCTCCCCGGGGGGTATTGGTGGGGGAACCGGGGCGGTCTCGCTCAACCCCCGACCAACCTTTTAAAAATTTCCTTTGTCCATATACTCCCGAAGAAAATTTGGAAACTCTGATATAATAATAGTGAGAGAGCAAGAGAAAACGGAGGAATTATGAACGCAATAGGCTATTTAAGGGGTTCAGACGGGTATAGTTTGGACGAGCAGGATAGGATAATAAGAGAGTATGCCCAGGAGAACAACATCTGCATAATGAACTGTGTTGTTGACACGGGCGAGGACAGGGTGGCGTTGGACAACCTTGCGTATGGTGTTATAGGCAACCCCCCTGTGCAGACGGTGATAACAGCGAGGTCAGACAGGGTTAGCGGTGATGCTAATATGTTCTACTACTACAAAATGTGTATGTTGAAAAAAGGGGTAAACCTTATAGCAATAGACTATCAGTTTTCGCTTGAACATCTGAATGTTTTAGAGGAATTTGTTGTTACCGTTGCGGAAATGGAACGGGACTACATCAACAAGCGTAAATTTGACGGGAAGCTGGAAAAGGCTTTGCGTGGCGGTTGGTCGGGTGGTAAACCCCCGTATGGCTATGACGCTATTCGTGGTTCGGGTAAACTGATTGTCAATCCTACCGAGAAGGAAATGGTGCTGCGGATATTTGACCTGAACGACAGGCTGGCACTACCCTATCGTGCTATTTGCGGTGTGCTTACAAAAGAGGGTCACAAGACCAGACAAGGAAAGGAAATTCAAGCGTCGACCGTTGGCAATATTATAGGCAACAGAAAACTCTATCAAGGCTACATAAAACATCACGGAGCGTGGATAGAGGGACAGCATGAAAAGATTTTGAAATAAAAGCCGGAGTAACTCAATGGCAGAACCACCGCTTTGTACGCGGTTGGTTGTGGGTTCAAATCCCTAAAAGGGGATATAGGGGCTTAGTTTAAAGGTAAAATCTCGGTCTCCAAAACCGAAGATGGTGGTTCGATTCCATCAGCCCGTGCCATTTTTTAGAACAGTATTTATCCGTAATATATACTTGTTAATATGCCGGTGTAGCTCAATGGTAGAGCAACTGATTTGTAATCAGTAGGTTGTGGGTTCAAGTCCTGTTTCCGGCTCCAACAAATAAAAGCCGTGGCAACTAACGACTTTTACGAAGGTTTTTCTCCTTTCGCCCTCGGTTTTCGCCGATAGTTTAGCACGAAGGCGTGAGGTTGCCTTAAATGCGGAACAGAGAGTGGTGGATGCCCGCTTTAGTGAGCTGAGGATGTTCCCTCCCGCTTTAAGTGGGAATGAGGCGTTCCCTCGTCGCTACTGCTCAATAGCGGCTCCGCAAAATATAAAAAGGCGCATGATTGCGAAAATCATGTGCCTTTTTCTTATGAGGTGATAAAAATAGAGGACATTATTAACGCAATATTTACGCAAATAGCAAGAGAACCAACAAAAACACGCTATTATGACGATGCCTTTGAAGCTATAAAAATCCTTGCCAAAAAAGACAAGGAAAAAGCGTTCAAACATAACGCCACTTTACGACAATACATAGAGATTGCCAAAAGCCTGACCGATGATATAGCGTTTTTGCGTGTTGTCGAGAATATCCGCAAGGAAACATATCACCTTGAAGCAAGGGATATTTTCGACTCGTATCTGATTTACCTTGAATGGAACAGACCGGCGAAAAAGAAGTTTTATTTACCCCGTCGTCGTGTTCTTAAACCCCTTGCGGATGCACTGCAAGACTTGAGCGAAAAGAAAATAAAGTTTTTAGGAGTATCTTTGCCTCCGAGAGTTGGAAAATCTACGCTTTGTATTTTCTTTATGACTTGGATATTGGGCAAAAGACCGAATGAAGCCAGTGCGATGGCGGGATATTCCGACGACCTTATTACGGGTTTTTATCAGGAGGTCTTGTCGATTATCGCCGACAACCAAAAGTATTTGTGGAACGAGGTGTTTCCGGGGGTTACGCTTGCCAATACATCCGCAAAAAAGACCACGATTGACCTTAACAGTAAAAAGCGTTTTAGTTCGTTAACGTGCCGGTCTATCGAGGGCGCGTGGACGGGCGGTATCGAGGTAAGCGAGAACGGAATATTATATTGCGACGACTTGGTAAAAGGCCTCGAAGAAGCGTTAAATCCCGACACCATGAACAAACTCTACAACACCTACTTAAACGTTGCCAAAGACCGCATGAAGGACGGTGCGGTGGAGCTAATGGTAGGAACAAGGTGGAATGTTTATGACCCGTTGGGACGCACACAGGAGGCTCACAAGGACGACCCGCTGTATCGTTTCATTGTTATTCCGGCGATGGACGACAACGACGAGAGTAACTTTGTTTACGATTACGGACTGGGGTTTTCAACCGAGTATTATCGGAATATGCGCAATATGCTCCAACCTGCCGACTGGTGGGCGAAGTATATGGGTAGGCCTTATGTGAGAGAGGGGTTGTTGTTCCCCGTCCACGAATTAAAATACTATGACGAACTGCCACACGATACCCCCGATAGAAAAGTGGCGTTCATAGACGTGGCGTGGGGCGGCGGCGACTATCTTTCTATGCCTATTGGTTATGTTTACAAGAAAGACGGCGAGGACGTTGTTTACATCGAGGACGTGGTGTTCTCAAAGGGTGATAAAGACGCAACAATCCCGAAAGTGGTGGGAAAGATACGGCGGCATTTGCCTTACACCGTCCAGCTTGAAGCGAACAACGGCGGTAACGAGTATAAGGATAAAATCGAGGAACTGCTGTTAAGAGAGAACATACACATAAACGTGTCGGCCCGGCGGTGTCCTACCACATCAAGCAAAATGCAACGTATATATCAGTATTCCAGCGACATCAAAAAGTTCTATTTCAAAAGTCCGAGAACAAGGGACATTGAGTATCAATTATTCATGGACAACCTTAATACATTCGTTATGGAGGGCAAAAACAAGAACGATGACGCCCCGGACAGCTTGGCCGGACTTGTTACGGCAACATTTAACACCTATGGAAAAGTTACAGTATTTGAACGCCCATTTTAGCGAACTTTTTTTGTTTAGACTGATATAATATAAGTGAGAGGATATTATATATATACCTCTATCGTTACATAACGATTAAGCGGGGCAATATTGCCAGTAATGGTGATATTGTCCCGCTTTCTTACAGATAAAATGACAGATAAAATGCGGAATAATCTCTGAACATCGGGGATTAAGCGAGGGATAAAATGGCGGAAAAAGCGAAAAAGAAACTCTCCGGCAGACGGGTGTTATACTCCAACGAAACTGTTATTACAAGGAGCAATATCGTTGAAGTCCTTAATTCCGTTTTGACCGATTTCAACCAAAACAAGGCTGACATTATATACCTTTACAACTACTACCGCAACGTTCAGCCGGTGGACAAGCGGGAAAAGAAATTCCGTCCAGACATCAAAAACACCGTTGTTATAAACCACGCCTACGAAGTGGTGTCTTTTAGGCTTGGTTATGATTTTGGAGACCCCGTTCAGTATGTCAGACGGGCGGACAAGCCGGGTCATACCGACAATACGGCTTTACTTAACGACATTATGACAGACGTAAACAAACAGGCGAAAGACATCGAACTTGCGGAGTGGTTTTATATCTGTGGTTGTGCCTACCGCATGACACTTCCATCCACAGACGACGGGATTATCGAAATTGACATATTAGACCCACGCTATACCGGTGTTGTTTATAACCGTGGTTTCGGCAAAAGACCGCTTATGAGCATTCAAGAAGTGGCAGATAACGACGGGGAAAGCCACTACTACTGCTACACACCGACAAGCCTTTTTCACATCTACAAAAATGAGATAGTGTCCGAAGAAACCCACATCTTAGGAGCAATTCCCATTGTCGAGTATGTGATGAACTCCACCCGGCAAGGCGCATTTGAGCCGATTATTGAGATTCTCGATTCGATAAACCTTGTAAACTCCAACAGAATTGACGGCATTGAGCAGTTCGTTCAGTCGTTTATAAGATTTATCAACGCCAACATAAGCAAAGATGATTTCAAGGAATTTCTTGAAATGGGCGCAATAAAGGTTATGAGCGAGCCGGGAATGCCTGCAGATGTAAGCATCATATCGGCGGAGTTAAACCAGGACCAGGTGCAAACGCTTGTTGATTACCTTTATCAAACCGCCATGGCTATTGTCGGCGTTCCCAACAGAAACGGACAAAACCGTTCTACATCTGATACGGGACAGGGCGTTGTATTGCGTGATGGTTGGGCAAACGCCGAAACGGTAAGACGGAACGTCAGCGAGATGTTCAAGATTTCAGAAAAGCGTTTCTTGAAACTCGTCAAAAAAATCTGCTGGATAAAGGGCGAGGACTTCAATATATCCGATATAGACATCAAGTTCAACCACAACCGCACCGATAACATTCAAACCAAAGCACAAGTGTTGCAGTCGCTCCTTGAAAGCGGCATCAACCCCCTTGATGCTATTACGGCGAGCGGAATATGGGGCGACCCCGTTCAGATATACCAAAACGCAAAACCTTATCTTGACGCAAAGTGGCTGACCGCCGAGGAAGCACAAAAGCGTGAAGCGTTAAGGTTAACTCCCGAAACGGAGAATTATACACCGTCTAACAACAAGTCGGTTTAAGTGGCGCATGATTGCGATTTCAAGCAGTCGTGCGCTTTTTCATAAACACTTGCAGAGAAGCAAGGGTAAAAAAACTCAAAACTGTAGAGAAACAGTATAATATCGCAAATTTAACGGCAGAGAGAACTGACCTTAACAAACGCAGGAGGAAAACATGGCAGACCTTAAAACACTACTCGGAGATGCTTACAAAGAAGGAATGACCGTTGACGAAATAAACAAAGCGTTGGCGGACAAAGACTTGGTTGACCGCTCAACATTGCCCAAAACGGTATCAAAAGAAACCTTCGACAAGACCGCCAGTGAGCTTGCAGAACTCAAAAAGAAATTCAAAACAGTAGAAGAAAGTTCAATGACGGCGGAAGAAAAAGCAAAAAGAGCGGAAGAGGAAGCGGAACTGAAAGCCAAGGAATATACGGTGAAACTCAACCGCCTTGAAATTGAAAAGTTGTTCGTGCAAAGCGGATTATCCGACAAGGAATACAATCCCATCCTTGACGGGATTGTGTCAGACGACCTCGAAAAATCAAAGGTTCTTGCATCTTCAATTTTAACAACCTTTAAGTCGAAAATTACATCGACTGAACAAAAGGTCAAAGAAGAATTGTTAAACAACACACCCCGCACTCCTGCAGGGGAAGGTGTACCCCCGTCACGCAAATACCAAAAAGAATACGAAGAAGCCCTTGCCTGTGGTGACATGGCTTCTGCGGCGGCGTGGTTGAGGAAAGCGCAGGAGGAATAAACGTAAGGAGATATAACAAATGGCAGAAAACGCAAACGAAACAAACGTAATGACTTCCCATAGCTTGTTGAACTATTCGGGGATGCTGTTCAACAAGGGCAATACCCGCACCCCGTTCTCGACCACAATCGGTGGCAAATTCAGAACAGTAAACCATTGGTCGTTTCCCGTAAGCCTTTTTTACACAACCGGCGGCGGCACTGCACAGCCCGCAATAACCGAATCGGCTTCGCTTGTTGCTCCCGACCCCGGCTTTATAACCAGGACACAGGCAACAAACGTGTGCCAGATTTACCAGAAAGCTCTTGCCATTTCCTATGGCAAACAGTCCTCAATGGGACAGCTTTCCGGCCTTAACATTGCAGGACAGGAAGCCAACCCCGCAAACGAACTGGATTTCCAGGTTGCCAATGCAATGGCCGAAATAGCCAATGACATTGAATTTACATTCCTTAACGGCGCACATCAAGACGGCAACTATGACGACGTGGCTTATAAAACAAGGGGCATTACCGCCGCAATAACCACCAACACAAAGGGAGCCGACGGTGCCGGACTTGGCTTTTGGCTGGTAGCCGAACTGGTTCAGGCTATAAGCGACGCCAACGCCCCCACCGACAATCTTGTGCTTACCGCCAGACCCGTTCACATCATGCAGATTAACGCCGATGCCTCCGCAAACGGACTTACCGTTGTTCCTGCCGCAAGAGAAGTTAACGGCATTAAGCTGGACGTGCTTATAACTCCTTTTGGCTCTGTTGCGCTTCAACCCAACCCCCGTGTTGCCGAAGCTACGGCCATTATTTACAACCCCGCTGTATGCGCCCCTGTGTTTATGCCTGTTCCCGGCAAGGGCAACTTCTTCCTTGAATCCCTTGCAAAGACCGGTGCGGCAGACAAGTATCAGATTTACGGTCAGTGCGGCCTTGACTATGGCGCTGAATGGTATCACGGCAAGATTACAGCACTTGATACCAGCTTTACTGCTCCTACATACTCCAAGAAGATTTATGTCGCTGGCGGTACTCTTTCCGACGTTTCTCTTGCCGACGACACAGAAATATCCATTAAGGGTTCTGTGGATCTTGACGAGGGCGCAACTGTAGCCGTCACCGGTGCTGTTGAAGTGACAGGCGTAGACGGTAGTGCGGTTGAAATAGCCGGGACTGTTGATTTAGATGAAGATGCTACCGTTGCTATTACAGGCGACGTGGGACTTGTTGCTAATACCGTTGTCGGCATCGACGGCGAAGTAACCGTAACCAACACAGAGGAAGCTCCGCTGTTCACTTCCGAAGTAACGGGCGATTAAACCTAATAGGAGTTGAAAACAAGTGGCAAGAGAAGACGCTTTAACCAACCTAAAACTTATGTTGGGGATAAATGACAACAGCGAGGACAACTTGCTACTTGTCCTCGTTCAAGACGCTGAACAGATAGTTTTAAGACGACTATTTCCCTTCGGCAACGCCAACCCCGCGGCTCTGGATGACTACACCGATAAGATTGTGGAAATAGCGGTTTACAAATACAACCGCAGGGGCGGCGAGGGTGAAATATCCCGTTCTGAAAATGGCGTTACCCAAACCTACGAAAGCGGCAGTACCCCCCTCTCCTTGATTAAGGACATTATCCCGTATGCGGGGGTGCTGTCGTGAGGGATTTAGAGAAAAACAAACGCCTTATCCACTACTCTACTTACACCGCAACCCCGTTGTTAGACGACGGCGGAAACGAAACGGGGGAGTTTACATTGACCTACGGGGATATATTCCCGTTGAAAATCAATGTATCTCCCCCTTCGGGTAAAATCCTCAATCGTGCTTTCGGCAAAATAATTGACTGCAATCGGGTTTTGTTTACATTCCGCAAAGATTTACCCATAGACCAAAAAACGGTGTTTTGGATTGACACCGATACGGACAAGCCACACGACTACGAGATAGCGGGGATTTCCGACGGACTTAACACAATGGTTTATGCGGTTAAAAAGGTGAACGTGTCGTGAAAATCACGCTTAAATGGGGTGAGATAGACAAAGCCGTAAAGCAGTTAGAGGAATACAAAAAGACCCTGCCGAGCAAAATTGAGAAACTTGTCAAGCGGTTGGTTGACAGTGGTGTTGACATAGCCAAAGCACAAATAAGGCTGCTTGATGCGGTCGATACGGCAGAGCTGGTCAACAGCATTGACGGAATGATGTATGTCAAGGGAAACAAAGGGGTTGTCTTCACCGATTGCCCGTATGCCGCCTTTGTGGAGTTCGGAACGGGCGTTGTTGGCAAAAACGACCCCCATCCAACGCTCCCGTGGACGTATGACATCAACAACCACGGCGAGGGCGGTTGGTTTTACCCCACAGACGAAAGCGACCCCAACCCACACAAGCACCTTTACAACGGTCAATGGTGGGGATGGACAAAAGGTATGCCGTCAAGACCGTTTATGTATAACACATCAGTTGAATTGAGAAACAAACTTGAAGCCATAGCGAAAGAGGTGTTTGCGGATGATTGACATTGAAAACGAGCTGTTTACCTACATCAAGCCGTTTGTTACGGCCACATTTTCAGCCGAGTTTATCCGCGAGCCTGCCTCTTTTCCTTTTGTTTCTATGATGGTGAAAGACAACACATTTGTAAATCCGGACAGCAGCGGAACGGAAAAGTTTTGTCGGATAATGGTTGAGTTCAACACCTACTCCAACAAGAAAAGCGGCAAGAAGCAAGAGTGCAAAAAGATAGCCGACAGCATTGACGAAGCCATGACCGCTATCGGGTTTCAAAGGATTGTATATTCACCCACTCCTAATATAGACGAAACCATATTCAGGTTGACAACCCGTTATGTCGGTGTGGTTGACACCGATAAAAACATTTACAGGAGGTAACGATGAACACTTCATACACATTTTTGTATTACAAGGCAAGCGGTATGACGAATTTTGCAAAGTTGGTTGATATAACCGACTATCCCGACTTCTTGCCTGACCCCGAAAGAATAGATGTCAGCGACCTTTCGGCAAACCACGAAAAATTTGAAAAGGGCGTTTACAGACTCCCCGAAATGAGCTTCGGGTGCTTTTATAGCCTGGCCGCATTTGACAAAATAGCCGCCCTGCAGGAAACCAACACGCAGTATCAGATTCGCTTTGGCGAAAACGGCGAACATGGCTGTTGGCAGTGGGAGGGCGATGTCTTTGTTAAGCCTACCGGCGGCGGATTCGGTGACTCAAGACGGATGCAGGTAACTTTCTATCCCAACACAATGTTTACCAAGATTGACCCCACCGTGGTTTACATAGCCCCCATTGGAGATAAGACGGTAACCGAAACCGGCTCAATCGAAGTCTATGTAGTAACCGTTCCCGACGACGCTACACTGTCCGTTCAATCGTCCGAAACTGAAAAGGCAGAAGCAAGCGTATCCGGGAAAAAAGTAACCGTAACCGGCGAGGAGACAGGCGCTTCCGTTATCACTATAACAGCGGCTAAAGATGGTATGACAAGCGGCACCGAAACATTCACAGTAACTGTTGTATAAAGGAGCAAAACATGGCGGCTAAAAAGATAACACTTCGTTATGACGGCAAGGAATACTTACTTGAATTTAACCGTTCAACGGCACAGGCAACCGAGCAGAGGGGTTTCGTTGCAAAGGAAATTGACGAAAAACCCAATGTAATGATACCGCTTTTAACCGAAGGTGCGTTCCTTGCTCACCATTCCAACATAAAAAGAAAAGATGTTGAAGCAATATTCTCCGCCCAGCCGAACAAGGACAAGCTGATTGCCGCTTTGGTCGAGATGTATTACGACACAACTAACAGCCTTATGGATTCGGAGGGCGACGAAAAAAACGCAGGGTGGGAGGCGAGCTGGTAACAGCTCCCTCTCCCCGCACCCTTTCGGAGATATTCGACGAATATTTTCCCTATTATTTAGCCATAGGTATGCCTGCCGAGGAATATTGGCACGGAGATGTAGCGCTTGCAAAGGCATACCGTAAAGCAGATACGTTGCGCAGGCAACGGACTAACCACGAAGCGTGGCTACAAGGTGCTTATATCTACGAAGCGATATGTAACGCTTCGCCGCTTATAAATGCGTTCTCAAAAGAACACAAGCCTTATCCCTACCCAGAAAGACCGTATGCGATTACACAGGAGGAAGTGGAGGAAAGGCAAAAAGAAAAAATAAAACTGGCGGCGGAACAGTTCGCCGTTTACGCAACCCAAAAAAACAAAGAACGGAGGGGAAAAAGTGGAGATAGATAAATTAGAAATATCAATCGAAGCGTCGTCAAGCAAGGCGGCGGAACAAATTGATAACCTCCGTAAATCGCTTTCCAAGTTAGGAAACCTATCCAAAAAATCTGACTTATCCAACCTTAAAACACAGCTATCCAAAATAGCTGGTGTTAACTTGTCAAAAATCAGCTCACAATTAAATACATTAGCATCAGCGGTCAAGACCTTGAAAAAGACCGCTGATTTCAAAAATGTTTTTAAGGTGGACAAAAAGACAGTAAGCAACCTTGAAAAAGTAAAAGAAACCATAAAAAACCTTGCCAACACAACCAAAGACAAACCCCCCCAACGCGCTTTGGGGGGTTTAGCGGAAGGAATTAAACGAATAAGGGAAAACGCCAAACAAGCATCGTCCGACTTTATCGAATACAAAAAAACAACCGAAGAAGCGTCAAAAGAAATGTCCCTCGGTGCTTTCTTTATGAAAAAGTTCGGCGAAGAAGCGGATAAATCTTCAGGCAAGGCAAACGGTTTCTTTGCGTCACTCAAACGGATTGCCTTATATCGTGCTGTTCGTTTCATACTCAAAGAAATTGCACAGGGGCTTAGGGAAGGCTTTGAAAACCTTGCCCAATACAGCGGTGCGGCAAACAATGTGATGTCGCAGTTGCAGACAACGGCGTTGCAGCTCAAAAACTCCTTTGCCGCCGCCTTGCTACCCGTAATGCAGGCTTTGTTGCCTATCATTCAATCTGTCAGCAAGTGGCTCATTGAGGTCATAAACAACCTTAATATGCTGTTTGCCTCCATGCGGAAACAAACTACCTATGTTAAAGCAATAACTTATTGGCAGGATTACGCTAAAGCTATAAACAAAGCCAAAGGTGCGTTGATAGGCATTGATGAATTGAATGTGCTGGGCAACAACGGGCAAAACGATTTTACCAAAATGTTTGAGGAAGTGAATGTTGAAGAACTTTCGCCCGGGTTGAAAATCATTGCCGGAACGATAGAGTTCATCAAAGAAAACCTTGCCGAAATAGCAACGGTTGTTGGCGTTTTGATAGGCTACCGGTTAGTAACCAAAATTGGTGGGATGATAACATCTATCGGTAACTTGTGGTCTGGAATGATGAAGTTAGAGGGCAATGTCGGCGCTTTAACACAAAGCATTGTGGGTGCGGCAGGATTGTATCTTGCGTTCACCCAAGCAAAAGACGGGACGTACGAACTTGCACGATATATCGCAGGAGATAATGACGCAAGTCTATCAAAAGCCTTCCTTTCCCTTGTAACTGGTGGTGCCGGTGCTGTTGTAGCCGGCATGATTATCGGCGGTCCTGTCGGTGCCGTTATCGGCGGACTGGCATTCCTTATGGGACAAATGGCCGGTTTTGCCGATGCACAAGTAAAAATGAAGCTCGATAAGTTAAAAGAAGATTTTTACAAGGGCGGAACCGCTATAAAGGACATCACAGAGGCGTTAGAAAAATACTACAAGTCGATTGACATTGAGAAAAACAAAGAGTGGCTTAACAGCATTGAAAAATCAAAAAAGGCGTATGAGGACGCTGCCATTGCGTTTGACGACTTATGGAATACTCTTAACGATAGAGAGGAACTTTCGTCTGACGACATAAGCAACCTTTCTAATGCTTTCAACGGTTTAGTCCAAGCAGCCAAAGACCTTAACACTATCAAATTTGATAGCTTAATGTCAAGCATAAGCAACTCCATTAAAACCAATATCACCCCTTCGTTGACTGGTAGCTTGGGCAGTTTGCTTGACAAACTATACACCGCAAAGGCGCTCGTCGATTCGCAGCTTACCGGCATAAGCGTTGAGTATCAAAAACTGATAGATGAAATAAGGGTGTCTGGTGGGCAAGCAACGCCCGAACAGAGAAAACAGCTTAGTGCTTTAAGAGAGCAAGTAACAACCTTTACCGCAGGCCCGAATGTTGATGCGAAAAAGTGGGAGCTCTCTCTTAAAAACCTCGGCAAAATTGATGCCGGTGCAAGCGCGGATGAAATAAAAGCCAATGTCGAGAAAATTAAATCGCTTTACGACGACTATTCAAGCTCGTTAGAAAGCAAATATGTCAGCGATTTAGCAACGCTTGAATGGGCAATGAACATTGACAAAACCCAATTAGGCGGTGCGATAGGATTTACCGATAGAGACCTTTTGCTCTTACAAGCCTCTTACGAAAGCCAGATAAGCCCCGTTCAAGAGCAATACAACGCTATTATCAAGCAATTATACGACCAATATATGGAAAAGTATAAGGGAATAGGGGGGCGGGTTTTTGACGGCCTGGAGGCGGACGGACCAATGTGGGGCCACGTCATCGGCAACAAAATAACGGCGCTCTTTGGTGATTCCGACGCACAAAGATGGTTAGCCGACTATGAAATGTGGAAGGAAACGCGCCCGTTGCTCGACTACCTTGAAAAAATGATGGTTGATGTTGTTACGCCTACAAAAGTTGCGCCAACTCCGGACGAACTGCTCGAACTGATAGGTGGCAACACTGGTACAACTTACTTTGATAAGTATGTCAAAGACATACAGGACGCTATCAAGAAGTATGGTTACGCAGACGGCGGTGTGCCGAACGCCGGGTTGTTCTTCGCTAATGAAAACGGCGTTCCCGAATATATCGGCCAGTTCGGCAACAAACCCGTTGTAGCCAACAACGAGCAAATTGTTGAAGGTATCAAGCGTGGCGTGGCCGAAGCCAACTATGAAGAAAAGGCGTTGTTGCGTGAGCAAAACGAACTTTTAAGAGCCTTGCTGGACAAAGACAACTCCGTGTATGTCGGCGACGACGACATAGGCAGAGCCAATGTTCGTTACACACAAAAGCGTGGACAAGTATTAAGCAGGGGGGTATTTGCTAATGCCTATTGATAATGTATTGGGTTTTATACACTTCGGCACAACCCCGAACAACATGACGCTCTCAATCCCCTACCCCTCATCCGCGCCCTTTGAAACCGCCCGAACTGTTACGTTGCAGGACTCCTCCGACGGCTCTATCGTGGCGCAGCAAGTCGGGCGGTCAAGGGACAAGCAATCCATGTCGTGGAAAGTGATGAACTGCGAGAAGTGGTGGGAGATAAATAATTGGATAGAAACCAACGGAATGTTTTTTTACTGCCGGTATTTCAATTTCAATCGTGGAATATGGCAGACAAGAAAATTCTATTGCAGCAACATATCGTGCGAGCCGTTTTTCATCAACAACGACACCGATTCGCCGGACTATGGAAAACCGGCACACTTGCAGAACTGCACATTAAATGTAATTGATATGGGCGAGGTGGGAACGTGAAAACGGTTTCAGAAGATTATAAAATCCACATGAACGATGTCATCCGTTCCCAATCCCACGCTCAAATAGAGGTATTTGACGGCGAAGATGTTCACATCTTTACGGGGGACAAAATCTTGTCGATAGTCCAAACCGACGATGTTGACCCCCTGTCACGCCGCCTGCCCACCGAAACGGTCAAGTTCAGCATATCCGACCTTGACGGAGAGTATAGTCCGTATAGTCCAACGGGGATATGGGAGCGAATGGACACACACTCCACCGTTGCGGTGCGGTTGGGTTATACGGTTAACGGCGAGATAGAGTGGTTGGAAACTGATAATTACTATCTTGACGGGAAACCCGTCTTTGAAAACGGAGTTGTTACATTTGAAGCGTCAAGGCGGTTGGCTCATTTAACAGAGATATACAACAAAGCCACGCCGGACTTTATGCCCTATGTAACGCTTAAAACCCTTGCGTTGAGCGTTTTGACAGACGCAGGCTTGGAGAGCAACCAATACATTCTCGACGATTCGTTGGAAAATGTAAAAGCGGTGTCGGTGTTGCCCGTTGCAACCCACGCCGAGTGCTTGCAAATGATAGCACACGCCGCAGGATGCACTCTCTTTACTAAACCCGACGGCAAAATCTGTATTAAGAAATTTGAAATCCCCGAAGACGCTCTCGACTTTACATTGACAAGGCAATCAATTCAGCGAGGAAAAGAAACAACCGCCAAAAACCCCTTTTTAAGAACGCTGATAAACAAAGAATACACATATTTTACTGGTGTCCCGGAAACGATTGTTCAATTTGATGCCACATCAGCAGAAACATATCGTGTTGACTACGACCTTACTTACAGTCCGTCAATATCTGTAAGCACAGGAACATTGTCAAATGTTCACCTGTATGGTAGGTCGGCGGAGTTCACCCTCTCTACCGCCGCTACTGTAACAATAACGGGGCAAAAGGTTAACACTATGGTAGAAACCAAACATTTGCCTGTGTCCGCCACAGGAGAGGATGATGTGGAAGATAACCCCTTAATGACAAACCACAACCCCAACTTTGTGTGGTGGAGAGAGCTATACGCCGACTACCTATCCCACAGATTGATACACACCGTATCATACAGGGGAAACCCAGAATTGCAATGTGGGGATGCTATCTACTACGAAACTCCGTTTGGCACACTTGCGTTGGCGTTGGTGTTGTCAACACAAATTGTGTTTAATGGCGCTATATCGGGAACATTGATATTGAAAAACCTCGCAAACTATACCGAAACCGAACTTTACGACAGCTATGATGAGTTAGTGATAGATAAAAACGACGAGCAAATTCAAGTAACGGACAGCGAGCCGTATTACAGCGACTATTCTATGGGCGAAATGGACGACTTCATTGAGGAGGTATTGGGATGAGATTAAAACATTCAGGGCAACAGCTTGACGCTGCCATAACGAAAGTTATGTCGGATTATGCTGATGTTTCCGATGTTGACGCTTTAGCAACCGATGTTAAGGCTGGCAAAAAGTATGTATCCGCCTCAAAGGAACTAACTACAGGAACAATGCCGGACGCTGTTGTCACTCCTAACGTAACAGTAACAGGTGACGAAATAGGCGACACCGAATCCGACTATCCCGTTGTGATAACTCCAAAAGCAACCGTAGGCACGGCGGGATATGTTGCCAGCGTGACAGATGGCACGGCTGTCACGAAGTACATACAGACCGAATCAAAAAATGCCACTCCGTCTACATCCGAACAAACAATAACCCCCTCAAGTGGAAAACTATTATCACAGGTGGTTGTTGGTGCAATCCCCGAAGAATACATCATACCGTCAGGACAACTAAACATTATCGAAAACGGTGTTACTGACGTTACCCAATATGCAAGTGCTTCCGTCAGCGTACCTTTACCCAAATTAAACACGCCGTCTATTTCCATTGAAGGCACCGAACTTACAATAACAAACCCCACCACAAACGGAAACTTCACAAATGGGTATAAGATATATGCCGACGGTGACTATGTGACAACATACGCCGCCGCCGTGGTTGACTTACTGGATTACATAGACGAAGAAGGCTCTTATTCAATCACTGTTAAATGTGTCGGTACAAACTTTCTTGACAGCAACGCAAGTAATTCCGTCACCTATGGTGTCGCCGCCGCTCCCTCGATAAGCGTACACCCTCAAAATGCGTCATATTCGGCAGGCGGTACGGCAACAGCGTTATCCGTCACGGCATCCGTTGGCGACGGCGGTACGCTCTCATATAAGTGGCAAAAATCAACCGACAGCGGAACATCATACAGCGACATCAGCGGAGCAACCTCATCCACATATACGCCCGACGTATCAACCGTAAGCACATATATGTACCGTTGCGTTGTGACAAACACCCTTGGCGCTACAATGGCAAGCACGACCTCAAACGCCGCGACAATAACGGTGACGGCGGTAAGCGGTTATACGGTCAGCGTGTCTACGTTTGGCCAAGACAATTGGATAGGAGTTTATGACGGCCAGAGCAGCTCAGCCACAGCCGTATACGAGGGAATAGATACGAGTCTTACTCCTGTGACGATTTCATCAGGATATATGTTTATATTATGTGGAGACCAAAATGCGTCGAATACTAGCTCTTCGGGTGGAGTCTCAATTATAGACCAAGAGTACGGTTTTAATGGATGGGTGCTTTGTACTGTAACTGGTAACGGTTCTATCTATGTTGAAAACGCTTGTTATGTTGAAGGTACTCCGATAACATTATCGGACGGAACCTACAAAAATGTAGAAGATATAACTTATACTGATGAGCTTCTTGTTTGGAATTTTGATAAAGGATGTTTTGATAAGGCGAATCCGATATGTATACTGCGCGCCAAGACAGCTTTAGAATATAACCAACTAACATTTTCAGACGGCTCTGTATTAAAAACAATAAATCAACATCGAATATTTAACATAGAAGCAGGTAAGTTTACGTACCCAATGACGGACGCTACTCCAATAGGAACGCATACATTAAATGATAAAGGAGAAGTAATAGAGTTAGTTGATAAGCGCGTGCTGGTTGAAACGGTTGTTTACTATAACATTATTACTAAGTATCATATTAACTGTTTTGCTTCAACAATACTTACCTCCTGCCGACTTAATAATATTTATCCTATTGAAAACCTTAAATTTATCAAGGATGATAGAGAGATTAAGTCTTACGCGCAATTTAACAGAATAACCCGCGATGAGTACGAGGGCTATAGAGCTGGCGAGCAGCCCGAAGATATCAACGCAGACAACAGTGTATGTTACGGAGATAAGACCGTAGAAGACTACATTATAAGGTGTAGAAATAATTCAAAACCCCGATAATATATTAAACATCTCGGAGGACAGGCTTATGGCTACATATATTCCGATTTTTACTTCTATGATTGCGGCGTTGGCCGCTATCGCTGTTGCGATAATACAAGCACTTGCAAACAAGAAACAAGACAAGCGAGAAACAGCACGGCAAAAAAACGAACTGCTTATAAGTAAATCGGTTGAGGCCAGCCTGTCCCTTGCAATAGCAACAGCAAAAGCAGTCAAGCGCATCCCCGACGCTAAATGTAACGGGGATATGGACTCGGCACTTCGAAACGCTCAAGACGCAAAACACGAACACAGGGCGTTCCTGCAGGAACAAGGCATAAAAAGTATATACGAATAGGAGGGGGGACAATGATAACTGTCGATAAATTATACCAATGGGACTTAAACCGCACCGTGACGGTTAACGATGCTGCGGACGAAATGCATTGGCAACAGCCTTATTCCAGCACGGCGTTGCGCACCTCCATTGTTGATGGAAAAGCAAACATACCAAACATCGTTTTACAGCAACACGGGAAAATAAAGTGCTGGTCGTATGACAGCGCAAACGGACGCACGGTCAATGTGTATGAGATTGACATTTCCCGTCGCCAAAAACCTGATAACTATGTTTACACAGAAACCGAAGCCAAAACCGTCGAACAATATGTATATGATTATTTAGCCAACGGGCAAGTTCAGTTCAGTTGGAACAATATAACAGATAAGCCCAGCTTGTATTCCAAAGAAGAAGTCGATGCAAACAAGCAAGATAAACTTATTAGTGGGACTAATATAAAGACTATTAACGGTCAAAGCATATTGGGTGAGGGGAACATTAACATAGTTCCTCCTGAAACTATAACTGCATTGGAACAGGCAAAGGCAATAGCGTCGCAGTATCAGCCTAATATATATTTTGAACCACAGGAAGATAATGAATATGATATAGTTCTGTTTGCAGGACAATCAAATATGTGTGGCAGAGCAGAATTATCTGACTTCGTTAATCCGGAAGATGTGATGCTGCCTGTGCCTTCAACAATGGCTATAACCTTTAACAACACAGAAAGCACACCTGTTCAGATAGTAGAGCCTATTTCTGCTAATGGCAGTTCAGGGTATGGGCTTGTTCCTGCATTTATAAACGCTTACTACTACACATCAAAGCGTAAGGTGTGTACCTGTTATCAAAGTGTTGACGGTGCAATGTTAAACAAATTCCTTCCTTATACCATCAATTTTGAAACTAACTATGAAAACTGGGATACTCCTACCACATACTATGCAAATATGCGTAACTATATCAATAACTACAAGACAAAACTTGAATCTATTGGAAAGACTGTTGGCAGAATTTTTATGGTGTGGTTGCAGGGAGAATCAGATGCCGATTATCTTGGGACAGATAGCACATACTGTACCAACTATGAGAAAACATTAACGACCGACGAACAGAAGACAGAATATTACTGTACCAAGTTCAAGGACATGGTAAACAAGCTATCTGAAGATACAGGTCTTGAACATTGTTTTATTATTCGTATTGGACACCGTGGTGGTGCAACTAATGTTGAATATAACTCTATTATACAAGCACAAAACCTATTAGGCAGGACTTATGACAAATGCACACTTGTTTCTGCTTTCTTTGCAGGAGCAAAAGTGTTTATTGAAGAGGATGGGACAGTAAGAAACCTTATGCGTGATAGCTGGCATTATGTTCCCGAAGGGTATGTAAGAGCAGGGTATGAGGCAGGGGTAAACGCCGCTCATTGTGTATCAAGCAATTATGCCTACAATCCCATATTGGTAGAATATAACCAAGTATTTCTTGACACAATTGCACCAGCAGATTCACTGGGAATAGAAAGAAAGGTTGATAAATACTTATATCACCCCCGTATATTTGACATGAGGACAGCACAAAGGATAGTCTCTGAAAGTGTAGCTTCTGTAACAGTAGCACCCACAAGCATGACTTTAGAAGTAGGACAGACTGTTCAGTTAGAGGTTACTGTGTACCCTGCATCGGCTACGAACAAAGATGTTACATATCAGTCAAGCAACACCAACATACTGACAGTAAGCGAAACAGGTTTGGTAACTGCTGTTGCAGGAGGTAGTGCAACAATAACAGTAAGAAGTGTAGAAAACACAAATGCAACTGCAACATTTAGTGGAGCAGTATTGTCTTTGAACGCTATGACTTGGGCTGAAATCTCTGATATTTCGGCGGCGGGTACGGCAGCGAACTACTTCGATGTTGGCGACTGTAAAGAGGTTACCCTGTCTGACACCGTTGGAACACTGTCGCTTAATACAACACTGTTCGTATATATCCTTGGATTTGACCACAATTCCACTTATGAGGGTAACGGTATCACATTCGGTGGATTCATAAACGCGGAAAAAAATCTGTGCTTAGTTGATAGCCACTATAACAGCACGTCAGCGGACGGTAGTAAACGGTTCAATATGAGCCATTGGGGTGCCGTCAACTACGGCGGATGGGCTGGATGCGATATGCGTTACGACATCCTCGGAAGCACAGACGTTGCTCCGAGTGGTTATGGCGCTGCACCTACTACAAGCAGGGTTGGATATGATGCTACTTCTACGTGTGCAACGAGTCCCGTGGCAAACACGCTTATGTCGTGTCTCCCGTCTGACCTGCGTGCAGTAATGAAGCCAATGACCAAATATACAGACAATGCAAGCGGCGGTTCTCATAACACAGAAGCAAACGTAACGGCATCCGTTGATTACCTGCCGTTATTGGCTGAGTATGAGATTTTTGGAGCACGTTCGCTTGCTAACGAGCACGAGTATAAGAAACAGGCGCAATACGCTTACTATGTTGCTGGAAATAGCAAGGTGAAGTATAAACATAGTAGCACAGGTTCGACGGCGCGTTGGTGGGAGCGTTCACCTCATTACGCCATCTCCAGCTATTTCTGCGCTGTCCACGACAACGGCAACGCCAACAGTAACACCGCGTGGGTTGCTTATGGCGTTGCGCCCGCTTTCTTAATTTAATCCATTATCAAGAATATCTCGCCGACGGAAGTCGGCGGGATGTTCACATAAAATAAAACGACCATAACTGCGTTCTTAAACTCAGACGATTGTTCTATGAAATATATGGCTTCTCGCCTGAGAGGATTGACGCCTTCAGGAAAGCGGAAGCGGAAAGAAAGGTATGAAATGGAATATATTAACTACAAACGATTCAAAGAAAAGGCGATTTGCGGAGATGTAAACATTCCTGCCCTAACCGTTTTTCAGTCCGAGAGTGGAATGATTTATCACGAAGGCAAGCCTCTGTGCGTTGTAACAAGTGCTAACGCGCACAAATTCTTTGCCCGTAACGATGACGGCTGCGGAGTACAGCGTGGCAAGCTGATTACCAAAATCAACAAAATGCTGACGAAGAAAGACGACGGCTATCAGACCCGCTGGGATGCAGTTTGGGAAGATGCCGTTTGCAATCAGTACCGCAGAATCGAGCACCAAGACCACTGGCTTTGGAATCACGCGTTCTATAACGCGAGTATCGAGCGACTTGAGTACATCGTATCGGTTGTAGAAAATGCGAAATAAGGGAGGGTAAGATATGTTTTATATGCCCCCTTATCAATCAAAACCAAAAGGAGGTTTGAAAATGAAAGTTATGCTGGATGCCGGTCACTATGGCAAACATAACAAGGGTGTAGTGTCTGGATATTACGAATCAGTACAAATGTGGAAACTACATAAATTCCTAAAATCAGCCCTTGAGGGCTACGGAATTAAAGTAGACATAACACGCAAAACGCTAGAAGAAGATATGCACGTCGAGCTGCGTGGCAGAGCTGCACAAGGCTATGACCTTTTCTTATCTCTGCACTCTAACTCTTACGATAGCTCTAATCCAGACCCCGAAGCCGACGCTCCATATATGTGCGTTTTACAAGACTTGTCTTGGACAAGTATAGACGACATAAGTAAAGGACTCGGACATAAGCTCGGAGAAACTATTCAGAATACAATAGGAACAAAACAGAAATATAAAATATATCAAAGAAAGGCTGACAAGGACAGAGACAACAACGGTATAATGGACGACGAATTTTACGGCGTTCTTAAGGGTTGCCGTATCGTTGGAGTTCCTGGTTTAATTCTCGAACACTCTTTCCATTCTAACGAGAGGGCGTGCAAATGGCTGCTTAATGATAACAACCTAAAAACTCTTGCCGAAGCCGAAGCAAGAACCATAGCCGAATATTTCGGTATTATTAAACTTCCTGAAAAGGTGAGTAAGAAGTTTAAAGTAACCGCTCTTGCCTTAACCATACGCAAGGGTGCTGGAGCCAACAACGGCGTCGCAGGTTATCTTGTTAAAGGACAGATAGTCGATGTGTGCGAAATTTCAGATGGCTGGGGCAGGCTTGCTGACGGCAGAGGATGGATAGGGTTATCTGCAACAGAAGAGGTTAAAGAAGCAAAGCCTATAGCCATACCGTTTGTTCAAAAAAAGGTTAAGGTGACAGCTTCGGTCTTAAATATTCGTAAAGGCGTGGGGATAAGCTATTCCAAAACCGGCGTGCTTAGAAAAGATGAAGTTGTCGCTATTGTTGAAGAAAAAGACAACTGGGGAAAACTGTCCGACGGACGTGGATGGATTGGTCTTGCTTATACAGAAGTATTCAAACAGGAGACTAAACCTGCCGAACAGCCCCCAGTACAGAAGAAGGTAAAAGTTACTGCTTCTGCTTTAAACGTTCGCAAAGGAGCGGGGTCAAGCCACGAAGTAGTCGGCTGGCTAAAGAAGGGCGATATTGTAACAATTATCGACGAAAAAGATGGCTGGGGTAGGTTGATAGACGGCAGAGGTTGGATAGGGTTGAAATATACAAAAGAGGTGAAATAAATGGAAATTTTCAAAGAGTTCATTAATACATACGGCGTAACCATACTTTACACCGTTTTAACGGCTATCGCAGGGTATCTCGGCATAGCGGTCAAGCGGTTATACCACAAGTGGGTTAACACCAAAGTCAAACAAGACATTGCCCGTGATTGTGTGAAGTTTGTGGAACAAGTCTACAAAAATATGCACGGGCAGGAAAAACTTGACCAAGCTATCCTCGCCGCTTCGGAAATGTTGGCAGAGCAAGGCATAACCGTTACCGAGTTGGAATTGCGGGTGCTGATTGAATCTGCGTTAGCGGAGTTCAACAAGGCGTTTGAGAAATAAAGCGCCATTTCATGCTTGGTGCCTTGTGATGTAAAAGAAAAAGCGGGGTATTTTCACCCTGCTTTTTCTCTTGTGCAAGAATTTCACGTTTTGCCGTTGCACAGCGATATTTTTATACAAATTATTTGTGCAACATTTGTGCAACGTTTGCAACGTTTGTGCAACAGATATAGGCTCATAAAAGCACTTAAAACTACACAAAAGCATTTATGCAAAACCCTTGTGATTACAAAGGTTTTCAGTCGTTTCAATGGGTTTCAGGATATATATGCAATTTAACATCCTATTATGATTTTTTAAAGTGTTTTCAATGGGTTTGGGCGGCGTTACAACGTCGTTACCACTTTTTTCCTTTGCTGTTCATAAGGTCTGCTGCTTTTTTTAGTGAAGGCTTACGGAACTTTGTATAAACATCCATTGTGGTTGATATTTTTTTGTGTCCCAATATGCTTTGAATTGATTTAACAGGCACATCGTATTCAAACGCTCTTGTAGCAAAACTGTGCCTTAATTGGTGTGTAGTGCATTGTATTCCTGCATACTTGGCAAAGTTGACATATCGGTTGTAATACATACTTCGTGTCATTGGCGATTTTCCGCCGTCGCAAGAAAACAAATAGTCGTCGGGCGACATACTTTTTAATATTGGTAAAAGAACTTCCTTTAATTCGTCCAACAACGGCACTACCCTAATACTCGAATCTGTTTTGGGCTTGTCTATCAACGGACTGTTCTGTGGAAAAACAACCTGCTTATTAACATATATCACATTAGAAGATATGTCAATATCTTTTTTTTGTATGGCAAGGCACTCTCCCCTCCGCATACCAGTCATTAAAGCAAAATAAGGGAACAGCCATATATTAACATACTCTTTTGCTTTTTCCTCGTCTGCTTCGGATGCAGGGTCCCGTTTGACTTCGGGCAGACCGTCAGGCAGTTCGGCATCGCCACAAGGGTTATATTCAATTTCCTTTAATGTTTTTTTAGCATACTTAAATATCCTGTTTATGACGATTTTTTGAATAGATACAGTTTGTTTTGCGTAATTTTGCTTTTTCATACGCAAAAGCAGTTTTTCTATGTCTATTGTATCAATGTCTTTTATAGGTGTTTTACCAAACTCTTTAATTGCTCTTTCTTTTGCGCCGCGATAAACCGGGACGGAGTTAAGAGCAAGAGAGGGTTCGGCACATTCCCACCATAGGTCAGCCGCCTCTTTGAAAGACCGACCTTTTTTCGCTTTTGCGGTGTAGTCAAGCATTTTTTGGTTTACTTCTCTTTGTGTTTTGCCGTAAAAGTAAATCCGTTTGCCTGTCCGCTTGTCGGTGATTGTTTTGGTTATATACCTACCCATAGCTCCTTATCCTTTCTAATTGTTTTTATTCTAACTATTGACAAACCACAAATGCGTATTTATAATGACATTAGAACGTTTGTTTGTTTTTTCTGCAAACACGACACAATTTATACAAAATATATTGCATATTCTGTTTCTTTGCGGTATCGTTTTCACAAATCCCAAAATACATAAACGGAGGTTAAACATGGAAGAACTATTGAAATGGGTGCTTGGACTTTTAACAGACGAGCAGAAATCACAAGTTATTGCTTTTGCCAACGACCTTCTCGCAAAAGACAATCAAGGGCAAAGTCAAACACCTTCCGTTTGTCACCCTCCGACAACCGGGAAATGACATCAATAACCGCTTCGTTTAATGGCGAGGCGGTTTTGCTTTCCTCCTTTGTTTCTGTTTTCTCTTTCTTTTCGTTAGAACCGAGTAACAACCATTCAGGCGACACATCTAACGCTCTGCACATAGCCCATAGTTTAGACAACGGCAGTTCGCTCTCCCCTTTTTCAATTTTGAATATTGCCATCCGTGTTTGATACCCGACACTTTTAGCCAATTCTTCCTGCGATAAGCCAAGTTCAATGCGCCTTTCTCTTATCCTTTCACCAACAACAGATACAGCTTTTTCACTATTCACCAACAACACCTCCTTTCTCTACGCAAAGTATAAACTATATTTTCGTGTTTGTCAACAAATTGATACAGGCAGCCAATATTTTTTCATCTGCGTTTTTCGACACAAATCAAGGTTTTTAGCTACAAATGTATATTATTTGATTATTTTCTAAATTTTTTTGCAAATTTCTATTGACAAAATGTAATCTATGTGGTAACATAGGGTAAGCCAATCAATTACATAGCAGAAAGGGGGTGTAAATTTGGTTATAACCGACAAGTTAAAGGGCAGGATAATTGAATATGGTTTTTCGCTTAAAGAGTTTGCTAAACTAATCGACTTGACCCCTGTCGAATTAAGCCGTAAACTACATAATAAAACCGCATTTAAGGTTAGTGAAACGGTTAAAATCTGTGGAATACTTAATATCACGAAAATTGACGATTATTTCTCTGCTGACAACTGATTTTATTATGATGCTTACGGCGTATTTTTTTGCTCAATGTGTAATCTATTAAATTACAAACACTCTTTTTTTGCCCAATATGTAATCGGTTAGGTTACACGTAAGGAGGACACAATGGAGAAACCCGATTATCGAACAAACATTGAAGCAATCAACAACCTATTCCCAAATCGGATAGCGTTGTCCGCCACGGAAACAGCACAAATATTGGGATGCCACGTCACGACAATATACGACGCAATAAAAAAAGAGAAAAATCCCCTCCCTGCTGTTCGGGTTAAAAAAAAGCTGATTATCCCAATAGAGCCGTTAGCGAGGTGGCTCTGCGGAAACTAAAGAAAGGAGTAGCCATGAAAACCACCGCACTTGAAATACTCGGCACGTTCTTTTTAATCCTCGGTTTTTCAATCACACCGGACTACGGCAACGCAACCGCCAATCTAACCGCAACAATCATAGCGTGGACGCTCGGCGTGGCGTGTTTCACAATCGACAAGATAAGGAGGAAAAATGAAAAAAAGATATGAGTTTACCGTTAGGCTGGCCAACAACTACCTAACGCAAGACGGGCGCAGGATAACGCACATCATAACCTCCCCTTGCCCGGCGTGGACAGTTGAAACATTCGCTAAAAGCATTCTCTGCCCATCAACCGTCGAGGAGGAAAACTGGCTGACATCAACCGACGAAAGCATCAAAAGAAAAAGCTGCTACACATTCAGAAAAGAGTTAGATGGGGTTTACACCTATTCGGTGTTTATCCCGAATGACAAGGAGGACATCCAATGATAGTAAGACCAGAAGAAATGAGTTTTGAAAACAAAAAGTTTGTAGTTATTCTTTACGGCTCCCCAGGCATCGGCAAAACCACCCTTGCTTTTTCCGCACCGAAACCCATACTTGTTGACTTTGACAAGGGCGTGTCAAGAGTGAAGGTTTACCACCGCAAAGACACCATTATGTGTAGCAATTACAAAGAAGTTTTAAGCGACATTGCCTCCCCCGCAATAAAAGACTACGAAACAATCGTTATAGACACGGGAGGCGGCCTTGTTACCTACTTGCAGGATTGGGCAATGAAGGAAAATCCCGCAGTTAACACGCAAAAGAACGGCGCAATATCCCTTAAAGGGTTTGGTGCAGTTAAGGCTGAATTTATCCGCTTTTCCAACTATGTGAGGGACATACTCAACAAAAACCTGATTTACATCTTCCACAGCGTCGAGGAAAAAGACAAGGAAGGCAACCCAACGCAAAGGCTGCTTTGCGAAGGCTCGGCACGAAACCTCGTGTGGCAACCGGCAGACCTCGGCGGATATATCCAAATGATAGGAAACAAGAGAACAATATCCTTTACCCCTGAACAAGAGTTTTTTGCCAAAGGCTGCTACGGCATAGAGGGGCGGAAAGAAATACCCACGCTTTCACCCGCTGACAAGAACGACTTTTTAACAAGGCTTTTTGAGGAAGCTAAAGAAAACCTTAAAAAGGAAAGCGAAGTGTTCCTCCCCGTCAAGCAAAAATACGAGGAAGTTATGGAACAAACAAAGGACATCGTTGAGGCCGCCCAGACCGCCGATGATGTGAACAAAGCGGTTGAAGAACTGCAAAAACTCGACCACGCTTTAACCTCCAAAAAGGAGTCCGCTTTGCTCCTGCACGAAAAGGCCACTTCGCTTGGGCTTACTTACGACAAGACCTCAAAAACTTATCGGGGGTAGCCTATGTATCTGATAACACAATCCTTGCTTAGTTCGTGGGAATATCTGTTTTCGTGCTACGAGGATAAGTGCGATGAAGCATACGAAAGTTTCGTCAAGGCGCTTAAAAGAGAACCCACCGAGCAGACCGACGCACAACGAAAAGGGACGGAGTTTGAAACCGAAGTTTACAAGGTTGTCCGGGGCGAAGATAGACAACCCCACCCAGAATGGGAGAACGGCATTAAAGCGGTCGCAGAACTCCTGAAAGGCTGTCAGACGCAAGTTAAGGAGAAAGCGGTGTTAGAGGTAGGGGAAAACAAATTTCTGTTATACGGCGTTTTAGACGCTTTGGGCGCAGGGGTGATAAAAGATGTCAAGTTTTCGACACGCTCATTCGGCTCGACCGACCTTGCAGGAAGGTATCTTGAAAGTCCACAGCACCCTGCCTACTTCCGATTGGTTCCCGAGGCGTATCGTTTCGATTACATTGTTTCGGACGGCGAAGATGTGTATGTTGAAAGCTACTTCCGCAAAAACACACCGCCGATTGACGGGTTGATAAATCAGTTTGTTGTATCAATCAAGGATATGGGGTTGTGGGAGTTATACCAAAAGCATTGGGTATCAAAAAAATGATTGGCAGAATAACAAACCTTTACTTTGACCGTGACGGCAAGCAGGTGCTGACCTTAACAATAGATGGGGACGCACGAAAACTCTATGACGACCTCCACGATACCGTGGTTGACATCGAGATTAAGAAACACCGAGAGAAACGCAGCTTATCCGCCAACGCTTATTTCCACCTACTGGCTAATAAAATCGCACAAGCGATAGGGACAAGCGAGGACGAAGCCAAAGCTGAATTGGTATGTTCCTACGGGGTTTATGCGAGGGACGAGGAGGGGGGACTCATCGGAATAAAACTTCCTTCCTCCGTAAATCCACAAACGATTTACCCATACACCAAATTCATTGAGAGCCGTATGGAAAACGGCAAAGAGTTCCGCTGTTATCTCCTTTATAAGCGCACACGCTACATGGACACCGCAGAAATGGCGAGGTTGATTGACGGTGCGATATATGAAGCGAAGGAGTTGGGAATAGAAACAGACCCGCCGGAAAAGATAGCAAAATTAAAATCATTATGGGAAAGAGAGGATAAATAATGGCATTTAACCTTGTTGTGTTGGTCGGAAACCTTGTGTCCGACCCCGAACTTAAAACCACGACAAACGGCACCTCCGTTACATCATTCCGGATAGCCGTGCAACGGCGAGTGCAGGAAGGCACAGACTTTCTCGACATAGTGGCCTGGCGTAAGACGGCCGAGTTTATAGCCAAGTATTTCAAAAAAGGCAACCCTATACTTGTTAGGGGTAGCATCCAAACACGAACATGGACGACACCAGACAATCAGAAACGCTATGCCACCGAGGTTGTGGCTGACGAAGTGTCCTTCGTGGGCAAGAAGGAAAACGCATCACAAGCAAACGCACCGAGTTACGGCGCACCGACAGGAAAGTTTGAAGAAGTGGCAGACGACGAAGAATTGCCGTTTTAAGCAAAGTTACCCTCACGCAAATTTACTTAATATCAAAAAAATCAAATTAAGCTAAGGAGAGTTTACTTATGGCAAACATAGACGCTTGTGTTATCCAAGGCGACCCGTGGCAAAGTTTAGCCAACGCAATCATAGTTCAGGCTTGCGAGGACTATCGGACGGTGTGCGAAATGGTAAAATTGAAACCACGCTCTAAGCAGTGGCGGAAAGAACGGCGAAAACTGTTGGAATTTTTCAAATCCGAATATTGCTCTTTGTTGAGCAAAGTTGATGTTGATGTGTTGATTGAAAAAATAAACAAGGACATGGAGGGCAGAAAATGAAACTTGAAGAGGATAAGTGTTTGTTCTGTGAAGATACCTATACCGCCGATGAAATTACAGAACTCAAGGAGGCCGTGCAATATGGCTTATTACATAGCCAGTGTAAGTTGGGGCAAGGATAGCCTCGCAATGTTGCTCCATTTGATAGCAGAGGACAAGCCTCTTAATGAAGTGGTTTTCTACGATACGGAGATGGAATTTCAAGCTATTTACAATACACGGGATGCCTTGTTACCTATTCTACAAAAAAAAGGAATTAAGTACACAGAACTACGACCGCAGAATGAATTTATATATGATATGTTGTACCGCTCCGTCAAAGGACGAGAGCGTACAGGTTATGGATGGTGTGGCGGTTTATGCCGATGGGGTACAACTGAAAAACTTGTGGCTCTTGACAAATATACAGAGAGCAAAAATGCCCTCGTGTATATAGGAATTGCTGTGGATGAAACAGATCGACTACTGAAAAAACGTAAACCTTATAAACTGTTTCCTTTAGAAATGACAGAGACAGAGTGCTTGGCTTATTGCTATGCCAACGGTTTTTATTGGTACGAGGATGGAGGCGCAGGGATTGTGCGCTTGTATGACATACTGGATCGCGTTTCCTGCTGGTGCTGCTGTAACAAAAATCTTAAAGAGCTAAAAAATATGTACCGCTTTTTACCAGATTATTGGCAAAAGCTCAAGTACCTGCAATTTTGCCAAGAACGCCCGATGAAAGGTTTTTACAAAGGAATGCCGAGAGGGGTATTTGAGCTTGAAAAACGCTTTGAGGATGAAATTAACAAGGAGGCAAACCAATTATGATATCTTTTCCCGATGGGAAATACAGCGTAATATATGCAGATCCGCCTTGGCGGTATCAAGATAAAGGATGCAACGGCAACGCTGCCGAGAGGAAAAAAGCATGAAATGCGAAAATTGCAGATTTCTCAGAACAGAGGGATATGAGTACCCGGAATCCTACTGCGGCGCAGGTGTCGCCGAAGATGATGAGCGAGTGACCAGCGATGGCTGCAGCTACCACTACAAGACACTTGAAAAACGAGAGCGAGAACGGGATGAGGCATGGTCTGAAGCACATACAATCACAGACGAAGATTTAAAAATATTTTTCGGGGAGGAGGAAACCCCATGAACCGATACATATACCTCTGTTTTGGTGGTTTATAAAATCATCAATCAGAGAGGGAAAACAAAACGAAAGGAAAGACAAAAAATGAAACTTGAAGATGTAAGGGTTGGAATGACAGTTAGAGCAACAGAGAACTTTGACGGCCGAGAAACCAAAAACAAAATAGGCAAGGTTGTTTTTATTGACTATAGCAGTTATAAATTCACTGTTTTGGTTGATTTTGGCAAAGGTTTTGACGGACACAATGGAGGCTACTGTGAATATTACCACCCAACACGCACATGCTGGTGGGTGCCTCGTTTTTTAATCGAACCCGTCACATTCCCCAAAATCGTAATCACCGCCGATGGCAAGACCACCACCGCCAAACGCTATGAGGGCAACAAGGTTGTGAAAACAGCCGAGGCCAAGTGTCACCCTGATGATAAGTTCGATTTTGCGATAGGGGCGAAACTGGCGTGTGATAGACTGCTTGAGGAAAAGAAAGAGCCGGAGTTTAAGCCGTATTTGCAAAACGAGCCACACAATCGCTTTTATGGATATATTGGCGAAACCACAAACATCAAAGATATATTCGGAAGGCAGTTAAGAGTTGGCGATACCGTTCATATCATACATGAACGAACAGGGCTGAGAGGAGAGTGGGTTGTTGTTAAACGCGATATTAAATCTTTCGTGAGAGGCATTGAGGTCAACTGTTATGATACGGGCGAAATTGCATCAGAATGGAAAATATGCCGTTGCCGCAGACACGAAGAAATTAAAGATGGCGAAATAATTGACGGAATTACCTACATCAAATCCCCACGCAAATGAGGTGAGCAAATGACCTTCAGGGTTGAAAAGACAAAGAACTACACCGTGATGTCAAACACACACTTGCGGGACAACATGAGCGTTCAAGCCAAAGGGTTGCTATCAATCATGCTTTCCCTGCCGGAAGATTGGGACTACTCAATAAAAGGACTGTGTGCGATTAGCGGTGAAAGCGAGTATTCGGTAAAAATGATGTTAAAAGAGTTGAAGGACAAAGGTTATCTTGTTGTTCGCAGATTGTCCCCAGACGAAACCAGCAATGGAAGGATTGGGTGGGAGTATAGTGTTTACGAACAACCACAAAAACAAGAGGGCGAAAAACAATCGATTGAAAAACAATCGATTGAAAAACAATCGGTTGAAAATCGACCGATAAATAAAATACTTAATATACTAAATACTAATATACCAAGTACTGAAGGAGTAAGCGCCCCCGAAAACGACACGCTTTCGCTTTTGGAAAAGGAGGCGAAAACGCAAGCGGAGAAAAACTTATTAACCAAGTGGAAGGGCTACAACCTGCCAAAAGATGTCTACAAAGCCGTTTACAATAAAATGCTCGAAAACATAGGTGAAATAAATTTCAACTATTTCGAAAAGGTAATAGCTGATTATGCAACGGGCAAAAAGAAGATTCCCGCCGCACCACTCAAAAACGAGAGCTTTGATGTTGACGAGTTTATCGAAGCGGCGACGAAAAGAGGTATCACATGACCGCAAAAGAAATACTGCGAGACCGCCGGGAAAAAGCTATTGGCAAAGCGGACAAGCGGACAATCGAGATACAGGCAACGGTGCCGGAAGTTAAGGAAATAGACAAAATTCTTTCTTTAACACCCGTGAGGATATGGACGGGCGAAAGCATAGATGGTGTCCTTAATATCTAAAAATCCACTGCCAGAAGAATTAAGGCACTTTAAGAATGAATTATTACATGAACGTGAAATATTAGCCCACTGGGTTGATGTTTTAAAGAAGGAGGTTGAACATGGCGACTGAAATTAAATTATTACCATGCCCGTTTTGCGGGGGAGAAGCAGAAACATTTGAGGCATCGGAAGATTCATTTTCCATATTGTGCACTGGTTGCGGGGTTGAAACGCCCTATCTGCCTTATCTTGCAGAAGCCATAGCCGCGTGGAATCGTAGAGCAGAGCAGAATAACACGCCGTTGGCGATGGATGAGATTATTTCAAGATGCACACTAAAAGCCGCAGAATTATTAAAAAACGGATTATTTGGAGCCGTTAAGGTGTGTGCGGTGGAGAAAACTACTCCGAAAACCAACGCCGACCGCATACGGGGCATGAGCGATGAGGAATTACATAAATTTCTGCTTGACTTCGAGGCCGGAGATATTGATTACGCTAAAACATTTTGTGACCTCTGTTGTAAAGATGCTGCGTTTGAACGAAGAAGCACTGATTGTGACGGTTGTTTGCTGCGGTGGTTGAAAAACGACGCAACACTACCGCAAGGAATTGACTGGCTCAAACAGCCAGCAAAGGAGGAATTAATATGACTGATAAAGAACGAAAAATGAACAATATCCACAATGCCATCCGAGAGATATACGGCGAAAATGTGCGGGTCGAGATTGTTGTGACATATGACTGCATGGAAGTTGCTACCCACGACAGGATTAATTTGCGCGATTACTCCATGCGTAGGATTAACGGAGAGTGGGTGGAAAAGCAATGAGACTGATTGATGCAGACGCGCTGTTTGATTGGGGAAAACACAAACTGTCCGACGCAGTAAAATACGGCAATAAAGACAAAGACCAGCAACGTTTTAGCTACAGCACGTTGATGATGTATGAAATAGCCGACGAAATCGACGATGCCCCCACCATCGACGCTGTGCCTGTGGTGCGGGGGGAGTGGAAGAAAGACGGTGAATACCCGTGGCTCCTGAATTGCTCGGGATGTGGCTATTCAACTGAACATGGCACTAACTACTGTCCCGACTGCGGAGCAAAAGCCGACGATAATCACGACCAACCTTATGCCGCAGGGAATAAGTGAAAACTACGGCAGCCGTATTTTATCAAGGCTTTTGGGCGAGTTTACACCGGTTCGATTTATCGGCAAGGATGTGAGGATGATTAAATTAAAATGACTAATAATGGAAATAAAGCTATAGCCTTTTTATCGGGCAAAATCACCGGCGACGACAACTATCGCCAGAAGTTCAAAAGGGTGCAGGAAGCATTAGAGGAACAAGGGTTTGCCGTGCTTTCCCCGGCAGTCCTCCCGAAAATCAAGTGGACAAGCTGTATGCGAATAACCCTTGCAATGCTTGCCGAGGCGGACGTGGTTGTGTTCCTCCCAGATTGGCGAGAGAGTGCCGGTGCGAGATTGGAGTATTATTACTCGAGATTGTTAAACAAACCTTTTATCTTTTTGGGAAAGGATACCGATGAATGACGGAAACGACCTTTTCAAGAACAACCAAAAACTTGTATATTACACGCTTAACAAATACTACCCACGATATGTCAATGACGACGATGTAAAACAAATTGCTTTTATAGCGTTGTGGCGAGCAAGCGAAAACTACAAAGACAATGGCACGGCATTTTCTACATACGCAGCCAAAGCTATAAAACAATCGGTCAGTCAATACTTGCAAAAAGAAAGCAAAAACAACCACCTACACTACGAAAGCAAAAACACAGACAATGACGACCTTTGCTTTTCGTCCGCGCTTGCGGTGTGCGACAAAGAAATTGAAACAGCCGAGTTCAAAGCGGATTACGAAAGGTTTTGCACCACTTTAACGCAACAACAGCGTTTGGTTGTTGAATTTTTGCTTGAAGGCTACTTTTACGTCGAAATAGCGAAAAAACTGGGAATCGACCACAGATTGATGGGCGAGATAGTCAAGTCAATCGGCAAAAAATGGAACAATTTCAAGGAGGGAGTTAAATAGCGGGGCGTTGTCGCCAGATAAAAAATCTGAAAGGAATAATTAAATGCCGAGTGGATTTACCATAGACAAGGAAATCAAAGATACCTGTATTGAAATGTCCAAGCAAGGCAAAACCCCCAAACAGATATATGACGAGTATTTTGGCGAACTATTCCCCGAAACCACACCAGATGCTTTCGCAAGGAGTTTGCTGAACTGGAAAAAAGGCGCAGGACTGCAAACAAAATTTGTTGCATTGGAAAAGATGGAACCAAACAAGCACGAAATAGCATGGAATGGCAATCAAATTATACGATTCGGTTTAATCGGAGATACCCATTTTTGCAGTAAATATACACAATATACTTGGTTACATAAATTCTATGACGAGATAGCAAGGCGAGATATACCGATTGTTTTTCACGCAGGGGACATCACAGAGGGCGAGAAGATGCGCGACGGACAAGAGTATGAGATTTATAAACACGGGGCAGATGAACAAGCAGACGAAGTGGCAAAAGTTTTTCCTAAAAGGAACGGCGTAACAACAAAGTTTATCACGGGCAATCACGACAGTTCGTTTTACAAGCGGATGGGCGTAAACATAGGGAAAATGATAGATGACAAGCGAAGCGACATGGAATACATGGGGCGAGATTGGGCGGTTATCAAACTTACCCCCAAATGCACGCTTGAATTAAGGCATCCGTGGGACGGAACATCTTACGCCTTGTCATACAAGCCGCAGAAGATGATTGAAACTATGGAACCCGACAGCAAACCAAACATTTTAGCAATAGGACACTACCACAAAGCATTTTATATGTTCTACCGCAACATTCATTGTTTCCAAGTTGGGTGCTTTCAAGGACAAACACCATTTACAAGAGGAAAGAACATCAGCGTTCACATGGGCGGTTGGATTGTAACGGTTGCGGTGGATAAAAAAGGTTACATACAAAACATAGAGCCGGAGTTTATCCCATTCTACTACCCGATACAAGACGACTACAAGAAATGGCATAAGTGAAAGGAGATTAACTATGAAACACAAACAAAACCCCACAAAAGAGGGGCTTGAGGCAATAGCAGCCAAAAATGGAGGCTGGCTCGACCTTAGCAATACGAAGATAACCTCGTTGCCGGA
>LSQX01167252.1_pt1 | contig 33979 bp, 52 predicted proteins | sample 654561 | NCBI WGS metagenome assembly LSQX01 (sample SAMN04489861, study PRJNA283612) | anaerobic digester metagenome | isolation source: 4 biogas reactors fed with cattle manure at either 37C or 55C with and... | place: Denmark: Kongens Lyngby | collected 2014 | reverse complement strand
CCCGGAACATCCGGGAACATCCGGGCAGTGCCAGGAGAATCCCTCCTTCTCCTTCTCCTTCTCCTTCTAATCCCCCTTACCCCCTTAAATTCGAATCAGACATCGAGAAGCTGATGTCACTGGCCGCTACCGTGAAAAGCTCAAAGGCATCATGGAAGCCGAAGCAGAGCGAACAGCAGTTGTTCGCCACTCTGCTGGAGCGGTTCCCGCCGGTGCAAGTGAGGAGCGAGCTACAGAAGTTCAAGAGCTACGCGCTTACTCGGGAGTGGTCGCGATTCCAACGGGCATTCGTCAACTGGATGAACCGGGTGGAACCGGAGCAGTGGACGACACCTCGAAGCACCCTGCCGGCCGAACCGGTCCCGGAACCGACCCCAGAGGAGCGGGCCGAATCGGTGCGGATCATCAAGGAGACCAGAGCAAGCTTGGCGCGCAAGGCCGAGACATGCTGACCCCGGACGATGGCCTGGAGTTGGCTCTCGCCGACGTGCGGCGCTACTGCGAGCGCCTCGCCGATGGGCAGTTGATCCTGCGGCTGGTGCGGCGCGACCGGGTGACCATGGGACACGACCTAGCGGTCGATGGCCTGAGGCCGGATGACTACGACAGGCTGATGCGTGAGAAGCCGAGGAAGGGCAGAAAGGCGGACGTGCCGTGACCCAGACCCTGGCTGCCAAACTGGAGGCCATCGGGGGAGCGGATCCGGATCTCGTGAGGAAGGCGATGCGGGACATGGTCGTGAAGGGGAAAGGCGTGTCCACGTTGCCGGCCTTCATCGACGAATGGGAGGCGGCAGACAAGCGACAGCCCCGGAACTTCGAGCCGCCTCCACCCGCCCTGTCGGCCGAGGAACAACGCAAGGTAGACGAGGAAGGGATCAGGCTATGGCGGGAGAGGGCACGCGGAGGGGATCCCGAGCGGCTTGGAGACCTACTACCGAAGGGAGGGAGCGACACATGAGCATCTGTCGGTCATGCGGAGCACGGATCACCTGGCTTCACACGACGGCCGGAGCGAACATCCCGGTGAACGAGGATCCGGATCCGGCCGGAAATATCAGGGTCATAGAGGGGCAACTCTGCGAGACCCTGAAACACCCGGAGCTCGAGAGTGTTCGGGCCCTGCCCGAGGACGTGCGGCCGCCGCTTTACATGTCTCACTTCGCTACCTGCCTCAATGCGGACAGTTGGAGGAAGAAACGTGTCGGCGCCTGAGAGGAGCTCAGTGTGGGAGTGGGACTTCAAGACTAGACAAGAGCTCCGGGAGGCTCTGGAGTCATACACGGCCTTTCAGGACGGAACGTTTGTTAGGCGCTACGGTCGGAAGGATGAGATCGACCCGGAGGCTCCGGAGCCGGCCACTGAGGAGGAGGTAGCGGAGGCAGAGATGCGCAGTGCGCAGCGTAGGGCGGAGATCGACCGCTGCATGGAGGTCCTTGCACAAATGAGCCCACACTGGCACGAGCTCCTCCACCGCTACTACCGGGAGGGGATGAGCGTGCAACCGAGAGGATGGCTCTGGCCGGCAGCGAAGCTCAAGTACCTGCACCTGAACTGTCCTTCGCTCATGCGCTGTCCGGTGGTCCCGGGCGACGCCAGGCTGGACCTACCCAAATGCACGGAGTATGACCGGCAACAGTGTTTCGACCACTACCGGATCTTCCTGGGGCAGCTGAGGATCGCGATCGGGCGGCTGTACTCTGTGCACTCATTGACGAAACGACAGAGGAGAAGGCTTGTACATGGGAGAGCATGAGGAACTGACGTTCGACAACCTGATGCGGGCCACAGAGGAGCTCAAGAGACACACAACTTGACGCCTGTAATATTCCGATATAAGCTTCTACTCGTGGGATGGGAGAAGTGCGCCCGAAGTGAAGGGCCGGACCAAGAGCCGGCCCTTTTTCTTTGGGCTAGGCGAGGTCGTTTCTCAGTTCTGGAAATGCCTAGTGAGCAAGGGGGGGGTCCTTCTGCCGACACGTCCGAAGAATCCCTGCCCGGTTTGTCGACGGCTTGGCTGCACAAACCCGACGCATCATCGAGAAAAGCTCGACGACTGGCGCGAGCGGCGTCGACGCAGGCCGTACAACCACGCCGAGCGTGTGCTGAAAGAAAAGGTCGTGAAGGAGTGGGTGGCGGTCTATGGGTGGGTCTGCCCCGGCTACCAATGTCCGTCGCATCCAAGCACGGATCTCACGGCGGATCACATCGTACCCATCGTAGCCGGCGGGGATCCGCTCGGGCCGATGCAAGTGCTGTGTCGCCGGTGCAACAGCCGCAAGGGGAACGACGAGAAGGAAGCTCGAAAAAAGTCCAAGAGTTGACGGCCCCGCCCCGCGTCCCCCCTTTTTTTGCACGCCCGCGATATTCGGGCGTTTCGGGGGAAGCCTATCCTGACCCATCGCGAAAAAAGACCTGTCTACATGCGGAGTTTGCCAAGCGCTTCGGCAAGCTCCGGGAGTACGCACCCGTCTTCTATCAGCAGGTCGTCGAGCTCTTCCCTGAGATCCTCGTCCAAGAACGGTATTGGGCGGAGTTCGACCAGGATAAGGCGCGGGCTCAATATGCGCAGGACTTCGATGGAGTCCGGGCCTACATCCTCGACCACATCGACGACGAGGAGACGCAACGGGCCGCGATGGCGCGGCTTGAGGGGATAGAGAAGCGCGAAGCCGTGAGGCCGGGGAGCTACCCGGTTACTTACGTGCTCAACTACTTCATGGGGGGGAGCTTCAAGCGCGAGCTCGTACCCATGCGCCGAGGGGAGAGCGACCATGGATCCGGTTGACAAGGTCGAATGGGTGGAGGCGAAGACTCTCCAGGGTAACAACTGGAATCCGAACGTGGTCTTCAATCAGGAACTTCGCCTTCTTGAGCGGAGCATCCTTCGGACCGGCTGGGTGCAGCCTATCCTCGTGAGCGTGGCCGGCACGATCATCGACGGCTTTCATCGCTGGCGCCTCGCCCTGGAGAGCCAACCCTTGCTCGAGAAGTACGCCGGCAAGGTGCCCGTGTGCCGACTGGACGTGAGCGAGGACGTGGCCATGCTGCTCACGGTCCGGATGAATAGGGCCAAGGGAACGCATGTCGCGGTCCGCATGAGCGGACTCGTGAGGCAGCTTGTGGACGATCACGGCTATACCCTGGAGGAGATCGCCCGGGAGATCGGCGGAACCGTCGATGAGGCCAAACTCCTCTATGAGGATTCGATCTTCAAGGCCCGCAACCTCTCGGCGTATCGATACTCAAAGGCATGGGTGCCGGCGGAGGGTCGGATCACGAAGACGGCGGAGGCGAGGCTATGACCGCGAAGCCACACGTCTGCACGGTGCCCTTCGAGACGATAGCCCCATGGGCGCATCGAGCGGCACGTGAGCGAGTCAGTTTGAAGGATAGTAGGAACACTACTTGGTACTGGGTCCCGACGCGGGGTTGCGCGGCTCTGATGATGCTGAGGGGCAAGGCTAGGATCAAGGGTGTCTTCGTCCTCGGGGAATACCGGGGCCTGGGGGTGGGAACGGCCCTGACCGAGAGGCTCGAGGCCGAGGCCGTCAAGGCCGGCGCCGGCGAGCTCGAGGTCTACGCTCACAACCCAGCCTTCTACGAAGCCCGCGGCTACAAGGTGGTAGGGGCGAATCAGTTTGGCGTCCCTCTGCTTCGCAAGACGATTTCGAGGGGCAAGCCCCATGGCGGTTAGAGGTCGGAAACCCAAGCCGGCAGAGCTCAGGGTGATCGAAGGCAATCCCGGCAAACGGACGATCCCGAAGGTTCCGAAGTATGCCCCGCTCAGTGAGCGCCCGCCGGATGAACTCACGCGTATGGGCGCCGCCCTGTGGCGCCGGCTGATGAAGGAGTTCGGCCGCTTTGACCTCGTACAGCGCCCTGACCGCGAGCAACTGATCATGCTGTGCGACTGCTGGGATGTCTATGCGCGGAACATGGCCATCGTCCGCGAACATGGGGCCTTGATCAAGTCGAGGAGCAAGAACCTGGACAGGGCGGCTCTCACTGTCAACCCGGCCTGGAAGGTGGCACGTGATGCCCTTCGGGAGTTCTCGCAGATCGCGGCCCGGTTCGGGCTCACGCCGGCCGATCGCACCCGGCTAGGGATGGGAGACCCGGTTCCCGATGATCCAGACTCTTTCCTCGAGCTTCTCACCTGAGGCGGCCGGACGCGCTGTTAGGTTCATAGAGGCGCTTCCACACACGAAGGGACGTTGGGCCGGCGTCCCTTTCAAGTTGATGGACTGGCAGCGGAGCGATATCGTCGAGCCCCTCTTCGGCATGCTCAGGCCGGATGGGACACGGCAGTACCGGACGGCCTACATCGAGCTCCCGCGCAAGCAGGGGAAGTCCGAGCTTGCCGCGGCGGTCGCGCTCAAGCTCCTGGTGGCCGACGGAGAGCAAGGGGCGGAGATCTATGGCGCCGCCTGCGACCGCGATCAGGCGAGCCTCGTCTTCAACGTGGCCGCGGAGATGGTCCGGCGCAAGCCCCAACTGAATAGCCGGCTGAGGATCATAGCCTCACAGAAGCGGATTATCGATCCCAAGACGGGCAGCTTCTACCGAGCGATCCCGGCCGACGTGGCCGGATCCCACGGCTTCAACGCGAGCGGCGTCATATTCGACGAGGTCCATGCTCAGCCGAACCGGGAGCTTTGGGACGTGCTCACCACGTCGACGGCCGCCCGGGACCAACCGCTTGTGTTCGCGATCACGACGGCTGGCTTCGACAAGACGTCTATCTGCTGGGAGCTCCACGAACTCGCTCGCCAGGTGATAGAGGGCACGCTGGAATTGCCCTCGTTCTTCGGTTACATCCGCAGCCTTCCAGAGGATGCCGACTGGACGGATGAGGATCTGTGGGCGGTAGCGAACCCCGGCATAGACGAGTTCCGGTCTCGCGAAGAGCTCCGGGAGAAGGTGCAACAGGCATTGGCTTCGCCGGCCATGGTCAACACCGTGCGTCGGCTGTACTTCAACCAGTGGACGAGCAGTGAGTCGAGGTGGTTCGACGCCCGCCGGTGGAAGTCCTGCGGCGGAGTGATCGGAAAGATCAAGCGCACCACACCCTGCTACGGAGGACTCGACCTAGCGAGTACGAGCGACTTCGCGGCCTGGATCCTCTTCTTCCCCGAAGGGCGTCGGGTGCTCTGCAAGTTCTTTCTTCCGCAGGCCGCTGTCGAGAAGCGGGCTCCGATGAAGGCGACCCTCGAGGCATGGCAGCGGGAGGGGTGGTTGACCGTGACGCCCGGGGATGCCATCGACTACGAGTACATCGAGGCGGAGATCGACAAGGACTCCAACAGGTACAACATCCGGGAGATTGGCTATGACCCGTGGTCAGCGCTTCAGACGGCTATCAAGCTGGAGGGCAAGGGTCTAGTGATGGTGCCCGTGAGGCAGGGCTTCGCGACTATGACCGCCCCCTCCAAGGAGCTCGAGACCATGGTCGTCAACGGCACCCTCAATCATGGTGGGAACCCGATTCTCACATGGATGGCGGACAACGTCGTGGTGGAAACCGACGCGAACGAGAACATCAAGCCGTCCAAGAAGAAGAGCAGCGAGAAGATCGACGGGATCGTAGCACTCGTGAACGCGATAGAGCGTTGGATCCATGACGAGCCTGTGGCAGAAGCCGCTTTCTACTAGGAGGCAATCCGTGGGAGTCTTCGATCGCTTGAGGCGCGGCCCTCGCGCCGAACATGCCCCCTGGGACGACTACTGGTACCAGCCTCGAGGCGGGGGTTCAGCAGACGTGGGCGTGCTCGTGACCCGCGAGGTGGTGCTGTCCATCCCCGCAGCATGGCGAGCGATCAGCCTGCTGTCCGAGGGCGTGGCCGGCCTGCCCCTCGGAGTGTTCACGAAGGCGGACGGCGCGCCTTACCAACGCCCCTTGCCCCCTTGGCTCCAGCGGCCCAACCCGGAGCTCATAACGCGCTTTGAGCTCCTGCATCAGATGATGGTATCCCTGCTGCTGGACTCCAACTTCTACGCACTCAGGGCGCGGAACAACGCCGGCGTCACGTGGGAGCTCTGGCCACAGAACTGGGCGAACGTCAAGGTGTGGCGCGACTCGACGGGGCAGATCGTCTACACAGTGAACACCGGCAACGCCTCATTCACCGACTATTCGCCGGCCGATATGCTGCACATTAAGGGTTTCACCTACCCGGGCGTCTTCGGTGGAATCTCCCCGGTCGACAAGCTGGCCGAATCTCTGGGCCTCTCGTTGGCGGTCCAGAAGTACGCCGCCCGGTTCTTCGGCAAGGGATCTAATATGTCCGGCCTGTTGACGCTGGAATCGGACCCCGGGCCAGACTCGGTCAAGAAGCTAGAGGAGCGGATCGAGCAGAAATTCTCGGGGCTCAACAACTCTTGGAAGATCGGCGTGCTCGCCAAGGCCGCCTCCGCGAAGTTCGTCCAACTCCAGCACGACAACGACAAGAGTCAAATGCTCGAAACGCGCGTGCATCAAGTTCTAGAGACAGCCCGGATCTTCGGCGTGCCCCCGCACCTCCTATACGAAATGACGAAAGAGACCACGTGGGGGAGCGGCATTGAGCAGCAGGGTATCGGTTTCGTGGTCTACAGCCTCCGGCCCTGGCTCGAGCGTCTAGAGCAGTACCTCCTCTACGAGCTCCCCCGGCCGCAATACCTGAAGTGGAACGTCTCCGGCCTACTCCGCGGCGATATGAGGAGCCGCTTTGAGGCCTACACTATGGCGCTCGATCCGGAGACCGGCTGGATGGAGCTTGAGGAGGTTCGACGGCTCGAGGAGCTTCCGCCTCTCCAGGAGTACCAGCGTCAAGTCCAGCGGCAGATGCAAAGGCTCGAGCCGGGCGAACCGGCCAAAGGAGGCGAGAATGAAAGAGCGTAGCCTATTCCAGCACAGGCCGACGGCCCTCCACGTAGTAGGGAACGGCAAGTCTGAGGCCGAAATCCTGCTCTATGACGAGATCTCGTGGTGGGGCATAACCGCGGAGTCCTTCAAGCGCGAGCTTGACGGGCTCAAAGGCGACACGATCCACGTCCGCATCAACAGCCCTGGGGGAAACGTGTTCGACGGTGTCACCATCTATAACGCGCTTAGGGAGCACCCGGCCAAAATCATTACCCACATCGATGGCTTGGCCGCCTCCATGGCGAGCGTCGTCGCGCTGGCCGGCGACGAGGTTCGCATGGCCAGCAACGGGTTCTTCATGGTCCATGATCCCATGACCATAGCGATCGGGACGGCCGCCGAACTCCGTAAAGACGCGGATACCCTGGAGAAAATCGGCGGGTCGCTGCAGGAGACCATCCAGGCGCGCACCGGCGCCACGAACGCTGAGGTCCGCGCCTGGATGGAAGAGGAAACATGGTTCAGCGCTGAGGAGGCGCTTGAGGCCGGGTTCATCGACAGCATCATTGGCGAGGAGCGGGATAGTGAACTTGGAGCAGCGGCGCTATTCGATTTGAGCGTCTTCGCCCACACCCCGAAGGAGCTACTCCGGGCAGGAGAGAGACACGAACCGACCGAGCGTGAGTTGGAGAGAGCCCTGCGGGATGCCGGGCTGAGTCGGACAGCGGCGAAGGCTATGGTCGCCGCCTATCAACCTCTGCGGGATGTCGAGGCTGAACCGACTGGTGAGCAGCGGGACGCTGCACCCTCTACGGTAGCGGCGCCCACGGGCCGGAACGTGAACCTCGCACGGTACAACCTCCACAGATAGAAACCTGAACATTGAGCGGCTGATGAGGCGCCCGTGTAGGCGCCTTTTTTGTTGCTCGGAAAGGGTTCACATTGTTCACTCTTGAGGAATTGAAAGCCCTACGTGCCAAGCGGCTCGAGGAGGGCGACGCAATCACGGCCAAAGCCAAGTCTGAGGGCCGGGTCAATCTCACCGCCGAGGAAGACGCGCGTTTCGACGCCATCTTCTCTGAGGTGCAGAGTCTCAACAAGCAGATCAAGTTCGCTGAGGCCGGGGCCGAAATCTACGCCCAGGACGAAGCCGATGAGGCCCGTTCGCGGGCGGAAGCGGAAGCCAACCGCGCCCGGCTGGGCGTCACCGGCACGAGCGTTGAACAGCCGGATGAGCGGGACAAGTTCCCCACCTTCCAGGTACAACTCAAGGCGGTCATGGCAGCCGCCCGGGACCACACAGTTGACCGCCGGCTCCAGGTACAAGCGGTCGTTCAGGGCGCTAACGAGGGCATTGGCGCGGAGGGAGGTTTCCTCGTCCAGACTGACTTTGCCCAGGAGATCCTGACTGCGGAGCACGCCTCCTCGATCGTCGCGAGCCGTTGCCGCGAGGTACCGATCTCCGCGCCATCGAACAGCGTCGAATTCAACGGCATCGACGAGACCAGCCGCACAACCGGCTCTCGCTGGGGCGGCGTGCGGGGCTACTGGCTAGCCGAAGGCGGGAGCCTCACGGCATCGAAGCCGAAGTTCCGCAAGGTCAAGCTGACGCTGCACAAGCTCGGCGCCCTGGTCTACTCGACTGACGAGCTCCTGGCGGACGCCGCGGCCTTCGAGTCCATCACTACTCAGGCCGTAGGCGAGGAGTTCGCCTTCCTGACAGACGACGCCATCATCGAAGGCGATGGTGTCGGCAAGCCTCTCGGCATCCTCAGCTCCCCGTGCCTCGTCGCGGTGGCCAAGGAGACTGGTCAGGAAGCCGATACCATCGTCGCTGAGAACATCATCAACATGTGGTCTCGCTGCTGGGCGCCGGCCCGGAAGCGGGCCTACTGGTACATCAATCAGGCTATCGAGCCGCAGTTGTTCACCCTGGGCTTGACCCTGGGCACTAGCGGCCAGCCCATCTACATGCCGTCTGGTGGCCTCTCTTCGGCCCCGTTCGGAACCATCCTCGGCCGTCCGATCGAGCCGATCGAGCAGTGCTCTGACCTGGGCGATCTGGGCGACATAATCCTGGCCGACTTCAGTCAGTATGCACTGGGCACCAAGGCCGGCATCAAGCAGGACTACAGCATCCACGTCGAGTTCCTGACCGACCAGGGAGTGTTCCGCTTCATCAAGCGGCTGGACGGGCAACCCATCTGGGCCTCGCCTCTGACCCCGTTCAAGGGCGGGGCGTCCAAAAGCCTCTCCCCGTTCGTGGCCCTGGCAGCGCGCTAGACGCTCGCCGTCACCCTACCCCCGACGTAGCACTCGCCCCGGCGCCGGCCTCTCTTGGGTCCAGCGCCGGGGCCATGACCCCTGGGCAACCTGAATAGAAAGAAGGTGAGAACAGAGATGTTCTTCCTCACCGAGCAGATGAAGATTGTCGAGGCCATCACCCCACAGGCGGGCGGGGCCATCACCGGAGACTACATCTCTCTCAAGAACGCCGTGAAGGCGTGGGTCGTCGTGCACATCAATCAGGCGAACGCCGCGGTCGTGGCGATCACGATCGAGCAGGCTACCGCCGTCAACGGTGCCGGGAGCACTCCCATCACCAACGTCGTCCCGATCTGGGCGAACGAGGACTGTGAGACGAGCGACACGCTTGTGCGGCAGACTGACGCCGTGGGCTTCACCACAAGCGCGGCAGTTAAGCACAAGGTAGTCATCTTCCAGGTCGACCCGGCCTCGCTAAGCCTGGCCGACGGCGACTGCATCACGGTCAAGACCGCAGCCTCCAATGCGGCCAACATCACGTCCGCGATGTACTTCATCGAGTCGCGCTACCAGCAGGAAACCCCGCCGAGCGCTATCACCAACTAACCCTCCTCAGGCGCGTCATGAGGCACCCTGAGCGCGTTAGAACCCCTCGCGGGTGTAATTGGACCCGCGGGACGTAGCGACAAGTTCCCTACGATTTGCAGGGATTTTCTGAGGATCATCTTCTAGCCCCTGAGGGCCGAATAGGCCCTGAATCCATCCTGTGAGGGGCGGTGTTCAGCCGCCCCTCACTGTCATTCCAAGGAGAGTGACCAGATGAGAACAAGATTCCGTTGGCGCAACGTCGCCAACCGCGGCCGGGTAGGCAACTACTACGACCAGGAATACAGCCCCACGTTCGGGACTGACCCCATCAACGAACGGATCCCGTCGCTCGCACTTCTCGCCAGCCCGCGGGTCGGCTTCGAGTTCTTCGAGGACTTTCTGACCCTGCCGCTGGACGATACGACCCGAAACCCGGCCAACGCGAAGTGGGTCTCCGATACGGCGGCCGACTCCATCACCTTGCCCAAGGTGGTAGGCGGCGTGGTCAACGTTGCAACCGGCGGCACTGACAACAACGAGACCTACATCCAGTTTGGCGGCGCGGCGAGTATCACGGCCGCCCCGTTCAAGATCACCGATGCCTCCGGCAAGGCCCTGTGGTTCGAGGCCCGTGTCAGGGCCCTGGAGCACGCCGACGAGGGTGTCTTCGTGGGTTTGGCCGAGGAGGGCGCTGCTGTTGCGAACTTCCTCACTGACAACAGCGGCGCCGTGGCCGACAAGGACTTCATCGGCTTCAACATCCTGACCGCCACTCCGGCGGCCTGGAACACCACCTGGAGGAAGAACGGCCAAGCAGTCGTGACCAATGCGAACGTCGTTGCGAACGCGGACGATTGGCACTACTTCGGGTTCTTCTTCGATGGTGAATCCACGGTCACGTTTTACATCGACGGTGTAGCCCATGCCACCACGGCCACTACCTCTGCCGCCACCTTCCCGAGCGGCGAGCTCATGGCTCCGATCATCGCCATTAAGACCGGTGAGGCCGTAGCGAAGAACGTCCAGGTGGACTACATCCGCGTAGTGCAAGCGAGGTAAGTCATGTCCGCACCCACGGCGCTCTACACGGTGGAAGAGGCCAGGACGTTCGATAAAGGCCAAGTCGCCAAGAACGGATACACCGACGCGGAGATCGAGATGGTTGAGGCTCGGACCCGGGCTCGCTTCGCTCGGCTCTGCGGCGTTCAGTTCATCCCCACTTCGACGGATGAGCATCTGGACGGCGACGGCATGTCCAAGATCCTCCTGCCGTATGTCAGGGTTACAGCGGTCACGGCTTGCGTCATCTACGACGCGGACGGCAACGCCTATGAGACGTTCGCCGCCGAGGATATCGCGGATCTGGCTGTCTACCCTGAGGGCGCCGTGGTGCGGAAGACCCGTGGGTCCTTCCTGAAGGGCGCTCGCAACGTTCACATGACCTTTACCCACGGCTATGAGGCCGTGCCTGAAGCCATCAAGTGGGCCGCTCTTAGGGTCTGCATGTGGGAGATAGTCCCGCAGGACGGGGATCAGCGCATGACGGCTCTGACGGCCGATGGACGCACCTGGAGCATGGCGGTCGCCGGCCGCGCCGGGTTCTACTACGGGCTCCCGGAGGTCGACGAGGTCCTGAAGGAATACGACGAGCGGATCCCGAGCATCGCATGAGCGGCGACGTCACGACAACTCAGGTCGGGCTGGTGCTGGATGCACTCGTGGACGGCCTTCAGATGCGAGAGGCCATGGCGGATGTCGATGTCACATCCTCCGACCGGGGCGCCGAGTGGGTCCTCAAGACAGACAAGTTCCTTGCCTTCACGCACGTCCACATCCTGCAGAAGTGGACGGGGCAGGGCGAGAAGGGCCGCTTCGAGACGATGACGATCGACGGCGACATAGCCTACACGTCATACGGCTACGGTGAGGACACCATCCGCGAGTCCCGAGAGGGAGCGTTGGCGATACTGGCCGACTTCGAGAGCTTTCTCGCGGAGGATTTCCAGATGGGGGGCCAGGTCCAGAGCATAGAACTGAGCGAGCTTGACCTCGATGGCGGGCCCACCCTGGGAACGTCTTCGGGTTTCTTCACCGAGCTCACATTCACGGTAATCGTGAAGACACAGATCAAACCAGCCTAATAGTACGCGTATTGGGCCCACAGAAAGGGGCGCTGAAATGGCAGTTCGAGTCGGCCACAAGGGTCAGGTCATCGTTGGGTCTGACGCTGTGGCGCATACCGCGAAGTGGAAGCTGAGCATCAAGGGCGGCGTGGCCAAGACAAGCGGGATGAACGAACCCCGCGCGCACAAGGGCCTGGGGAACCCGACCATAACCGGGTCGATCGAGCTCGAGGCTCTTGACGAGGCCGATCCCGCCGTTACAGAACTCCGGGGGCTGGCGCTCGATAACAGTTCGAGCACGCCGACCCTGAAGCTCTACGAGGACACGGCCGGCTATTGGAGCGGCGACTGCGTCGTGGAGGACATGGAGGTCGAGTCTGACGATGAGGGCATGGTCACGGGTAGCTTCAGCTTCACCGGGACCGGGGCCTGGGCCTACACGTAGACCATGAAGATCTACCGCGCAATCAAGGACACGGAAGTCGGCGTCGTGGGCGGGCCCGTGCCTGTCGCTGAGGGCACTTTGGTACGCACGGCCATGGACCCGGGGCCGGACTTCGAGGAGGTGAAGCCGGATGAGCGTAGTGCTCGGAAACAAGAGCGAATTGTGGGTCCAAACCGGAACCGCTCAAGCCTTCGCAAATGAGGCCTGCTCGCTCATATCCGGGACCACCTATCAGATCACGAGCACCACGAAGCGCCAGTGGGATCCTGAGACCACTCCGGCTGTCTACGTCGGGGGAGTGCTGCAGACGAGCGGCTACAGGATCCAAGGCGCTGTAGGACGCATCATCTTTGGTGAGGCTCCCGGCGCGGCAGTGACCGTCACCGGCAAGTACTACGCTACCGTCCGGGTGGCCCGCTGTGGCAAGTGGAAGCTGGCTCTGAAGACCGGTGTAGCGAAGACCTCAGGTATGGGCGACGGACCCCGTACATTCGTGGGCCTGGGTCTGCTCAGCTGGGGCGGATCCTTCGAGAAGATCGAAGACGACAACATCTATGCGGGCTGGGCCAAAGACAACTCCACACCCATCATCGCCAAGTTCTACGAGACGACCACCGACCCGCGGGTCTGGATCGGCTACATCCTCCCGGAGAACTGGGAGGTAGAGGCGCCGGACGAGGATCTGCTCAAGGAGTCCCTCGACTTCACCGGTACGCTCCACCTGTCCTATCTCGAATCGGAGTCCTAACCGTGGCCAAGGGGAAACCCGTCGCGGTCGAGATCAAGGGGCTCAAGGAGACGCTGAAGGCTCTCAAGGAGTTCCCCGAAGGTATCGAGGAGATGAAGGACGTTCACCGCAAGGTGGGCGAGGTCGTGCTGAAGAAGGCCCACGCTCGTATGTCTTCCGTGAGCGGCCGGCTGAAGGGCGCCTACAAGGTCGGCAACATCAAGTCCGGCGCCAAGATCACCACGACCGCCTCAGTGAAGCACGCCGGCGTCTCGGAGTTCGGCGGGACCATCCCCCGGTACAAGTCAGGCAGCCGGACCCACCACAAGCCCACGGCGAAGAGCGTGGGGCTCAAGAGCTATTACATCTATCCGGCGGCTGAGCAATCCAAAAGCGAGATCGTCCGCCTCTACGAGGAAGGGATCCGCGAGCTCGCGCGCCGGTACAACCTGAAGGGATAACGAACGATGGAAGACCGGCAATACACCTTCGACCCGAAGGCGATCCGCATCAAGGACGCCAGAGAGTACCGCCTGCTGAACGGCAGCACGGTTTGGGAAAGCATGGGCGTCGTCCAGGAGAAGGGCCCACTCGCGATCACGGAGGATGAGGTAGTGGGACTCGCCTACCTCATCCGCAAGCAGAACGAAGAGGACCCGGACGCCTTCAGCCTCAAGGACATGGAGAGCTGGACGCTCGGAGACTGTCTCGATCTCGTGCAGAAGCTTCAGGAAGCATTGCTCGACCGCCCTCAGAAGGGGAGCGAGACGAGTTCGTAGAGGCGCTCCCCTACTTCCTGCATTTTTATCCCGGGCTCAGCCGCCGGGACTACTGGGAGCTTCCCATGGAGGAATACAACGCGCTCATGGAGCTTCTGAACAGACATCTCAAAGAGGAGGGCCGCTAGCACCATGGCGGGCAACGTCTCCATCAAGATAACCGGGGATCCAGCCTCAGCGAAGCGGGCGTTCAAGGACGTAGGCGACTCGGCCGGCGGCCTTTCCGGCAAGTTCCAGGGTCTCATGGGCTCAGTCGGGAAGCTCGCCGCTGGTTTCGTCGGCCTGGCGGCCATCGGCAAGACAGCCCAATACTTCAAGGAAGCCGCTCAAGAGGGCGCCAAAGAGACCCAGCAGATCGAGCGGATGTCCAAGGCCCTAGCCGACAACGCCGGCGTGACGGCGGAAGGCGTTGAGCAGGTCGAAGCTTGGATCGCCTCCACCCAGCGGGCCACGGCCACGGCCGACAACGAGCTCCGCGAGGCCCTGATAAAGCTGACCAGTAGCACCAAGGATGTCAAGCTCTCTCAGGAGATGCTGGCGACCGCTCTCGACATCGCCAAGGCTCGCGGTCTTGATCTGAATACCGTCATTCTGGCCATGGAGAAGGGCTACAACGGTTCCGTGGGCGGGCTCTCCAGGCTCGGCATCGCCACGAAGGACGCCAGCGGGGAGACGATGTCCTTCGAGCAGGTGATGAAGAACGCCATCAATACGTATGGCGGGGCGGCGGCCAACGCGGCACAAACCACAGCCGGCAAGATGGAAAACCTCACTCTCATGTTCGGCGACATGAAGGAGGAGCTCGGCAAAGCTCTGCTCCCGGTCGTCGAGAAGTTCGCGACCTTCCTCATGGATAACATGCCCATGATCGAAGGGGTGATGACCAGCTTCGTTCAGGTGGTGGCCGCGGGGCTGGACGGGCTCTCGACAACGGTCGTACCGCTGTTGCAACAGGCGTTCGAGGCTTTCGGCCGCATCATGGAACTCCTCATGCCTGCTATCGGTGTCTTGATTGAGGGTCTCCACCCGATCATCGAGGCTCTGCAGAAGATCTTCGAGAAGGTGTGGAAGGCCATAGAGTACGCGGTGCAGGCGTTCGTCGACTTCTTCGCCGGCGAATCCGGACAGGCGCTCATCAACGGGCTGTGCGAGGGCATCGCTCAGGTGCTCGAGACCCTCGGACTGGTCTTCGAGAAGGTCTGGCCGCTTGCTCAGAAAGTGATCCAGGTATTCATCGACTTCTGGAACTCCGCCTCCGGGCAGAAGCTCATCAACACCCTGTTCGAGTTGGTAGGCGCCGGGCTCCAGACCCTTAGCGATATCTTTGAGGCCCTGTGGCCGCTCATCGAAGCGGCCGTGCAACTGTTCTTGGACTTCTTCGAGGGCGTCGGGGCCCCGCTCATAACAGGCCTGCTCACCATGATCGTGGGGATGCTCAACACCATGAAGGACGTCTGGGAGAAGGTGTGGGGCGCGCTCGCGCCGTTCCTAGAGAAGCTCAAAGGGCCGCTCGAGGCAGCCTTCAAGGTCATGCGGGCGCCCATCGACGCTCTCATCTGGCTCATCGAAAAGGCGAAGGACCTGTGGGACTGGTTCACGGGAAACAAGGAGAAGTTTGGGGCGGAGGTATCGCAGCAAAACAGGGATTTGGTCAACGCCTATGAGGCCGCGAAGGCGTCGGGGGCCAAGACCATCATCGTCGGGCGCGACGGCGAGATTATATCCCGCCAGCATGGCGGCTCCATCCCGGGCTCCGGCCCTATCCCCATCATCGCCCACGGCGGCGAATACATGTTAACCGAGGGCGACACCGGTCTCATGCGCGAGCTCATAAGCGCCGTCAAGAGTGGAGGTCTAGGCGGCGGAATCCAGATCGTGAACAACTGGCACGGGACAGATCGGGCGACGGTGCTTGCCGGCACGGATGCCATGGTGACGCGGCTGCAAGCGTTGGGGGTGCGCACATCATGAAGTTGGATGAGATCAACCTGCCCGGCGCGACCAAGAGCGATAGACCCGTGAAGACGCTCGCCTCCTACCCCTTCGCTTTCGCGGATGGCGGGGCAATCGAGGAAATCAGTCTCGGCATCCGCAGGATCATGGTGAGCGGGATCTTCAAGACCAAGGCGGAGCGAGACGCCCTCGAGCAGTATTGCGAGGCAGGGGGGGAGAAGAAGCTTTACTTCCCGAGTGAGGAAGGCAGCACGACGGACGACCGCTACTACAAGGTGATAACCGGCTGCATCCAGTACAGCCCGGTCCAAGACAACGCGAGCGTTTACTCCTACTCCTTCGAGGCCTACGCCGGGGATCCGAGCATCTACGATGTCGCCACCGATGAGGTCATCTGGTGAGCACCACCATCCGCTTCTACTTCATACCCGCCGCCGGTGATTACGGGATGGCCTATGCGGCGGGGACGCCATTAGAGGGGAAATGGGATGTCGCGTGGTACGGGATCCCGGCCCTGGGTGTCGGCTACATCTACCAGACGGACGTCAGCGGAATCAAGGTCGATGCCGGTTTTCGCTGGCAGAACGTCACCGTGCCTCAAGGGGCGACCATCCTTGCCGCCCTGCCTGTTATTTGGGGCGAGGGCACGCAGGGCGACATAGGGGAGGTACTCACACGGATCTACGGGGTCGCGGCCGACGATGCACCGGCCTGGGAGGATTATGTCCACTACCCGGGCAACGCTGCGAGGACGACGGCCTATCTGGATTTCAAGCCGTCTAGCTGGTGGGCTGATCATCTCCAAGAGCTCCCCGACGTGTCGACCATCGTCCAGGAGATCGTCAACCGTCCGGGGTGGGCCTCCGGTCAGGCCCTTGCCCTTGCCTGGCTTGACAACGGGAGTCAGGTCACGGTCGGCGGCAGCTGTGTGCTCTGGGGAAAGGGTTACGAGCCCTACATCGAGATCACCTACACTACGGCGGATCCTGGGGATCCGACCTGGGTAACGCCGGCGGGCGGGGAGGGCTGGAAGGAAGGAGAAGCCCGAACCGTCGAATGGGCGCCGGCGAACCCCGAGCACGTGGATGGGGCGCCCGTCACCTATCGTCTCCAGTTCAGCGCTCTCGGGGACTTCTCCGACACCGTCGAGATCGCGTCCGGGCTATCCGGCTCAAGCTACGCATGGACCCTGCCGCTCGGTCTCGTCTCGGAGGACAGGAACACCTGCAAGCTACGGATCCGTTCCGAATGCGCCGGCGAGGCCTGCATAGGTAGCTGGGTCAACTCGAATGTCTTTCAGGTAGCGGAGAACAACTACCCGGTCTGTACGCTGGTCTCGCCCGCGGACATGGGGTTGGTTCAGGGGCTCTTCCCGACCTTCACCTTCGGGACGTCGGATCCGGACTCCGACGCCGTTCATGTCGAGTTCCAACTCTCGAGCTTCTCCGACTACCGGTCGCCTGTGATCGACAGCAACAGCCTGACCGACTACGCGGACTGGGAGGAAGCCGCCCCGCCTCTCTTCGACACCTGGGCTGCTATGGGGGCCGGCGGCGTGACGGAGGGCAATCGCGTTCGCTATACGTCGCCCGTCCAACTGCGGTATGACCGCTACTTCGGCCGGGCGCGACTCTTCGACGGGGTCCTGACCGGTGCCTGGTGCGAGTTCAGTTGCACTCTCGTTCAGGATTCGGGGGCCGCCCTCCAGGTGGCCATCGGGGGGCGTTCCTATTCGGTGAGCGGTTGCGTCATAACTGAGGAGACCGGGGGCGAGGCGAGCACGATCACCCTGGAGATGAATATCTCACAGTGGCTGGTGAGCCCATGTAGGAAGGGGGAGACCATCGCGGTTGCCTCCAACTTGGGGGACTGGGGACGGACCTGGAACGGCACCTTCGAGAAGCCCGAGTTTGCCTCAGATCTGACCACCGTCAGGCTACTCGGCGTGCAAGACGATGCCTACCTCAGCCGGAAACTCTGCCCCGGAGATCTGCCCGCCGCCGATCTCGGGGCCAATCTGGCGGAGCTCGTAGATACCTACGGGAGCCCGCTCACGAACGACGACATCGACCCTGCAACCGGGGTGAGCATGGCCGTCGTGGGAGCCCACAAGTACCTGCGGGAGCACTTCGATGAGGCCCGGGATGCTCTGCCTACCCATCTTCTCTATGTCGACAGCGCGGCGATCGTGCACTTTCTGGAGCTCAGCAATCTCACGCCCGCGGCGTTCGTGATCCGCGAAGGCGACCCGGCGGTGGAGGCGTGACTATGACGAATATGGCGGTGCTTTAGATGGCTGCTCCACAGACCTTCGGCGATACCACGCAGGGGACTAAGACCCTTGCTATCAGCGCGGTCTACGCCTACGCGCGTAAGTTCACCGGTTTCCCTGGTGGCAACGTGTCTAGCCTGTCGCTTTGTTGTCAGTATCAAAGTAGAGTGGGTGACTCCAAATGGAAGGCGGCCATCTACGCGGCCGATGGTGCAAGCGGTACACCGGGCACCCTACTCTGGGCAAGTAAAGAATTCACCATGGCCGCTGGCATGTCTTCGCTTGCGTTCCGTACCGTGAACAAAGCCGGAGGCGGTTCGACCTATCTGGATGAACAGGACCTCTGGATAGCCTTCTTCACTGATAACAGCATATTCGCATCTGACGATACATCAGGGGGGACTGGTATCCGTGCCCCGGCGGGCTACTCCTACTCCACTGCCCCTGTTGCCACCTGGAACTACGGCACGACAGCATATAACAGGCTCTGGCGGGTGTATCTCACCTACGAACCGCCATCCGCCGGTCTCTACATCCCCTCGCTCATGGGACCGAAATATTATCCGAGCTTTGGAGGCGTCAGTTATGGCTAATCTACCGTTCTATGGCACGGCTTTCAGCCTGACCGTCGTTCTTCACAAGTCTGACGGCAGCCTGATAACCAACCCTGGCACCCTCACCGACAAGATCAGCAAGGACTGGGGCGACTACGGCGACCCGGACGGGGCTGGTGCCACCAAAGAGGATTCCACCTACGGGCAGATCAAGGTGGCCTTGGGTGCAAGCGACATGACCGCCAACCACATCGACGGCTATGTGATCGACGACACTATGGGTTGCCTACCCACCACCTTCCACATCGACACTATTCCGGTGGTGCGTGGGCTGGCCGGGACAGCCCTTCCCAATGCCGCCGCCGATGCTGCTGGTGGGCTGCCCATATCCGACGCGGGCGGGCTGGACCTCGACACCTACATCAAGCGCATGGAAGCGGCGTTCACAAGCACCATCGCAGGGCGGATCGACGCGGCCATCAGCACCAGGAGCACCTTCACCCCTGCCTCCGACACCGTGGTCCTTGCGGCTATTCAAGGTAGCTATGCGCCTGCGAAGGCCGGGGACAAGATGGACCTGGTGGATGCGCCTAACTCGACGGCGCTTGTGGCCATCCGGACCACCATGCAAGCGGCCGGACAGACGCTCGCCACGCTGCTCAGTCGCATCGTGGGAACGCTCAAGAGCGGCAACCATGAGCCTCAATCCGGCGATGCCTACGCGAAAGTGAACAACGGGACCTACGGCAACGAGGCCATCAAGACGGCCATCGGCGGCCTCAACAACCTGTCCAGCGGGGATGTGGGGACGGCAGTCGGGACGGCGCTCGGGTCCTACGGCGCGGCTAAGGCCGGTGACCGGATGGATCTTGTGGATGCGCCTAACGCTACAGCAAGGGAGGCTATTCGCACCACCATCCAGGCGGCCGGCTCTCACCTCGCGCTCATCAAAGCCAAGACCGACAACCTACCAGCTAGTCCCGCCGGGGCCGAGTTCAAGAAGAACACGGCCAAGAGTGGCTTCACTTTCTTCATGGCCGACAGCGCCGACCACGTGACCGGGAAGACAGGTCTTAACGTTACAGCCACACGGAGCCTGGACGGGGCGGCCTTCGACGCGTGTGCCAACAACGTGGCCGAAATCTCGGGCGGCTTCTACAAGATCGATCTAGCCGCCACGGACTTGAACGGCGACATAGTGGTGCTGAAGTTCTCTGCTAACGGCGCGGACGTAACAGCCTTCACCATAGCGACCGGCGGCTAATCTGATGATCCTACAGCCTCACAAACGCTGGACAATCGACTATCTGTGGGGCGGTGCCGCCACGCGCCTATGCGAGCCGGTGAGTGGCGGCGGCTTCAGGCTTATTGGCAGCGATCACTTCTACGGTACGCCCGTCAACGAGGGCACGGTCACGCTGCCGGCGGGGATATCCGAGGGTGACATAACGTTCGTTCTCCTCTTCCGCGTCGACTACTACACGCGAACTTCGGAACCGGCCGACTGGACCGAACTGGGAGAGATGACCTACTACACGAACCGTCGATGGTGGCTCTACTACAAGGTTTACGAGCCGGGAGACGAGAAGACGCTGACCTGGAAGTTCAACGGCAGCTCCATGCTGGACATAGCGCTGTGGTCATACAGAAACGGGTTCTCAGTAGGTTCACCGATCTGCGACTTCTCCAACACGGCTTATCAGGCGAGCGACAGCACCATCCGGATAGCCGGAATGACCGCCGCTCAGGGTGGATCCCCCCTCATCATCTTTCCCACCATGCTCTATTCAACGTCCCCTACCTATACGCCGCCAAGCGGCTTTGTGTCGGATGGCGGGACGTCGAACCCGTCCAAATACAGAGCAGAGGCGATGCACAAGATCGCCGACGCAGGCGCCACCGGAAACATAGATGTGGTGGCCAGCCAATCTGCGAAGCAGAAGCACGGCTTCGGCGTGATCCTCAATCCGCCCTATGTGGGTCGCAACGTTCCACCGATCTGGCGGGCGTCAGGACTGCAGGCGGCCATAGATCCACGTCACGTAATAGTCAGGCCGCGAAGTGTGCTCATGCACAAGTCCTTCTTCGATCCGTTCTGGCTCTTGGGGGCCAACTTCATCCGTCGGATCCGCCTGGCCGAGAGCGCCGATCGCAACAGAACACCATGGAGTCAATGAAAGGACGTGCGTCATGGCAGGAGTAGGTTTCCACGTACCGAGCAACGAAGTCTCGCTCGCGGCGACGACCGCGAAGACCGTGCTGCAGGTGATCGCTGCGGCAAACCATCGCATCAAGATCAGCGGTTGGGGTGTGGCTTTCAAGGGCACGAGCCCCACGGACACGCCGGTGAGAGTTCGCCTGCTCAGGCAGACCGACGCCGGTACTATGACCGCGGCCACGGTGGTCAAGAACAACGACGCCGACGACGAGACGCTACAGACCGCCGCCCAGTACAACGCGACCGCCGAACCCACGGCCGGCGATGTGATCAAGACCATCGAGGTTCATCCGCAAGCCGGCTATGCCGAGATCCTGCCCTTCGGTCAGGAGCTCATCGTCAAGGGCGGGGGTCGCCTGGCCATCGAGTGCTACGCGGCGGCGACTCAGACCGTGGCCGCGTGGTTCGACGGCGAGGAATAGATGCCGGCTCAGTGGCTCAAACCCGTCACAAGACGGGATCCCTGGCGGCCGCGCTGGAGTAGCCGGGACGCGATCCTCTATGACCTCTACGTGATCCCGGGGTGCTCCGCGAGCTGGTCGACGCTGGAGTCAGCGAACAAGGTCTATGTCCGGGTCCAGGGCACGGCCCACTCGGCCACGGCGGTCAATGACAGTATCGAGCCTAAGTACAGCACGTCTCCCCGGGAGATCGTGGTCATTCTGCGGGGCGGCGACACGGTCACCTGTGAGGACGTGGCTGCTCTGCAGATAGCGGCCCGCCAAGTGGAGCGCTGGACCGTGACGGGACTGCAGATCCCGCTTCGCTGGGGCCTTGGGATCCAGCGCGGAACGTGCGTTCAAGTCGTGGTACCGCGAGCCGGCATCAACGGAAGCTATCCGGTCCGTCGACTCATTCATGACTTCGGGCCGGCGGCCCTCACCACCGTCGACGTAGGCGAATACCACATGGCCCGAACGGCTGAAGACGCGGAGATCCGCCTGGCCCTCAAGATCGAGCGACTCGAGAAGGAAGCGGCGCTATAGGAGGCTCTATGACAGGGATCCGCAAGTTCTCAGCTAGAGCCGCCGCGGGCGGCTTTTTTGATGGGCTCATAGAGCTCCTCGCGCGAGTGACGCGGACAGATCTGACGCACTTGCTCGAGATGCGCGAGCAGCCTAGCAGGGCCTGGTCTGGAGGGGATGACGTGCTGTGAGCCTGCCGGTGTGGGTGACGATCCTGGCCTTCGTCTTCGGGGGCCTCGGTACTGGTGGATCCGCGTTCGCCATCCTCCGGTCTCGCTACCGGGTCCAGACAGACATTGAACGCGAGAAGTACATCACGGCCCTGGAGGAGCGGAACAAGTTCCTCGAGGAGGACAAGGCCCGGCGCGACAAGGAGCAGGAGACCACGAAACGCCAGCTTCACAACTTGGAGGGGAAGTTCTGCTTCCTGCAGGACCTCGTCCTCCGGCAATGCAAGCACGCTGAGATCGATCCTGTGACCGGCGGCTGTCGCAACTGTGCGCTCGGCATGGCCTACGGGCAGGGAGGCAACTGATGAGCAAATCAGCCTGCATCGCGGCGAAAGCTCCAGGCTACATCGGCATCCCCTATCAGCGGGGCGAGGAGTTCAGGTACGTGGTGGGCCCGGAGCAGACTAGACGTCTCGATGGTGACTGCTCGGGCTTGTTCTACGCATTGCTCATGGACTGCGGAGTGCTCCTCAGCGGCAAGATGCCGTGGCGTGGGACGGCCGACGACTACTGGAACCTCGCCACGAAGATAGACCGTCCGTCCGTCCCCGGAGACTGCTGTTGGTTCCCGAGGTCCGGCCGCAAGACCCACATCGCTGTCTACATCGGAAACGGTCAGACCATCGAGGCCGGGTACCACGGGCCGAATAACGCCTACCCGGGCTCCGGCTACGTGGGCACCTGCACCATCCAGCAGATGAACGCTCGCGGCGCTGTATGGGGCCGCATCGAGGGCCTGGACATCTACGATGAGGAGGACTACGAGGTGAATCTCACCGAGGCACAACTCAACGCGAAGATCGACGAGCGGGTTCAGAAGGTCCTGGTCACCACCTACGCGCCGGACCTCCAGGAGGCGCGAGACGGATGCGCTCGCGAGGGCATCCTAGAGGCGAGGCATAAAGGCAACTTGCCGATTAGCACGGACCTGTTCCGCGTGGCCCTGTGGCGCGTGATGAAGAAGGCGCGTCTGGTATGAGGCGCCTCATAATCCTGCTCTTGGCGGTGGCCGTCCTTTGGGGCGGCCTTTTTTGTACCCCGGCGCTGGCGACCAACGCGGATGAGGGGTTCGTAATCACCGGCGGGACAGACGAGCAGCGGGCCATAGCGCGGGATGCTCTGGAGGCAGCCTCGTGGGACTGGGGAGCGTGGGGCGGCGAACCGTCCAGGATCATGCTCACTCCCAGTCACCCGCCATACTGGGGCTCCGGGCTTGCGACCGCAGGAATCGACCAGATAGCGTTCCCGAGTTTTTGGGGCGTCGCCTACTTCCCATCACAGGACATATACATCGACTCGCGTCTGACCGACCCCTCAGTGTTGCGACAGGTTGTCATGCACGAGGCCGCCCACGCCCGGGTCGCGTTCCCCTGGTTCTACCACCGGCCGGCCGGCGGGGGCATCTATGACTGTTATGCACTGGAGGCCTGGCGCGAACTCATAGGCGTCTACGGCGACGTCAACGACTGGATGCAGAGCCCCGTCGAGAGCCATGCCGAATGGTTCCGCGTCACGTACCTTGCCCCCAGCCTGCAGGCCAATCCCGTACCGCTCAGCGCCCTTCCTGAGCCGCCTCGCGGGGTGCTCGATGTGAGGGCGTTCCATGAGGAGTGGTGCGCGCCGGCGACCGAGATCCCGATCACCTGGGGAGACATACCCACCGACGACGAGGAGCTCATGGCCGCGGCCTACTGGTCCTGGAATAAGGGCCTGCTCGTGGGCTATCCGGACGGAGACTTTCACCCGTGGGATCCGGTGCTCGAAAGACACGTCGCGTTGGTTGCCGATCGCGCCGGACTGCCGGCGCCGGACTGGTTCGAGCTCTACGGCATCGCGACCCGCGGGGAAGTGGCGGCGGGGATCCCGGGCCTGCAGTGGCGCGAGGAGCGCTTCGAGGAGCCTCTCACTCGCTCTCAGCTGCTTAGGCTCATATACCGCAGCCAAGAGGCGCTCGACCGCGATAAAGCGGTGGCGGCCAGCCTCGAGGCGTGGTTCGCGGAAACATACGTCACGTGGAAGGGTGTCACGAGACAGCCGCAGTTCCTCGCACATGCGGATCTGATCGTGGAGCTCGCGAGGCAGACGAGGATCCCTATCTGGCTCTGCCTCGGGATGTCTTGGTACGAGAGTCAATGGGGCACCACGGGCCTCAGCACCCGGTACAACTGCGCCTTCGGCGTCAAGGACGTCGCCGGCAAATGGGGCTCGATCAACGGAGTCGTGAGCGGGTTCGCTGACTACACGTCCACAGAATCGATGATACGAGCGTGGTTTGCTCTGATGGAGGCCGTCTACCTGCCCTACCTAGAGCGTGGCGATATTGACGGGTTGTGTGAGCGCTACGCCCCATCGTGGGAGAACAACCACCGGACCCACGTCGCGACAGTGCTCAAGTACAAGCGCCTGTGCGAGGAACGTAGGATCAGGTGACGTCATGACCGGCGTCCCGGACATCCCGCCCCTGCGGACTCTGGCGGCCGGATTGGGTGGTCGTGCCGCTTGACCGGCAGGGCATCCGCGATTGCGTGAGCTGCGCCGCCCAATACCACGAGCGGGTCTGTCCCATCTTCCGGGCCCGCTTCCTGCGCCTGTTCGGACTCGAAGTAAGGAGACGCCCATGAAGCTATGGGGACGGATCTGCGGGACCTGGACCAAGAACAAGCTTCTCAGTCGCAAGTGGGGGCTCGCGGCCGGGGCCGTCATCGTCGGCGTCGTGCTCGACGTGTGTGGGCATCCCCTGGGGGAGACGACGACACGCATCATCGAAGTGGTGGTCCCCGCCTTCCTGCTCGTGGAGGGGGCACTTGACTGGCGAGCCATGCGCAAGGAGAAGAACGAAAGAGAGGACACAGATGGATGAATTCATCACGCTCGAAACGCTCAAGAACCTGACCGTCCCGCTCGCGGCCGCCATCGTCTACATCCTGATCTCGGCTTTCCGCTTCGCGGTTGCCGAGTATTGGACCGAGCTCGTCAATCGGATCGCCACGCTCGTGATCGCGATTGGGTTGGTCGAGCTCGGTACCGCGCTCGCTAGACCCGAGGATCCGGCGGCGTATGTGGCGGCGCTCATCAACGGGAGCATCGTGGCGCTTGCGGTCATCAAAGCGAAGAGTGCGGAAGACCTGAAGGTGCCGCTGCTCGGACTGCGCAAGGCACCGCCCGAAGAATAGTCCCACCTGACTGACGGCCCACCCGACCCCTTGCAGGTCGGGTCTCGTCGCGCCGTAGAGGAGAGGTTCCTCGGCGGGTTCATATCCCGCAGACGTGGGTTCGATTCCCACCGGCGCTACCTTCGCCCCGTCCCCTTTCGAGGGGACGGGGCGCTTTCATGTTATCGGAGCTAGCCTGAATAGTGGCCTCATTGTAAGGGTCATCGATGATGAGATAGTCTTCGCCGCTGCCCTCCGGGCGACCCCGCCCTTCAGTTTCCCCACTGAAGGGCGGGGATTTTTGTCGTTCTGGGGCTCTCTGGCCATATCCGGCCAATAGCCCTCAGACGCCTCAGGACCAACGTGAGCGCGTCGCGGCCCCTTGCCAGTATGTTTGTACCTGTTCCCGTTCGCGACGATTTTAGGCTTGTGAGCAGGGACTTTCTTGACCTCCCCGTCAACGTGAAAAGTCGAGGAAAACTGGCTAATTGATGCCTGCACAGGTATTGACAAGTCAGAACTTGGACATTACAATATAGATGTGGGATAACACAAACCCCGAGGAGGGCAACATGAGCGAGAAACTGAGCATGGGGAATCCGGAAGTGAAGGCGATCGTCCGGGCGGCGTTCCCCGAGTACCGCGGCCGCAAGGTGCGGCTGGAAGTGACCACCAAGACCATCGACGTGCGTAGCTGGTGGGACGGTGGGAGCCGCGATTACTTTGGCTTTGTCCGCTTCGATGGCGAGACGGTCCTGACCCCGAGCGCCCATCCGATGTTTGATCGCCAGTATGAGGGCCTAGACCGCGTCGACTTCCCTGCCCATGTGGTGTGCGTCCGGCATACGATCTTCTGCGGGAAGGACTGCGGAATCACCATCTATACCCGGCCGGCCGGCTACATGACCCGCGAGCGCCAGATCACAGCCGCCTGATTCCACGACGAACAAGGGGAGGGTCCCATGAAAGCCAGAGCCTACATACTCCACAACACCACCGACACCCGCGAGCTTCCGGACTACGACGGCGCCGGCAACTTCAAGCCGCGCGGCGAGTTCATCGGATACAGCCCCGAGTGCAGACTTCAGAAAGCCTACGAAGTGACGAAAGAATGGCCCTATGAGCCCGTGCCCCGTGAAGTCGCTGAGCACATATTTTGTGGTGACAATCTGGGGACCGAAGCCGAGAAGCCGGAGATCCGTTCCTTGAGCGTGGGGGACGTGGTAGTGACTCTGATCCGGGCCCGGTGGACCTGCCTCGTCTGCGAGGACAAGGGCTGGAGCGAGATAGATATTACGCACGTGCTGAACTCGCTGCTGGCGGAAACGCCGAGCAAGAACGGGCCCGCTGAGTGTGACGGCTGCCAACTCGAGAGGACCCAGAGCCGAGACTGAGCCGGTGCCCCTTAGGGCCGGCGCGGCGCCCCGACCGGGGTGCGTGGGGCAACCAGAGAACCGACAGGAGGTAGACCGTGAACGCATACGAGGAACGCCGGCAGGCCCGCATTGAGCGCCTGCAGGAACGCGCCGACCGGGCCCACGCTGAGGCCGACCGGCTGATCCAGGCCGGTGATGATGCTCTGTCCCTGATCCCGCTGGGCCAGCCGATCCTGATAGGGCACCACTCGGAGAAGTCCGACCGCGCCTACCGCGGCCGGGCCTTTGGGAAGATCGAGCGGGGCATGGACCTGGAGAAGAAGGCCCGGCAACTGGACCGCCGCGCTGAGGCGGCCGCCAGCAACAGGACGATCAGTGCAGATGACCCGGACGCGCCGGCGAAGATCCGCGCCCGGCTGCGGAGGCTTGAGGAGCTTCAGCAGACCATGAAGAATGCGAACAGGATCATCCAGGGCAAGCCCCGCAACGTTCCTACCGACGAGAAGATAGCCGCCCTGGTAGGTATGGGCTTCTCCCAGGGGCGGGCCGTCTCGCTGTTCCGTGCGGACTTCTGCGGCCGGCTGGGCTTCCCCGCCTATGAGCTCCAGAACAACAACGCGAACATCCGCAGGCTCCGCGGCCGGATCGAGGAGCTCGAGGTCCGCGCCGACGACGAGACGACCGAGACGGAGTACTCGGGTTTCACCGTCCGCGAGGACGCCGACCTGAACCGGGTCCAGATCCTATTCCCGGGCAAGCCTGAGGAACAGACCCGCACGATGCTCAAGAGCCACGGCTTCCGGTGGGCGCCGTCCGAGGGAGCATGGCAACGGCAACTGAACGCGGCCGGCCGCTACGCGATGCAAGAAGTAGTCCGGCGTCTGACGGCCTGAAAGGGGAGGATCCGATGAAGCCCGAAGACGTTGTGACCCTGAAGGAGATCGCCGCCGAGCACGGCCTCTCCCTGCTTACCGTTAGGACCTGGAAGACTCGCTATGAGGACTTCCCCGCGCCCTGGAGAAAAGGATCCGCCGGCGAGCTGGACCTCTACAGCCGCCGGCGGATCGAGGCCTTCATCGAGACCCGCGGGATAGGGCACGGACGTAAGTAAGCGCCCGGGATCCTCGAGGGGCGGCCGGTGCCGCCCCTTCCCTCATGCCCGCTCGAAGACGAGGAACTGACAGAACGGTCCCCACGCGAAGCTCCACACGACGGCAGTCAGCACGAGACCGGACTGATATCGCCGGCCGACTCTCCGCTGTAGCCTACCCTTCGTTGGAAACCAGAAGCGTTCAGCGTGCATCGTGACCCCTTTCTGTGGGTATCTGAGCCGGCGCCCCATGCACCGACAATAGCCGATACTCAGGTAACACTACTCTCCGTAATTCAATTCCGGTCGTCGCCTCCTCTTTTGGGCTGTAGCGGCCGCTTGGATCGCGGGGCGGATCCCCCGTCGGCCAATCCAGCTTCATGACCACCGGGAGCCCGGCGGGATAGAGGGTGCACTCCGCGGGGCTCGCGAGGATCTATCCCCAGAATCGCGGCCACCGCCTCCATGACGTCCATGCGCGGCTGCAACGTGCTGTCGCACATCTGCCGGAAGGACTCATAGGTAACAAGGCCTACCTCCCGGTGCAGGCTGGCCAGGTTCCCGCGGCGCGGTCCGCCCATCTGTTCAGCCCATAATCGTTCAACGACCCTCCCGAAGGGCTCAGAACCCCATCTGGGCCCCTCAACATCGCCCTCTCTCATTAACGCTCTCCTAGATCGATAATGCCTTGCAACCTCCACAACCCTACATTACAACGTTGCTGTTGCATTGTAAAGTCCGCAAATTGCGTAAATCATATTGCAGGGCCCCTCTTATCTATTGTGTGTTACAAGAGTGTCATGGTAGTATGCAACTACCATCCACCACACGTTCGAGAGGGGAGAGCCTATGGCAAAGACGCGGAACATCAGGGACGGCGTGCTTGTGACCAAGCTGAACTTCGACCTCCCGCCGGACCTCAAGAGCCGCCTCATAGCGGAGGCGAAGCTGCAACACCGGAGCATGGCGGAGATCTGCAAGCTCGCCTTGGTCCACTACCTCGAGTTTCATGCGGAGCGTGACCGACCTCAGACCGGGCCGCTGTCCGAAGAGCCCGCCGCATGAGCATTCCCACCGCCTATGAGGTCCTCGCCGCGTTCGTCGCCGGCGCCGCGGATCGTTTGGCGCCGGAGGGGTGCGAGGATCCGGAGGAAGAGGAGGCGGCATGAGCCCCTCAGAGCTCGACGCCCTCTACCTTGCCCTACCCATCGGTGCCGGCAACGGCACCACGATCAGGAAGCTGTCTCGACTCCTCGAATGGAGCGAGCGCCGGGTCCGCCAGGGCATTCAAGAGCTCAGGCGCGATAGACACATCCCCGTGGTGGCGCTCACCGTGACGAACGGTGTCTTCGTGGCCACGGGCCCGGACCTGGGGGCGCTCAAGAGGACCCGCGACAGCCTGCGCTCGCGAGCCATGAGCGAGCTTGTCACCGTCCGCGAGCTAGACATGGTGATCGCGGACTTTGAGTGGAGCCCCACACTATTCGAGGTAGCGTCATGAACCTGGACATCCTCGCCCTCTGCGTCGTTGTCTTCATCGTCGCCGCCATAGCCGTCCTGGCTCTCTGGACGGTGGCGCGCCAAGAACGGGAGATCGCGCGGCTGAAACGCGAACTACGGAAGGATGGCCGGCATGTTGGATCCTGAGACTCGCCTGGTCGGCGCCCGCACCATAGCCCGCAAGAGGCAGGCGGCTGTTGAGGCGGAGCTCTACCGGAAGCGCACCGCTCGCGCCCTGGCCGCTGCTCGTCGGGCCAAGCGCAGGGAACGGCTGTTCCTGGCGCTCTCCTGCTTGGCCGTTGTCCTCTGGGTGGTGCTTTATGCCTGGGTGGCGGGGCTTCTATGAGAGCGCTGCATGGTTCCGCATCGCTCCGGACCCGGCCGATCGAGCCTCTGGTTGCGGCTGGAGGCGGAGGGTGTCTACTCTCGCAACGAGATCGCTGACCTCTACCGTATCAGCAGATCCACTGTGGACGTGATCGTGTGGAAAGCGCGGAAGGCGGCTGAAGGGAGTGGCAATTGGAGCAAGACTTGACAGATCGACGGACCATCGTCCCCGATGTGTCCTCAGCGTCTCCGGCCGGACATGGCTACGCCGTCGATGGTCGGGTACTGGTGTCGGTCACCAAAGTGATCGGGACCGTGCTGCGTGCCCCTCAACTGGAGGAGTGGATGAAGAGGATGGGGTCGCAGGCGGATGTCATCCGCGACGAGGCGGCCGCCTTCGGCAAGAGCGTGGACGCGGCGCTCACCGCCTTCGTAGGTGGGAACCGGTTAGTGCCGCTCGACATGCCGGACAACTGGCGCTTGACCTTAGAGGCTGGGAAACGCTGGCTCTCGGAACACGTGGAAGAGGTCTACGCCGTCCAGCAACCCATCGCATCCCTCAAGTATGGATACGCGGGGACTCCTGACCTCTACTGCCGTCTGCGCAGGCAGAAGCTCCCCACCTTCATCGACTACAAGGCCACCAGGGATATCTACTGGAGCCACCGCGCGCAACTGGCGGCCTACCGGCAGGCGGGCAAGGAGAGCTACCCTGACCGCCCCGCCGGCCGTCTCATCCTACACCTGGACAAAGACGAGCCCGGCAAGGTGAGGGCTTACCCGCTCAAACACCATGAACGCGACTTCGCGCTCTTCGGCTATCTACTCGGGGCCTACAACATCATGAAGACAGGAGTGAAGTCATGACACAAGCCCTAGCCCTCGCCCCCTACCAGGACGACCCTGAAGTGGTGGAGGTCGTCACCCAGGCCCGGACCATCGCGGACGAGGCCTTCGAGCTCGCCATCGTAGACGAGGCCACCAACAACCGAGCGCTCAATATGCTGGCCACGGCCCGCAAATACACCAAGAGCATCGATGCCCTTAAGAAGCGCTGGCTCGACCCGCTCAACGACCAGATCAAGCTGATCCGTGCCGATTTTGACCGGATGGCCGCCCCCGCCAAAGAGGCCGACCAGATCCTCGCTCGCAAAACCGCTGACTATCGGTCCAAGGTCCAGGAAGCGGCCCGTAAAGAACAGGAACGCCTGCGGCTCCTGGCCGAGCGGCGCCAGGAGAAAGCGGCGGCGAGAGCCGAAGCCAGGGGTGTCGAGCCCCCGCCCGTCATGCCCATCATCCCGACGGTGGCCGCGCCGGCCAAGACCATCCAGGTCGAAGGCGCGAAGGTCACCTTCCGCAAGCAGACTCATTTCGAGGTGGTCGACCCGGCCCAGGTGCCCCGCGAGTACTTGAGCGTGGACGAGAAGAAAGTAGGGGCGGCCGTACGGGCGGGCATCGCGACACCGGATAACCCCATCCCCGGGGTGCGCATCTGGATCACGGAGGAGGCGGCGGTCAGATGACAGGCCAAGAACTGCAGACCACCCAAGTCAACCAAGCCGTTATCACGCGTGAGACCGTCGCCGGCGTCAAGGCGCGCGTCCAGCTCGTGCAGTCCGTCATGCGCGGGGTCATGAAAGAGGGTACCCACTACGGAGTCATACCGGGCACCAAGGAGAAATCCCTGCGCAAGCCGGGAGCGGAGATCCTCGGCCTCACTTTCCAGTTCGCGCCTCGCTACGCGATAGAGGACCTGAGTGAGTTGCCGGAAGTCGTCCGGTATCGCATCCAATGCGATCTCTACCACCAAGAGGCGGGAACGTTCATCGGCTCCGGACACGGCGAGGCATCCAGCGACGAGGATAAGTATCGCTGGCGCAAAGCCGTCTGTGAGGAGGAATTCGAGGCCACCCCCGAGGACCGGCGCCGGGTGAAATGGGCCAAGGGTCAGGGTGGCAGTACCTACAGTGTGCGCCAGGTAAGGATGGAGCCGGCCGACATCGCCAACACCGTTCTCAAGATGGCCGAGAAGCGTTCTTTCGTGGACGCGATACGCACTGCTACCGCCTGTTCGGACATGTTCGCCCAGGACCTCGAAGACCTGCCCTCGGAGGTTCGCGAGGCGATGACCGGCGAGGAGAAACCACAGCCTAAGCCCATCGGTGCGGCCGACTACAAGAAGCTTCTGAGGCAGGCCAAGAAGTACGGTTACAGCGAAGCCGACGTGCTTGCGACTGCAGCCACCGCGGGTCATGAAGGCGACGGCCCTGGCATCCCCGAAGACCTGGCTCAGAGGCTCTTCCACGGCATGAAAGATCACCCGCGGGTTCAGCCCAAGCCGGAGCCGCCGACCGCCGATCCCGAGACCGGCGAGATCGAGGATACCTCCAGCGGCGCTGAAGCCACAACCAACGGTGCCTACCGGACCCCCCTGATGGGCGATGAATAACACCGACTGCCCTGAACCACCCCTTGACCCACCGGAGCCCGGTCCTGAAGAGGACGGCTACTGGCACTACGGGGAGTTCATCCCTGCCTACCGACCGGGGACGGAGACGTGACCACCTACATCGATGACAAAGGCCGGCGGGTGGCGGTGGGGATCAGCGCCGACTATGCCTCACTGCCACGGTTCGTGGCCATGTCCGTGAACGTTAAGGGCCAACGCCGCGTCGTCCCAGGTCTGGAGTGGAGGGACTGGTTCTCCGACGCTCAGACCGACCTGGACGCTCTAGCTGAAGAGCGCGGGTGGGAGGAGGTGGAGTGGTTCATCAATGGGCTGAGGTGATGAATGCCCACCCTAACCCAATACGCCATCCGCTTCCTCGTCGAGCTTGGCCAGCACCACGGCGTGGACGTCATGCGCTCCTTTGCGCAGGCCATGAAGGACGGGGTGCTCGCGCAGTTGGATGGGAGACCGTGTCTGGAGGAAGAAGATGAAAAAGGCAACCTGCCGGGACCACCCTGGCCGCATTGTCGAGACGCATCCGTGCCAGGCCAAGTTGCGCGACGGGACGATCTGCGGCTATTCCCTTAGTGAGTCCAAGGGCGACGTGGAACGTGAGACCAAGGAAGCGGAGGTAGCGATGGAAGCGGTAGAAGCTACAACCACAGAGACTGTCGAAACGGGACGCGCAGCGCCGTATGAGACGCTGCCCGAGTGCTATGGACAGGTCGGTACATGTCCCGATCCGTCGTGCGCGCTATCGAAGCCGTGTGCTGACGTCGCGGCGACGCAGGAAGACTTCTCTACACCTCAACTGAAGCCCCCGCCGGCCGATTTCAGCCGTGAGGCGGGGGAGTGGATGACGGGGCTGAGGCAGCCAACCCTTGACCCTGACATCTTCCCGGCTGTCGATCGGCAGGACGTACCGATGGTGAAGATCGGCGTGACCGGGTCGGTGGAGATGACGCGGGGGGAGTGGGAGGCCTACTGCGACCAGGGCTTGGAACCCGGCCGCGTCGTGAAGTTGGAGCTGACCGGCTACCTGCCGAACCCGCACGCGAAGTGGGTGAAGCGGTCCGGGACGGAGAACAATCCCTTTACGGGAAGAAGCGAGCGGTACACCTGGTGGGAGCAGGAGGCTCAAGTGAAGGTCAAGCTGCTCGAGCTGCGGAGCTTCGAACTGCGGGGGGTCTACGATGGAGATTAAGACACCGAGGGAGTACAAGGCAGCGCTTCGCCAATACCGGCAAATGCTTCTCGCGTTGCCTCAGTGCGATACGCCCGAGTGGGATGAATTCAGGGCGCTGAGTAACGCGCTACTCATTTATGAATGCAAACACTTCCCGGAGTATCCCGCTCCAGCTGCCCCGTTGGACGAAGCTATCGCTACATGGCGTGCGCTTCCTTGGTGGCGGCGACTGTGGGAGTGGCTGAGATGAACATCATTGCAGAGGAGAACTGGATAGAGTTCAAAAGCGACCGCGAGCCGGATACCGCGGGGATGATTCGCATCTCCAGAGACGGTCGGCAGGGTCAAGAGTGGACCGGTTACGAATGGGTGGAATACGATGCTTGGTGGCTGAAAGCCGTCTACCGCGCCGGGCTCGAAGTGGGACGGGAGAACACGCTCAGAGAGCTGGGGGAGGCGAGTGATGAGTGACGCCATGAACACCGAGGATCTCAAGAAGCGGCTGGAGGCCGAAGATGCAGCTAGAAGCGTTCAGGGCACTTGCTAGAACGTTGCACGAGGTGGATTGAACGATGGCGCGCAAAGTATACATCTCATCAGACATGGGCACGGACGAGGCGCTCTTCGCTGTCGCCGAAGAGAACCTACGCGCGGCGCTGCTGTGGCCTTGGCTACTGAGCGACTTCGACGATTGGGGCCGGAGTGAGGCCAACACGCACAAACTGAAATCCCGGATCTTCCCGGATTGGTCGGGATTGTCCCGGAACGACCTGGAAGAGGCCCTACAGCTGTTCGCTGAACACGGCCTGATCGTGCTCTATACGGTGGGGAAGAAGCGCTATATGGCCATCAACTTCGATAATTGGAGGCGCTACCAGACCCACATAAGGTTCGACCGCAAGGGCAAGGCCACATCACAAATCCCTGCATATGA
>LSQX01132893.1_pt1 | contig 33992 bp, 29 predicted proteins | sample 654561 | NCBI WGS metagenome assembly LSQX01 (sample SAMN04489861, study PRJNA283612) | anaerobic digester metagenome | isolation source: 4 biogas reactors fed with cattle manure at either 37C or 55C with and... | place: Denmark: Kongens Lyngby | collected 2014 | reverse complement strand
TATATTACAGTTAATTTTTCAGCACTATAATGATAAGTAATTAAATTTAATTTTGTATTCTCTTTTAATTTTTTCACGCAATTAAAAAAATCTTGCTTATCAAAACTAGATGCTATTACAGCAGAACCGCTGCCTGTTACAGCTATATTACTAAAGCCAGCCTCAGTTAATAAATCTAGGTTTTTTTGTATTCTTGGTTCAACTAACAATGCTGCTTTTTGTAAAGCATTCGATAATTTTCCTGTCTTTAAAAATTTTTCTAACAGATAATTATCTCCACCGATGTTATCAAACACCTCGTATACCTTTTGTGTAGATGAATTAAACCCATCATATAATATACAAATATACCTGGGTTCTAATTCTAGAGGTATGACAGTTTCTCCTAAACCTTTAATGATTTTAGTGCCCCCATAATACATATATGTAACATCACTGCCTACATCAAATAAAATGGAAGATTCTATCTCATCAAGTCCATATAGGATCTTCATTCCCCTAGCTACTGCTCCAGCATTTGAACTAGAACCCCCAAGACCTTGACCAATTGGGATATTTTTTTCTATATAAACATCAATACCGCCAGTTTTGTAGCAATCTTGTATTTTTGTTGCAATTTTTAATACATTATCATTTTCAAAGTGCAAATTGTTTGAATAATAAACTTTAATTTCGCTATCTTTGCGTTTTTTTAATGTAACCTTATCAAAAATAGGTGTTGGGATGACAACACTCTCTAAATAGTGAAGTCCTGTTTCCGCCTTTCCATAAACATTTAATAAAAGATTAATTTTACTATCAGCATTTAAAACGACACTATCTAAGTTCAATGAAGTTTCTCCTCCCGTTTATTATATAACATATAAACTTTGTATTCAAGACTGATGAGTGATAATAATTAGTATAGTAATTCATTAATTAACTCATTTTGGTAAACTATGAAAATTTTACTACAACTACTATTTTTCTCAAAATTTTGTATCTGCAGATACAAAATAAGGCAGCAATATATTGTTTTTGTTTTTTCACTTTATTATCAAAACAGCTAAAACAACTATTTGTATAAATATTGACATCATCAAAATCGAAATGCCTTTCAAAAGATGATAATTTAACATATAATTAACTTATCAAACACATTGAGAAAATTATGTCATTAGAAATCGAGAGAAAATTTAAAATCGAATTTCCAGATATCAAAACTATATCTAAGCTTTCGTATAAAACCATGCTTGTTTCTCAAACATATCTTAAAACAACATCAAATACTGAAACTAGGAGGGTTAGAAAAAGTTTAATTAATGGCAAAGAATCATACTGTTATACATGCAAAAAAGACATTGATGCATATACGAGAGAAGAACAAGAAAAAGAAATTAGCTATGCCGAATACAAAACTCTGCTAAGCGAAGCAATCACAGACACTTTAGATAAGACAAGATATTGCATAAAATATAATGAGCATATCCTAGAAATTGATATTTTCCCATTTTGGAAGAATTTTGCAATTTTAGAAATAGAAAACTTAAAACAACACGATATAATTTCATTACCTAACTACATAAAAATAATTGAAGAGGTTACAGAAGATAAGGCATTTTCTAATATTTCAATTGCAAAAAAACTAAAAATATTAAAAAATAAACTTTAACTCTATTGCTGTATCAGCCCAAGCATATAAAATTTTATATATTAGATTGACTATGTAAGCTAATAAATGATATATTACGTGTATTAAAATATTACGAGGATAAACATGTTAAAGGAAAATATTTATAGAAGCCACAATACTTCGATGATAAATGAAAATTTAGTCGGCAACTCTATTCGAGTTGCAGGATGGGTAGATACAATTAGAGATCATGGTGGAATTTCTTTTTTAGATCTTAGAGATCATTTTGGAACACTACAAATTGTTTTTGAGTCCGCTTCAATGCTTAATGGCATCAAAAAAGAACAAACCGTTAGTATTTCAGGCCAAATTAGGATGCGCGACAAAACAACATTTAATGAAAAAATAGCCACAGGCACCGTCGAACTTGTCGCAAAAGACATAAAAGTTTTAGGCGATGTCATAGAGCAACTGCCCTTTGAAGTAAACTCTAATGAAGAGATAAGAGAAGAACTTAGGTTAAAGTATAGATATTTAGATCTTAGGGGAAAAGCCTTACATGATCGCATTATTTTACGCTCTAAAATTATCTCTCATCTAAGAGCTTTAATGCAAAAAAATGGATTTACAGAAATCACAACCCCTATACTAACAGCATCCTCACCTGAGGGTGCAAGAGATTACCTAGTGCCAAGTAGAAAGCATAAAGGCAAGTTTTATGCTCTTCCACAAGCACCACAAATATTTAAACAAATCCTAATGGTAAGCGGTTTTGATAGATATTTTCAAATAGCCCCATGCTTTAGAGATGAGGATGCTAGAGCTGATAGAGCTCCTGGCGAATTTTACCAATTGGATTTTGAAATGTCTTTTGCTACTCAAGAAGATGTTTTAACTTTAGCAGAAGAAGTTTTATATGACACATTTAAAACATTTAGCACACTTGAAGTGTCTAAACCACCATTTAAGCGATTTACATATGCAGAAGCAATGCTAAATTTTGGTAGTGATAAACCTGACTTGAGAAATCCATTAAGAATTAAAGATTTATCTGAATTTTTCAATAAATGCACATTTAAACCATTTCAAAACAGCTGTGTTAGAGCAATAAAAGTTGAGAAAGGAGCCTCTTTATCTAAAAAATTCCATGCAGATATGTTAGAGTTTGCAACCAGCATTGGAATGGGAGGACTTGGGTATATAACAGTTAATGATGATATGACTTATAAAGGACCTATTGACAAATTTATCCCAGACCAACAAAAGGTTGAATTAAAAGAAATTATGAATTTAAAAGCTAATGATTTATTGTTTTTTATAGCAGATGATGAGGTAAATGCTTCAAAATACGCAGGACAAATTAGAACTGAACTTGGAGAAAAACTAAATCTAATAGATAAAAGCAAGTTTGAATTTTGCTATATCGTTGACTTCCCAATGTACGAATTAGATGACAATGGAAACTGGGCCTTCACGCATAATCCTTTTTCAATGCCACAAGGCGGTTTAAAAGCTTTAAATGAAAAAAGACCAGACGAGATACTTGCATATCAATATGACATTGTATGTAATGGAGTAGAATTATCTAGTGGTGCTGTTAGAAACCATGAAGTCGAAACTATGATAAAAGCATTTGAGATTGCAGGTTATTCAAGAGAGATTTTAGAAACAAAGTTTACATCTCTATATACTGCTTTTAAATTTGGCGCCCCTCCTCATGCTGGTATGGCCCCTGGAATAGATAGAATAATTATGTTATTAACTAACCAAAATAACATTAGAGAGGTTATTGCTTTTCCAATGAATAAATCTGCTCAAGATACAATGATGGGAGCTCCAAGTGAAGTAACAGAACAACAATTGAGGGAAATACATATAAAAATTCGTTGATTAATACTCTTAAGGAAATTATCATGAAAAAACATACAACAATATTATTATCAGAATTATCAGGACTTGAGTTTAGTAAAGATGAACTAGATGAAATAACGAAAAAACTAGAAGACATGGAAACATATGTTTCTGACATATGTAATATAAAATCTGGTAATGAAATCTATGATTTCGATATGGCAAACATTGATGAATTAAGAGAAGATATTGTAAAAGATAGTCTGTCTCAAGAGGATGTTTTAAAAAATGCCGCTAAAAGTAAAAATGGATACATCCAATTTGCAAGGAGAAAATAAATATGCCAAATAATTTAATAAGCCTTGCAACACAATTGCAACGAAAAGAAATTTCTTCAGTTGAACTAACAACTGAATATTTGAAAAAGATAAAAAAATTAAATAAAAAAACTAATGCTTACGTGTTTACAAATGAGGAAGTTTCTTTATCACAAGCAAAAAAGGCTGATCAAATCATAGCAAAAGGCGCACCTTCTGTATTAACAGGAATTCCAATGTCGTTAAAAGATAGCATTATGACCATTGATATGCCAACTACAGCATGTTCAAAAATGTTAGCTAAATACATTCCAACATATAATTCAACTGTTTATACTAAACTGCTAAACAATGGAGCGGTTTTACTTGGAAAAACCAATATGGATGAATTTTCTATGGGCTCAAGCTGCTTAAATGGTTTCTTTGGAGAAGCATCAAATCCATATGACACTAATAGAGTGACTGGTGGCAGTTCTGGAGGAAGCGCTGCAAGCATTGCTCAAGATACATGCGTATATTCACTAGGCACTGATGCTGGAGGTTCTATTAGGCAACCTGCATCATATTGTGGCATTGTTGGATTTAAGCCAACTTATGGCGCTGTTTCTAGAAATGGGCTGATTGCACTTGCATCATCTTTTGAGCAAATTGGACCTATGGCTAAAAATGTTGGAGATACTAAGATTATTTTCAATGTTATCAAAGGAAAAGATGAATTTGATCAAACCGCTTTCGAAATTCCAAGAACAACTAGACAAAATCCAATAATTGGAATAGACGAAGATCATGTTGAAAAAACAGCAGATAAAGACACTTTGGCTGTTTTTGAAAAAGCAATTAAGGCATGCAGTAAATTAGGGTATAAAACAGTCAAAATAAAATCTAAATATAACGATATTTATGCTAAATTATATTATATTTTAGCTTATGCAGAAATTGCCTCAAATATGGGTAGATACACAGGAATAGATTTTGGGTATAGCACTAAATCAAAATATATTGACACAAATGATTTTATTAAAAAATCAAGGTCTGAGGCTTTCAGTAATGAAGTAAAAACTAGAATTATGTTTGGTAATCATATGCTCACAGGAGAAAACATGGAAAAATTCTACTATAAAGCACTAAAAATGAGAAATGATTTAGTTGAAGATTATTATCTAAACGTATTTAGTAAGTGTGATTTTATTTTATCACCGACTACTCCAACTGCCGCATTTAGAAAAGATTACAAGCATGAATCAATTCAAGAAAGTGCTTTGACAAATATTTTTGCCCTTCCAGCAAACCTTATAGGGCTACCATCAATTTCGATACCTTTTGGAGTATCTAGCGACAATATGCCCATTGGGATGTTACTAACAGGAAAAAGAAACTTTGATAACGCACTACTTTCAGTTGCAGAAAACTTTGAAAAGCACTCTGGATACAAAGTGTTAAATTAATTTAAGGAAAATATGAGTAAATATAATCTTGTTGTTGGGTTTGAAACCCACGTAGAATTAAATACTAAAACTAAAATTTTTTGTTCTTGTGCAAACGAATTTGGCGGCGAGCCAAATACGCATTGTTGCCCTATTTGTCTAGGAGAACCTGGAACTCTTCCACAGCTCAACAAAGAAGTCGTTAGATATGCCATTAAAGCTGGACTTTCTTTAAATTGCAAAATACCACAAATAATGTCTATGGATAGAAAGCATTATTTTTATCCAGACCTTGGAAAATCATATCAAACAACACAAAGCGCTAGACCAATTTGTCTTGAAGGTTTTTTAACTTTAGATAGTGGGAAAAAAATTAGAATTAATCATATACACATAGAAGAAGATGCAAGCAAACTTATACACGATGCACAAAATATATATATTGATAATAACCGTGGCTCCACTCCTCTTATAGAAATTGTCACTGAACCAGATATTGCAAGTGTAGAAGAAGCAAGAGAATATATTGAAAAACTTCAAGCAATCTTAAGACATATAGGAGTTTCTGACTGTAAAATGCAAGAAGGCTCCATGAGATGTGATGTAAATATTTCTGTTAACAAAGAAGGCGAACCATTAGGAACGAGAACAGAAATCAAAAATATGAATTCAATATCCTTTATTGAAAAGGCTATCAGTTATGAATATGATAGACATGTTGATTTAATAGAAAGTGGTCAAAAAAATCAAATTATTCAAGAAACTAGAAGATATGACGAGAAAACAGATTCAACTGAATCAATGAGAGAAAAGGAGGATGCCCAAGACTATAGGTACTTCCCAGATCCAGATTTTCTTGTTTTAAGATTAGATTCTAAATTTGTAGAAAATATTAAAAAAACTTTGCCAAAATTACCTGCAGAAATTAAATCAGAGTTAATTCAAGATGGTATAGATGAAAAGGCAGCTGATTTATTAGTTAAATATAAGAATGTATCTGATTATTACTTATCTGCAAAAACATTTGGAGATAGTAAAATATTAGCAACCTATATACTTGGCGAAATATTTAGATTCCTTGAAACAGAGGAAGAGAAAGAACAATTTAACATTAAAATTTCAGCAAATGACCTAGGTGCCCTTTCTCTTCTACAGAAAAACAATAAAATTACTGCACATATTGCATACTCTATTATTCCTAAAATGCTTAAAGATGGAAACCCACATACAGCATATCTTACCAAAGAAGATTTGGAAGGATTTGATAATACAGAAATAGACAAGCTTTGCCAAGAAGGAATTGCAGCAATGCCAAAAGCTGTAGAAGACTATAAATCTGGCAAAGAAAAAGCATTAAAAGCTATCGTTGGTTATGTTATGAGAGCAACAAAAGGCAAAGCAGATCCTGTTTATACAGAAAATAAAATATTAGAACTTATTAGATAAATACAAACTTAAACATATAAAACTTTATACTTAAATGCATAAAAATGAAGTTGAAAAATCTAAAAAGAGGTATTTATGATAGATATTCAAGAAAAATATGGTAGTTTACTCTTTAACGATAAAGTCATGAAAGAAAGGCTTTCTAGTGCAACATACAAAGCTTTAAAAAACACTATAGACAATAGAATTCCTTTAACATTGGAAGTTGCTGAAGACGTTGCAAAAGCAATGAAAGACTGGGCGGTTGAAAAAGGTGCAACACATTATACTCACTGGTTCCAACCTATGACTGGTGTTACTGCTGAAAAACACGATAGTTTTTTAAGACCCACATCTGATGGTAAAGTTATATTAGATTTTTCAGGAAAAGCTTTAGTAAAAGGAGAGCCTGATGCAAGCTCACTACCTTCTGGTGGACTTAGAGCAACTTTTGAAGCTAGAGGATATACTGCATGGGATCCATCTTCATATGCCTTTATTAAGGATAACTCACTTTGCATTCCAACGGCCTTTTGCACTTATAGCGGTGACACTTTAGATAAAAAAACGCCGTTACTCCGCTCTATGGATGCTCTTAACAAAGAAGCTTTAAAACTTTTAAAACTTTTTGGAAATGAAGATGTCACTAGAGTTGATGCAACTTGCGGTGCTGAACAAGAATATTTTTTAATAGATAAAACTATGTTTGAAAGTAGAATGGACTTAGTTCATTGTGGCTGCACCTTATTTGGAGCAAAACCTCCAAAAGGTCAAGAAATGGATGATCATTATTTTGGTGCAATAAAATACAAGGTTAGCAAATTTATGAAAGACTTGGACAATGAGCTTTGGAAGCTTGGGATTCCATCTATTACAAAGCACAATGAAACTGCACCTTCACAACATGAGCTTGCGCCTTTTTATTCAACAATTAATTTAGCTACAGATCAAAATCAATTAACTATGGAAATGATGAAAAGTCTTGCTGCAAAACACGGATTATCTTGTTTGTTGCATGAAAAACCCTTTGCTGCTGTCAATGGCAGCGGGAAACATGACAACTGGTCTTTACAAACAGATACTGGCATAAATTTATTTGAACCCGGGGAAAAGCCTCATAAAAACTTGCAATTTTTGCTATTAATGGTTGCTGTTATAAAAGCAGTCGATCAGCATCAAGATTTACTTAGAATATCTGCAGCTTCTGCTGGTAATGATTTGAGACTTGGAGCACATGAAGCTCCACCTGCCATTATTTCCGTATCTCTTGGTGAAGATTTAACTGGGATATTTGATGCATACTGCGAAAATGTCAAATACAAAAGAGCTTTTGCAACTTCCATGAATATGGGAACAAATATTATCCCAACTATTCCAAAAGATACAGCAGATAGAAATAGGACTTCACCTTTTGCTTTTACTGGAAATAAATTTGAATTTAGAATGCTAGGTTCAAGCATGAGTATTGCTTGTACAAACTATATAATAAACACAATTGTTGCAGATGTTTTTTCAGAATTTTATGAAGAATTAAAAGACAAAACAAAAAATAGTGAAACATTTAATTTGGCTGTGTTTGATTTGATTGTTAAAACATACAACAATCATAAAAACATTGTATTTAATGGAAATAATTATTCAGAAGAATGGAAAAAAGAAGCAAAAAAAAGAAACCTCTTAAATCTCCCTACAACAGTGGACGCTCTTTCATTGTTTGCTGAAGATAAAAACATTAGACTTTTTGAAAAACATGGCATTTTGAGAAAAACAGAAGTTTTCTCAAGACGGGACATCTTACTTGATAACTATTCAAAGACAATTAATATACAAGCTTTAACAATGATAGAAATGGTAAAAAAGCAAATTCTTCCTGCAGTGTTATCATACGAAAGAATTCCCGTAGATTTAGCTTTAAAGAAAACTCAAATTGATCCTCATTTTGATGTTTCTGTAGAAAAAGAGTTGATAACAAAATTAACAAAATCTACAAAAATACTTCATTCTAGAACGCATACATTGGAGTTTAATCTAACACAAGCACCTCCTTCAAATAGCGATCCTTTAAAGACTGCAGCGTATTTTAAAGAAAAAATTATTCCAGTAATGGAACAAGTTAGAAAAGAGGCTGATATTTTAGAAACTTTAGTATCTAAACCCTATTGGCCATTTCCAACATATGCAGATTTGTTATATAGCGTTAAATAAAACCCATATTATGATAAAGGATTTTCATTAAGATGACCCAAAAGAAGTTAGACCCATAATGCTAACCCAAAGAAGTTTTAATTATTTATTAAACTTTATTTCATCTGGTTTTAAATTAACTATTCTTTCCAAGGCTTCTGGATATTTTTTTAAAAAATCTTTAATTTTATCAAAATTACCAATCTCTTTTTTTCTATGCCCATCGCTTGATAATATAAATTTGACATCCGTTTTTAATACATCTTCAAAAACTGGCTTTATTTCTGATAGATGCTTAGAATTAATTTCAAAAAGCACATTGTTTGCAACACAACATTCTGCTACTGGCTTTGCTTCTGCATAAAATATGCTATTAAAATGAGCTAAAATAGCAATTTTATGACGCTCTAGCATTTTTATCCATGTGTTTGTATTTCTTGCTAATTCTTGTGGAGAGGGTTTAGGGAGCATGCGAAAAAAAGCTCTTTTATATAAATGCCACCATGAATGAAAAGACGGTGTTTTAGCAAATCTATGAACTCCAACTATGACATAATCAAAAAGCTCAAAATCACCTTCTTCCATATCTAAATCACCATCCACACTAATTAAATCAGCTTCTATCGCTTGAAAAATAGTTAGATTAGGATACTTTCCTCTAAGTGAATCTATTTCATCTTTTTGTCTTTTGGCCTTTTCCTTAGTAAGTGATGCAAAGGAAGGATTTGCAAATCCATGATCAGAAAATCCGATAACATCTAAACCTCTATTTGTAGCAGCTATTAGATTATCCTCTACCGTAGTAAATCCATCACTATACCTAGTATGTGTATGGTAATCACCGTAAACTTTAAAATTCTCAAAGTTAACCATATCACTCTCCTTTTATAGCTCAATTATAACAAATTGAAATAAGCAATCAAAGACCTTTTAAATCTTAAATTATACTTTAATATTATTTTACTTTAATATTTTGACATTGACTATATTGATAAAAGATTACATAATAATACTAGAACATTTTAACATTTTTGATTTTCAATTTATAGGAGGCATAAAATGAGATTTATTGCGCATAGAGGATATAGTGCAAAATATTATCAAAACAGTGAAGAAGCTTTTATTAAAGCTGGTGAAGAAAACTTTTTCTTTGGAGTAGAAACGGATGTTAGACTTACTAAAGATAAGGTTTGGGTTTGTTGCCATGACGATAATCCATTTAGAAATAATAGCTTAAGGGTTTCCAAAGTTAATATAGATGTTGCCCTATCTTCGGAATTAAAAAAAAGCAAAAAAGGAATGGCGAAATGGAATGGTCCGGTTTATCTTTGCACCTATGAACGATATCTTGAAATTAATGCAAAATATGGAATGACCCCAATTATTGAATTAAAGTGTAAAGACATAGATGATGATTCAATAAAAAATCTTGTTGAATTAGCAGATAAAATTTGTGCTGGCAAAGTGATATATATCGGTTACAGTGCAAAAGATCTTCTTAGAATTAAAGCTATAAGACCCAATGCCAAAGTTCAAGTTTTATGCAAATCTCCTTATGGTGGAAATAAATATTTAAACATGGGACTTGACATAGACCATATGGCATTTACATTCAGCCCTTCACTTTTAAAAAAAGCTAGAAAATTGAATAGAGAAGTCAACGTTTGGACTATAAGATCTTTAATAGGAGCAAAAATATTTGTTAAATTAGGTGTTGATTATATTACAACAGATTACTCATATAAAAATAAGTTAAAAAGTCGGCTAGATTAGTATGCTTGCTGTTTTCATAAAAACAAATTAAAATCAACAAGTAAAGATATAAAACATCGCTTAAATGAAAAGGAAAATAACCATGAAAAAATATGAAGACGAAGGAATTAAACTATTTTTAGAAGAATACAATTGTGCTCAATCAGTGTTTGCAGCTTTAGCTGATAAAATTGGCTTTAATAAAGAAGATGCACTAGCAATTGCTGCACCCTTTGGTGGTGGTATTGCAAGATCTAGAAAAACATGTGGTGCATTAACTGGTGGCTTAATGGCAATTGGATATAAAAATAGGCACTTAAACAAAGCTGAAATTTATGAAATATCTAGAGCTTATATGAATGATTTTGAAAATCTATTTAATTCAACAGAATGTAGAGTTTTACTAAATTTCATTGAAGATGACTCAATTATCCCATCACCAAGAACCAAAGAATATTATGAAGAAAGACCATGTGTGCATATAGTTCATAAAGCAATTGAGTTAGTAGAAAAATATCTTAAATAACTGTTCAATTCAACTATTAAATAAAAAATATCAGAAAACAAAATTTTATTATGGCCCCATAAAGTTAGCAATACCAGAAATGATTGATGTACCATTTCTGGTATTTTTTATTATCATTTTATATTCAAACTATTTATTCTTCTATTTTTTCTTCTATTTTTTCTTCGCCAAGACTTTCCTCAAAACTTTCCATTTCAGCCTTACGTTCTTCTGTTAACTCAGATTCATCTAAAAACATTTCATCAAATAAAGTCTTTGCTATTCCAGATTCCCCATTTTCCAATCTTTCAATTAAATCTGCGGCTACATCATCTGCGATTTTTCCTTCTTCACGCTTTGCCCTAACAGCCAAAATTTCCATAATATCGGAATGTCTTTTTTCTGTTAAATCCCAGAAAAAGATTGGAATAGCTGCAGCTACAGCAGAAGCTAAACTTAAACCAGTAAGCGATTTTAATATAGGATTTAATAAATCTGGATTATATAATGCATCTCTATCTTCAGCATTATAGTTAAATACCTTAAATATGCTTGGTTCAATAAATGCGGCTCCAAGTCCTACTGCACTTGTAATAATAGCACCAAATTGAGATAAAAAGCCTTCTAACCTTTCACCAGTTTTATACTGTTGATAATCATACATTTGTGCTGTCATAGCAGGTAGCGTGACAACTTGAACGGCATTGACGGCAGTCATAAAGAAAAATACTACTATAATGAGATAAGGCGCTGCTCCTCCTGGCATACCAACAATAAAAAACAAAGGTATCGAAAATACAGCTATCAAAAGGTTAGATAGTATAACTAGCCTCTTCTTGCCTAATTTTTTAATTAATAATGGTGCAAGAAGCATTCCTGGAACATTTGAAAATCCAAGTATGGCAGTAAATATTGTTTGAGCAAAAGCATTGTTCATCATATATGTATAAACCCACACTTGCTTTGCTGTAACAATCATTTTCATAACAGCAAGCGATGAACTAAGATTTAATAACCAAAAAAACTTATTGGAAAATGTACTTTTAACACCTTCAAGAAATTTAACCCTGTTTTTAGTTTTAACTGACACAACCATTCTTTCTTTTGTGCCAGTAGCAGCCAATATGCCTAGTGCAAAAAATGCCAATGCTATAACTGGTAGGATATACTTATATGAATTAATGTGATTTATTCCATTTGCACTATTTCCATCATATGAAAAAGCTAAGTTTGCAACCAAAGGAAATAGCATAGTGGTAATTGAAGGACCTAATGAATAGATAAAAGCACCAACTGACATGAGTTGTGTTCTTTCTTCTTCCAAAGGTGATATAACTTGAACCATTGTTGTATATGATAAAGTATAAATTCCTTGCAAAAATTGTAAAACATTAAAAATAATCAAAAATACCACAAGCCTTGGAATCATAGCATTTATGTAAATGGGAACCCAACCTAATAAAACAAAACAAACGACTATGGGAATTGCAAGCCAAATTAACCAGTGCCTAAACTTACCCATTTTAGTTTGCACATTATCAACTATCATACTAATAATTGGTGATCTTAAGATTGTAATGAGACCACTAATTATTCCAGCCCATAATATTTGGTTGTTTGTAAAGCCTAAAGAGACTGCAATATAGAAGCCATAAGTTAATGTCACATAAGTAATGAGTACAGTTCCACCATGAACACCCATTCCACCGACACAGTAACTAGCAATTTCTTTAAAACTAAGATATTTTCCGTGAGGTGGTTTTTTCCAGTGTGCCTTGACAAAAGAAAAAAGCTCTTTCACTTTTCCAAGCAAAGCTTTAATTTTCCCTTTTAATGTTGGCTTTTCTAATATTTCAGCATTTTCTAATATTTCAGCATTTTCTGAAACATTTATATCCTTAAAATTATTATCATCTATTTTTGACATCCTCATCCCCTCGCTAAAACAACAATGTTTATATGTTATCATAGTTTAATATTTTAAAAAAGAGTAAAAGCCTATATTTCTAACTTTTACTCTAAATGTAAATTGCACTTAAAAATTATAAATATTTTTAATAAGGATATGGATTTTGTGGTGGCAACACTGGCTCATCACCTGCATATCTTGCATCTACATCAATGGCCATACCATTTTGATATAATATAGCATTGGGATCAATAAAGACACTTATACCACCACTAGGATGAGGACCAACTGTAATAACTGGATCAAGGACTAATTCTGGTGGTGGTCCTTGAATATAAGTTGGAGCAAATCCAGCAACTCCTGGCATCAATCCCCCCATAGGTGCTGGCATTGGTGCCAATGGCGCTATTGGGGCTTGTTGTTGTGGTATATTCATCCTTACTTGCATCGCTCCATCCCGATTTTTAGGATTTTTTGCCAAAGACTTTAGCCTATAGTTTTTACCGCCAAAAGTAAATTTTTTATTTTCAATTGAAGCGATAACTTCATGTGGTATTTTTATTGCCATAATTATCCTTTTTATATATGTAGTTTAGCACTACAATATCATTCTAACATACTTTACATTTATTTTTAAGTACTTTTATTTTTAATGATCTTGTTTCTATTTACAAACTTTTTTTAGCCTCTGAGCGTGCAGTTACTTCTAAAATTAACATTTCTATTTACAAATTTGACTTTTCCAATATTTTTTGACAAATAACTAACATTCTTGGAATATGATAAGGTCCTTTATATAAGTGACCTTTACAAGGAGGCTCTGTAGGTATTCCATCTCTTCTCAAGTATCCAAACCACTCACCATTTTGAGGGTCTGAAAATTTTTCAAATGAGTATTTTGTAATATCTTTAAATATTTTCTCATATTTTTTATTTTTTGTTGTCATAAACAACTTTAAAGAAGCAATCATTGTTTCGCAATGTACCCACCATAACTTCATATCATGCTCATAAGCTTCTACTGGATAATTTAGATAATCTTTAAAATACACTAAACCACCATAAGTTTTATCAAAACCAAGTTCATATGCTTCATCAAAAACATTTTTAGCAAACTCCATTAAACTTTCATCCTTTCTATATTCTGCTTCATCTAACAAAAACCAAGAAACCTCTATACTATGTCCCGGATTTATCACTCTACAAGATGCGATGTCTTCATATATAGTGCCATCTACTCCTATGGTCTCTAAAAGCAAATTGCTATTTTTTTTCTTAAATGTCTTTATTTCTTCCAAAAGCTTTGTGATTATATCAGTATACTCTTTTTCATTTTTGGCATCTGCTAGCCTTAAAATTTGCAAAGTATTTAATAATATCATTGGAAGAGAAAGAGATTTTAAAGGACGAGTTTCGTAATATGATTTTGGTGTTATCTTGTATGGGTCTTCAATTTTATTTTCATATATTTCATATACGAAATAAAATACATCCCTAGCCTTTTCTAAATATTTCACATTATTAGTAGCTCTATAATACTCAGCACAAGCAATTACATAAAATAACTCTGAAAAATAATATCTTCTTTTTCTGAGAGGTTTTCCTTCTCTTGTAACAATAAAATAGAATCTTCCATCTTTATCTATGCAATGATTGTCTAAAAAATCAATACAACTACGAGAAATTTCTAAAAATTTTGAATCTTTATTATATTCGTTATATAAATTTGCAAACATATAGCCAGCCCTACCTTGCATCCAAACACTTTTATCGGAAGAATAAAGATTTCCTGCTCTATCTAAGGAAGTATACATCCCGCCATATTTTGTGTCATATCCAAACTTTTCCCAAAAAGGAATAACATTTTTAAATAATTCATCATAAAAAATATCGTTGAATTTTTTCATTTATACACCTCTCAAAACTCAATTTATCGTACCATATAGCGCTTAAAAAGTAAATGCAGTTAGAACAATTAAAAGGGGCTGTTAAGAAATATTTAAATAACTACAACATATAAATAGCTAATGTCAAAATAACACTTCTCTAAATGTGTTTGTGTTTCGACAACAAAAAAGCTGTTAAGATTTTTTTGAGTTTCTTAACAGCCCCTTTTCTATAAATTCAATTTCCTTATTTATTTTGCGGAATATTAGGTATAGTTGCAAAGCCTTTTTCTAAATCTGCATCAGTTGGAATATAATCGTCTAATTTTTTATCATTATATTGCTTGTATGCAGTCATATCAAAAAATCCTGTTCCTGAAAGACCTATTACTATTACTTTCTTTTCATTGTTTTCTTTACATTTGAGAGCTTCATCAATAGCAACCCTAATGGCATGAGAACTTTCTGGTGCTGGTAAGATTCCTTCTGTTCTTGCAAACTTTACAGCAGCATCAAATACATCTGTTTGTGCAACTGCAACTGCTTCCATATAACCGTCATGATAAAGCTTTGAGAGTACTGGGCTCATTCCATGATATCTAAGTCCCCCTGCATGGTTTGGAGCTGGCATAAATCCACAACCTAAAGTATACATTTTCATTAATGGGGTTGTTTTACCAGCATCACCAAAATCATATGCATATTTACCTCTAGTTAACGAAGGACATGATTTAGGTTCTACAGCAATAAATCTGATGTCATTTTTACCCTTAATTTTATCACCCATAAATGGTGCTATTAGTCCTGCTAAATTACTTCCGCCACCTGCACATCCTATTATGATATCGGGGGTAATTCCATATTTATTTAAAGCTGTTTGAGTTTCTAAGCCAATAATAGATTGATGTAATGTAACATGGTCTAAAACACTTCCTAAAACATATCTGCAATTTGGAGTATTCATTGCAACTTCAATTGCCTCAGAAATTGCACATCCTAATGAACCACCTGTTCCAGGATTATTCTTCAATAACTCGCGACCTACTTTCGTGGTGTTTGATGGAGAGGGTGTAACTTTTGCACCATATGTTCTCATTAGTTCTTTTCTAAATGGTTTTTGCTCACTGCTAATTTTAACCATATAAACATCTAATGGTATGTCATAAAAAGCACATGCCATCGCTAAAGCTGTTCCCCATTGACCTGCTCCTGTTTCAGTTGTCAAATGTGTAAGTCCTTGCTTTTTAGCATAATATGCTTGAGGTACAGCAGAATTAAGTTTATGAGAACCAGATGTGTTGTTTCCTTCAAACTTATAGTAAATTTCTGCTGGAGTATCTAAAGCTTTTTCTAGATAGTAAGCTCTTACCAAAGGTGAAGGCCTATACATTTTATAGAATTCTAATATGCCTTGAGGTATATCAATATACTCATCTGTTTGATTTAGCTCTTGATCAACTAGATCTTCACAAAATATTGCTGATAACTCTTCTTTTGTAACTTCCTTTAGTGTTCCGGGATGTAAAAATGGGTCATGCTTTTCTTTCATGACAGCTCTAACATTGTACCACTTTTTGGGCAACTCTTCTTCTGTAATAAATATTTTTGTTGGAATGTTTTTTGATGTAGCCATAATATATACCTCCTTTACTTTTTATTTTTTATTTTTTGGGTTGATTATGTTTGATCAACTTATTCCCTGTATAAATTGGCATTTTACTTATTTTTATAAATAAAAAAACACGACATCAAATCTTATGGGACGAGATATCGTGTTGCCACCCAATTTCGCAGCAATTGCTGCCTTCATTTCTCATTACGGTGAGATTCCGTCAAATGCTACTATTAATTTCACACTTGCCCTCCGCAGTCCATTCGCTAAATTTTTATCTATCCTTTTCACCACCCAGGATTTCTCTTTGCATAAAAGGTTTTAGTTACTACTCTGCATCAACGGTTTGTTTAGTTATTTTTAATGATATACACAACAAAATAAATTGTCAATTCTTTTTTTTAACTTTTTTAAAAAAATTTTTTAATTATTTTGTTGTTTTTTATTTGCTATTTTTTGTCTCTAATCATATTAAAAAGTATGCTACTTCTTCGCCTTTTTTAACATCATCACAAAACCAGTAGGATTGTTTGGTATAGGCTCTTTTACTTCCTTATACTCTTTCAAGTATGGAAGAAGCTTTTGAATTAATCCACTGACATTTTTAGAACCATAGTTTTCAGGTACAAAGTCAGAAAATTGTTTTTTCATTGTTGCACTTATATATGAATAATATACAACTCCATCTTCTGCAATACGATCTTCAATCAATTGTTTTAAATATTCAAATTGAACTTTGGGTAAAACTCTATCGTGATGTTTTAGCTTTGGTTTCTTTTCTGGAGTTTTATCTTCTTCCTCTTCTATACCTTCACCTAAATAATAAAACTCATCAAAAGCATTTCTAAATTCTTCTATCGCCTTATCACTTTCACCCATACCTATAACTTCTTTATCATGCTCTCTTAACTCTTGGGCAAGTCTAGTAAAGTCACTATCATTGCTTACTAAACAAAATGTTGTAATATATGGTTTTTCATATAATATTTTCATAGCTTCTATGGTTAAAGCCAAATCTGTTGCATTTTTTCCAGACACATAACTAAATTGTTGAATTGGAGTTAATGAATATGTATTTGACTCTTTTCTCCAACCTTCAATTTGATAATCTCTACATATTTGCTTATTAATTTGTGTACGCTTTGCACCAGTTATTTTTGTCCAATCAGCAACAACGCATTTAACAATCAAATTGCCTTTTTCTTTCATTTTCTCAATAATCTGTTTTGAGTTTTTGTAACTAATATTTTCTGCATCAATTAATAATGCTATCTTTTTTTCTTCCATTTTTCTCCTCTAATTTTTTATATCAAATAACTTTATGTTATTTTTCTTTCCTTTTTACAGTTTTTTCTTCCATCTTTTTTTCTATGGCATAATCAGACTCTGATTCCACCTTTAAAATATATTCTGCATCAACTATTTTATAATCAATTAAATATTTTGCTACTATCATGCTACCCAATAATTTTAAAAATTCGAGTTTATCTTTCCTTTTTAATTTTTCCATTAAACCACTAACTGTAGTGATTTCTCCGCTTGTCACAAATTTAATTATTTTTTTACTCTCTGAAATATGTCTAAACATATATGCTGACCCTAAAGCTAGCATCACAGCTAAAATAATAAATAATGTTCTTAACTTTGGTCCCAACGTAATCATTAAAACTATTGCCACTACAGCTAAAAATGCAAGCACAATACCAATAACTAAATCAACTGTATATTTTTTTTCAGGGCCTTTTGCTGCTTTAATTGTAACTTCTCTAAATATAGGATCTCCACTTTCTAATTTTCTACTCTTATCTTTTCTTTTTTCTAAAGCCTCAAGATATACGTCATATTTAATCTGTAATTCAGACATTACTTCTTGAGGTGCTAAAGATTTGACCTTTTCAAAGGCTTGAGCATATCCATTATCTATTCCTAAGTAGTTGTTGACCATCCTACAACGAGTAACTCCCCACCAACCTTTATATTCATTAGGATCAACATTTAAAGCTTTCGCAAAAAATTCCGCTGATCTATCATAATCTTGTAAATCAAAATATGCTTCAGCTTTTGCTAAAAGTTCTGTTGGATCCCCAAAACTTTCCACCTTATGTATATTTCCCAACATATCTTGAGCCATCAAAGGTTGCTCATAATTACATTCTGGACAAACAGCCCTTGCTGTTTTAGCATCAATATACATAATAGTCCCACACTTATCACATTTTACAGTCGCTTGAGCCATTTTTATTCTCACTTAAATTTTTTAAAAAACTCTTTTGCAAAATTTGCAGAAGCAACAGCATCTTTTCCATAAAAATCAGCATTAATTTTTTTCGCATAAGAGCCTGTTAAAACAGCACCACCAACCATTACGGTTGCATCTGTTTTTTCTTTTAACAACTTAATTGTCTTCTCCATATTAATAACTGTCGTTGTCATCAAAGCAGAAAGCCCAACCAGTTTGATTTTTTCTTTAATAACAACTTCAACAATTTTTTGAGACTCTACATCCTTACCTAAATCTACAACCTCAAATCCATAATTTTCTAAAACAAGTTTAACAATATTTTTCCCAATATCATGAATATCTCCCTGAACAGTTGCTAGTAAAATCTTTTCTCCTTTCTTAGAAATTTGCCCTTCAATTTTCATTTTTTCTTTTATTAAATTAAATGAAATTTGTGCTGTTTCAGCACTTGCTATTAGTTGTGGTAAATAAAAAGTTCCAACCTCAAATTTTTTCCCGACATCATCTAATGCAGGCATTACATATTGTTCAACGACCTCTAAGGGTTTTTTAGTTTTTAAAAGATTTTCTGTTTCGCTATTGGCTAAACTTTTAGATCCTTTTATAATTGCATAGATTAAATCCTTTTTTTGATTATCTATATTTTCAGTTTTTGTATCGGTTTTTTTCTCACCAATTACTATATCTTTTGAACCATAATATGCTATGTAATTTTTGCAATTATCATCATTGCCAGATAGAGCTTCATGAGCATAATATGACTGTAACATTAAGTTGCTTGCTGGATTTATTATCCCTGCACTTAAACCTTTTTCAAGAGCTTTGGCAAAAAATATAGAATTTATTATATCTCTATTTGGCAAACCAAATGAAATGTTTGAGACACCCAAAATTGTTTTAACATGCAACTCTTCAGTTAGTCTACGAACTGTTTCCAAAGTTATTTTTGCATTATCTTTGCCAGCACTTATAGTCATTGCTAGAGCATCAAAAATCAAGTTTTCCTTAGGTATTTCATACTTTTTAGCTTCTGTTAAAATCTTTCTAGCTATCTCTATTCTACCTTCTACATTATCCGGGATACCACCATCATCCAATGTTAAACAAACAACCATAGCACCATATTTTGAAACTAATGGAAAGATTGCATCCATACTAGATTGCTTTCCATTGACAGAATTAATTAGAGGCTTTCCATTGTATATTCTAAGAGCTTGTGATAATGCGTATTCATTAGATGTATCTATTTGAAGTGGCAAAATGCTTGCAGCTTGAATATGTTCAATAGACTCAGTTAAAACCTTTTTTTCATCTATGTCTGCAAGCCCCACATTAACATCTAAAATATGTGCACCTTGCTCTTCTTGCAACAAAGCTTCATCTACAATGAAGTTATAATCCAGGACTCTCAAAGCCTCCTTCATTAACTTTCTTCCTGTTGGATTTATTCTCTCTCCAACAATGATAGTCTTATCAAAATTGACTGTTTTAGCATATGAGCTTACTCTTGAAAAAACTTTTTCTTTTCTTTTTGTTAGTGGCAAATCTCTACAAAATTCAACTACTTTTTTCATGTGCAAAGGATTAGTCCCACAACAACCGCCAACTAAATAGGCACCATCTTTAACAATATTTCTAATACTTGCTGCAAACTCAACATCAGTTGTTAAATATTGAGCTTTACCATTTATAATAACTGGCATACCAGCATTTGGCATAATTAATATTGGGAGATTAGTGTATTCCTTCAATGAAAGAAGCATTTTATTTAATTCTTCTGCTCCAAAACCACAGTTTAGTCCTATAACATCGGCTCCTAAACTTTCAATAACTGTCGCAGCAGTTTCCAGATCAGCTCCGTTTAATAATTTGCCATTTAAATCCACTGTAAAACTTGCCACTATAGGCAAAGAACTGTTTTCTTTTGCAGCTAAAATAGCAGCTTTTAGCTCATAGATATCTGACATTGTCTCAATTATAATTAAGTCTGCCTCTTTACCAGCAAGGATTACAGTTTTAAAACACTTATAAACATATTCAAAATCTAAATTTCCAATTGGTTTTAACAAACCTCCACAAGGACCAATATCTAAAGCAACAAAACCTTTTTTTTGTTCTTTTACAGCTTGTCTTGCAATCTCAACACCTTTTGAAACTATTTTTGATGAGTCTTTTCCTACTCTATGGGGATTAGCGCCGAAAGTATTTGTAATAATAACATCAACACCAGCTTCTAAATATCTTTTGTGAACTGACAAAACTTTTTCAGGATTACTAATGCACCACTGTTCAGGACTTTCATTATTTTGAAGTCCTTCCTCTTGAAGCATCGTGCCCATTGCTCCATCAAAAATTATCAACCTTTTTCCTAAATTCTTAATAAAATCCATATTACCAATTCGTTATTAAAGTCACTACGTATTTTTATATTATGCAAGACAATGACTCTGTTATAGCCTTTGCGATTGAAGGTTTATTTAAAGTATATAAATGAACATAATTAAATCCATTTGCAATTAAATCAACAATTTGACCTAATGCATATACTATACCTGCTTGATTCATTGCATCTTGATTACTTCCAAACTTTTCAACCATTGCTTTAAATTTAGCTGGAAGCATTGTTCCTGATATTTCAATAATACCTTTCATTTGTCTAACATTCGTTACAGGCATAATACCTGCTAAAACAGGAATTTGTATTTTTGCTCTTAGCAATCTATACATAAAGTTATAAAGTATATTATTGTCAAAAAACATTTGTGTTATAAAAAAATCACATCCAGCATCAACCTTTTTCTTTAAATTATCAATGTCTTTTTCTACTCCCCCTGCTTGAGGATGTCCCTCAGGATAACAAGCACCACCAACACAAAAATCACCTTGCTTTTTTATAAACTCAATTAAATCAGAAGCATACATAAAATCACTTTTAACCTCGCTTCCATCTTTTGGTTTATCTCCTCTTAATGCTAGAATATTTTTAATTCCATTCTTTTTTAATATCTCTAATTCCCTTGCAATTTTATCTTTTGTTGCATTAATGCATGTCATATGAGCTAAAGCTGGAACTCCGTTATTACTAACTTCTTTTGCCAGTAAAACATTATTGTCCGAATCGTTACCAAGAGCACCATATGTTACAGAAATAAAATCCGGGTTTAGTGCTGCCATTTCTTTAATAATTTCTTTTGAACCTTCAAGTGGCATTCCTCTTTTGGGTGGAAATATCTCAAATGAAAGTCTACTTTTTTTACCATCTAACAAATCAACTATATACATTCTTATAACCTTCTACAAAATCTTTGTGTAAAATTAGTATAACATATATAACATTTTATAGCTTATGTTTTTTCCAAATTGAAAAAATTGCCAGATTGAAAACCAAATCTGGCAAATACCACGATTTCAAATATTGATACTTATATTATTTTTCAGGGGAATTTAATTTATTTGAAAAATATTCCAAAGCTCGCAAATAACTATCAAATCCTTCTCCTGCAAAAACTTTTGTTGCATAACTAGATATATAGCTAGTTTTTCTGAAGTCTTCTCTTTTTGCAATGTCACTCAAATGCACTTCAACAGTATCAATATTTACTGCCTTTAATGCATCTAATATGGCAATGCTTGTATGAGTATAAGCCGCCGCATTAATTATAATTCCATCATAAAAATTATACGCTTGTTGAATTTTTTCTATAATATCACCTTCATAGTTAGATTGAAAAATATCAACGTCAAGCTCTAAATCTTTCGCTTTATCTTTCAAAAAGCCACAAAGTTCCAAATATGTTTTATTTCCATAAATGTCAGGCTCTCTGACTCCTATCATATTGATATTAGGTCCATTTATTATTAAAATTTTCATTATCCACCTCTTTCTGGTTAAGAAAAGCTCATACTTGTCATATGAGCTTTTCTTTAACTACATAATCTATTAACTATTCGCCATCTATCTCATTTTTAGAATCAATTTCTTCTTCTAAATCTACTTTTTCAACTAATGAAACGGTTTCACCATAAAGACTTATAGTTTGATAATCTATAACAGCATCAGTAATATTTGCCATAGCTCCAGCTCTTCTTATAATCAAAGCTTCAAGAATTTCTTTGCTTTTCTTATCAGTTAACGGATAATTTATCATTGGCAATATACTTAACAAACATCCAATTGCTGGTGGAATTGAAACCATCACAAATAAAGCTCTCATATATGGATCAAATTCTGGTATCAACCTAGGTTGTTGCCCTGCCGAAACATAGGCGTTAACCTTATCAACATTGGCATCCGAAAAACCATAAGCTGAGTAAATTAATCCAGACAATAATGTTGCTATACCTGTCGTAATTTTTGCTATAAATGTTTGTCCAGAGAAAAACACACCATCTGGTCTAACATTATTTTCATACTCTTCATAGTCCACGCAATCTGCGATCATATATGTTTGAACAACCGTTGTAATTCCCATTGAAATTCCAGCAAAAAAGAAAAGTACAGCTGAAACAATTAACCAATACCAAGCAACTAAATTTCTAGGGTCTATTAAATATATAAAATATACTGCTAAATACGGCGGAATTCCAATAATATTTCCCCATATGTGAAGATTTTTTTTGCTTATTTTTTCATTTAACTTTGGCACAAATGCCATAACCCCTAAATTGCCACCAAATAAAGTGCCGCCTAAAAGCACCATATAAACAAGTGCCATCACTGGACTCTTACTTGCAAAATAATATGTAATGAGTGGCATAGAAGCGAGCATTAACAACATTTTAGGACTTCCTAAAACTCCGCTTATCATAATCTTTCTAAATGGTTTATTTCTCCACATAATTTTAAAGTTGTCAATTAATGAATACTTTTTCTCTGATGGGGCTATTTTTTCTCTAGTTCCTAAGCCAACAACTTGGAATAGTGCCGCACCAATAACCGCAAAAATAACGGAAGAAATTAAAAATCCAATTCTTTCTCCCTGTCTTGTTGCTTTTGCAATAATTGGATTAATTAAAGCTAAACTTTGCTTAACTGCAAGTTCATATTCAACACCGCTCGCCAACAAGCTACTAAATACTTCCTTCATTTGTTCTTGATGGGCAAGCATAGCTGTCCAAGCCTCTTTGCTTCCCGCCATTTGAACACCATATTTTCCTGCAAGAGAATTTCCAATTGCAAGCGCAATTGGTTGCATCGCAAGCATTACTATTCCACCACCTATTCCACCAACGATTCTTGCAAGACCCATTAATTTATTTCTTTGAACATCATCTTCTGTTAATAAAGCGGTTATCCCCCATAGAGGAATATCTCCAATTGTATATGTCATTCCCCATAGAATATACATTGCACCTGCCCAACCAGCTATCAATGCATTTTTAGCAGCCGAATTTCCAGCATCTCCATAAAATCCAAAGTTAGTAAAATTCAGTATTGTAATAATCATAATTGGAAATGGAATAAAGATTAAATATGGTCTACACTTACCCCATCTACTACGAGTTCTATCAACAATTGTGCCCATAATTGGATCATTTAATGCATCAAACACCCTTGCTGCTGCGACCATTGCTGCAACAGTTGTAGCTGGAATTAAAAGAGTAAATTGAAAAAAGTATGTCAAAGATGAGCCTGTAATATTGTATATGATATTTTGACCTAACATTCCTATCAAGAATGCATACATCTCCTTTTTACTCATTGTCTTTTTGAAGACTTTTGTGTTTGAGTTTGATGGTATTTCCAATGCTACGGAATTTGCCATATCTCCTCCTTTCTTAAATGCGTTTTATGCAATATTTGTTTTTTATTTATATATCAAGCATTTTGCTTAACAATATACATCTTATACCCAAACCACCCTTGTTTACAATGTCAAGATATTTATTGCACTAAATATTAGCAAGGTTGGATGTTGTAATTGCTTTCACTTTTTCTAAATCAGATATGAAATCTGGATAACTTTTGTTGATGGCGTAGACATCATCAAGTACTACATTTCCACAAACTAATCCTGCCAAAACTCCTGCCATAATTATTCTATGATCTGCCATACCCTTCAAAGATTTTCCAGTCATATTTCCGCCTTCAATAACTAAATCTTTTCCATTGCATGCAACTTTTACTCCAAGCTCAGTTAAAAGACATATTAAGCAATCAAGTCTATTTGGACTTTGCATAGATACACTATCAACATTTTTTATTATGGATTTACCTTTAGCATTTGCACATAAAATACTGATTATAGGAACCAATCCCGGAGTATATTTTGAATCAAAACATAACGGTTTACATATGCCCTTTTTAACTGTAACTTTATCGCCTTCAACAGTTACACTAGCACCATATCTTCTCAACAATTCCAAAATAACCATATCAACTTGTCTAGGTTTCATATTAAGTCCAGTAACAGTAATCTCGCCTGTCATTGCCGCAGCTGCAAAAAGAGCTGCACTAGATAGCCAATCTCCCTCTAATTCAATATCATTTTGAGGAGCAACATACTCTTGATTTCCTTTAATAAAATAACCATAATCAGTTTTTTCAATTTTAATACCAAATTCTTCAAGACAGCGTATTGTAAAATAGGTATATTCTGTAATGACATCACAACTTGTTATAATTTTACTGTCTTCTTTCAATAAAGGCAGTGCAAACATCAATCCTGAAATATATTGTGCACAAACATCACTGGGTATGACATATTCTCCACTTTGCAATTGTCCTTTAGACTCATAGCCATAACTTTTTTTCTCAATTTTAACACCATGCGAATTAAAGCAATGAAGCATTGATGCAATAGAACGCTTAGTTAATGTATCTCCTACAAAAAATCTTATATTTTTCCCAAGAGCACCAGCTATTGGAAGTAAAAATCTAAAAGAGGATGCACTTTGCCCACATTCGACATCTGTTGGCACATTACCACAATTGATAATACTTTTAATAACAGACTCTGAGTGATATGAATCTGTTCCAACATATTCAATATTTTTAGGTGTTTTTGAAAGTGCATAACAAATAACCAACCTATGTGCATGAGATTTTGATGGTGGTGCTTTTAATTCTCCACTTATAATTGATTTATGTATTTTGATCATCCATCCTCCTAATGTCTTACATAAAATTAATCACCCATAAATATGTGCATTAATTAAAAAACTCATCGAGCTTATCTAACGGTACTCTTTCTACAAAACAACGACCTACTTTATTAATCAAAGCAATATCAAAGTTTTCATCATAAATATTGTTGTCTTTTTTTATTGTGTCAATGATTAGATTTAGACTAAATGGTAAACTTAACCTAAGATCATATTTTTTAAGCAAATTTATTATTTTATCATAATCTCTTTTTTGTAATCCTGCCGATTTATAGCTTACATATGCTATTCTGTTTATACCCATAGCAAGGGCTTTTCCATAAGATATGCTATCTTCTGACAATATTGAAATAGCTTTTGCAAAAATACTTCCTAATCCTAAAATATGGCTTTCCCATAAGTTGTTTTCATCAATTTCTATGATTTCTCTCTTATATGCAACGACATCTTCTATGAGTTTATCAATATTTTTTCTATAATCATCTTGAATCAGCACATCATAAAAATCATCGCCAATTAAAATTGCATACTTAATTAATTCAGCCAAACCGTTTTCCCATTCTAATTCTGGAAGAGTTTTTAAAAAATCCAAATCACAAAGTACCACTAATGGATAAAAATATATCCCTATTAAATTTTTAACACCAACTAAATTTAATCCAGTTTTACCACCAACAGAGTTTTCAAGCATGGAAACTAGGCTTGTTGGAATACTTACAAAATTAATTCCTCTATGATATGTTGCTGCACAAAAGCCAGCAAGCTCTATAACAGAACCTCCACCAAAACCAATAATAGTGTCAGATTTTGTTATTTTTGAATTAGATAAGAAATTTAACAAATTGAAATATTCACTTATATTTTTCGAATCATCGCCATCTAAAACCAAATATTTTTTTACTTCAAATCCTAAATTTGATAATTCTCTTTCAATTTGGGTAGAATGTATGGTGTTTATTGATGTTGAAGTAACTAAAACAACTTTTTTACCAAGATTTAGCTTGCTTAAATAAACTCTTAAACTTTTAATCAAACCATGCCCTATGTGGACATTGTATGATTTGCTTATTTTCACTGTTATTCTAGCCATACTTCTCCCATCATCAACCTAACTAAAGTCAATTCGATGTAATTTTGGTAATTCGACAAGCTGTAAATAAAAAAAGCTCAAACAAAATGTTTAAGCCTAATGGATATCGAAAGATATCTAAACTACATTACTATGTTTTTTGCCACCTATGCAACTCATTATTACCTCAATGACAATATTATACAAAAAATGTATATTAAATGCAAGTTTTTAGAAAAATTCTTTAAATTTTAGCATAAGGAGTTTTTTAAAAGACATATTTATTGATATTTTATAAATTTCATATAATATGATAAAAAATTTAAAATTCCACTATAAAATTTAATTAAAATTCAATAAAAAACATCACATGGAATCAATCAATAAAAAAACATCACATGGAATCAATCACATATTTTGCATAATTATAAGCCACATTAATGCCAGTGATTTTTTCTATATGCGTAAAGAATGCATTTGAATTAACTTCACACACTATTGGTTCATTATTTGCCCCAAGCAAAATGTCTACACCGCAATAATCTGCACCAACGGCTCTAGCAGCTTTAATCGCAATTTCAGCAAAATCATCTCTCAAATTACAAACACTTCCGATACCCCCGCAAGCAATATTACTTCTAAAATCTTGAACGTTTGTTCTCTCCATAGCACAAAGTATTTGTCCACCTAAAACAATTACTCTAATATCTCTCCCTGAACTTGAAGATATATATTCTTGAATAATTGCTCTACTAGTACCAATTTGTTTTTTTGCCTCTATAAAATCATTTTCGGATTTAATTAAAAACACCCCCTCTCCGAGAGAGGATTTGTTTTCTTTTAAAACAAATGGAAAATCAATTGTTTTGATAAAAACTTCATGTGCTTTATACTCAAGTGGTAATGAATAAGTATTTGGAATATTAATTTTATCTCGAGCTAGATATATGCTTGTTAAAAATTTATCATCACAAATCTCTAAACATTTTGCAGTATTAAAAACCCTAATACCAGCTTCTTCTAACAATTTAGCAAGCAATATATCTTTATCCAAAAATATAACAAAATCAACATCTAACGAACAAAAAATTTGATTGTTTTTAAAATAAGCAATATCAAAACTATTTTTTACAATATCTACTTTTACACCAAGCTTTTCAAAATTATTTTTCAAAGCTTTAGCTTGAATTTCGTTTGTTAAATCATATCTATTTAATATTATCGTTCCCTTAGTCATATCAAATTAATATCATCATTCCCTTAATCATATCAATTTTGTATCCACAGCTACAATATATCATTGAAATTAAAATTAAGGGCGAATATTCTTCGCCCTTCAAATACTATTTAAAGTACCTTTCTAATAATCCTTTAAATGCCTTTCCATGTCTCGCTTCATCTTTCCCCATTTCATGAACTGTATCATGAATAGCATCAAGATTTAATTTTTTAGCTCTTGCAGCTAAATCCATTTTACCTGCACAAGCACCATATTCAGCCTCGACTCTCATTTGAAGATTGGTCTTTGTGCTATCAGTTACTACATCACCTAGTAATTCTGCAAATTTAGCTGCATGCTCTGCTTCCTCCCAAGCTGCTCTTTCATAATATAAACCAATTTCAGGATATCCTTCTCTATGAGCCACTCTTGCCATAGCTAGATACATTCCAACTTCTGTACACTCACCGACAAAGTTTGAGTGCAAATCTTTTTTAATATCTTCTGGAGCATCTTTTGCAATTCCAACAACATGCTCTGTCGCCCAATTCATCTCACCTTTTAATTCAATAAATTTCTCTGCTGGCGCAAAACATGTTGGACATTTTTCTGGAGGATTTGGACCAGTGTGAACATAGCCACAAACTGTGCATGACCACTTTTTTTCTACCTCTTCAACAAATTTGTCCTTTTTTACCTTACAAACTGGACAAACGTCTGGAGCATCTGCTCCTTCGTGTATATAATTACATACTGTACATCTAAATTTTTTCATAACATTTTCTCCTTTACTTATTTTATTTGTTTCTTCGACTTTCAGTTCGCTAACATTTTTATTTTCTACATTCCCTATAAAAATAAAATCCTCTTTGCCATGTTTACATATAGGACAAACCCAATCTGATGGCAACTCTTCAAAAGTCGTGCCTTCTTTTATATTTGCTGTAGGATCGCCTTTAGCTGGGTCGTAAACATATGAACAGATTCTACATTCCCACATATTATCAGCTTTTACAATTTGGCGTTTAGGTCTAATATTGTCTCTATAGTAATCATATGTTGCAGGTTTTCCTTCAGTTAAACCTGTTTTTTCTGCTATTGTACCTATAAAAATAGTATGTGAGCCCACATCAACAGTTTCGATAATATCTAAAACAAAATATCCAACCACGCCATCCTTTGGTAACAATAAATTATATTTTGTTTGAACAGTTTCAATTCCTTCAAATTTATTTTTAACATCACGTCCAGCTGTTAACCCAAAAGCTTTGATTGTGTCAAATTTTACATCCTCTCCTAGTACTGCAACTGCACACTTTTTGGTTTTTAATATCATATCATGTGTCAAATTTGCCTTATTAACTGTGATACTTAGTTTTACAGGATCTGATGCTTGCTGCATTAATGTATTTATAACACATGCATTATCCTTACCATCTTTCGCAGAAACAATATGTAAACCATAAACAATTTTAAATAACATTTCCATAACTAAAAACCAACTTTATCTCCAAAATAATATTTTTATTATATCATAGTATTTACACTATCAAGTATCACAAAACATTTCACGCATCCCTTTATAAACAATCTAATTTTAGAATCATTATAATTTAATGATATAGAAAAACTTTACTCTTGTCAACTAAAAAATTGCATGATTTTTTCTGCTTTAAAATGCTACAAAGCACATAAAAACTTAACAAGAAACCCCATTAATATGGTAATATAGGACTATGATAAATACTTATAAACACATAATACTTGATTTGGATGGAACTATAACAAATTCCGAAGAAGGCATAACAAAATCTGTTGAGTATGCATTAAATAAATTTGGAATAAAAGTTACTGATACAAAAAAACTCACGGCTTTTATTGGCCCGCCATTACTTGATGGGTTTAAAACATTTTATGGATTTTCTGAACCTGACGCAATTTTGGCTAGAAAATATTATAGAGATTACTACGGAGAAAAAGGAGTTTTCCAAAAAGAGCTCTACGATGGTATTCCCGATTTACTTGAATCTCTGAAACAAGCCTCTAAAAAATTATATGTCGCTACATCCAAACCACATATTTATGCAAACATGATTCTAGATCATTTTAATCTGTCACATTATTTTAAAAAAATACTCGGGGCTGAAGTTAATGAATTACATCATGATAAAGCCTTATATATAAAAGAAATTATTGCAGATCATCCTAAATCTTCCCTTGATCAGTTTGTAATGGTTGGAGATAGAATGCACGACATTATTGCTGCAAGAAAAAACAACATTGATAGTATCGGCGTCACCTTTGGTTTTGGCAACATTAGTGAACTAAAAGCTTACGGAGCCACACATATAGTAAACTCCGTTCAAGAATTAAAAGATTTTCTATTGCCATAAAAATACATTCAATTTTTACCTTTATTAATATATAATGTAGATAACTTGAATTTTAAATCAACATACAAAATAACAATCTTTAAAAGGAATTTATTTAGAAAATGAAACAAGACACAATTGCAGTAATTGATTTTAGTACACACGAAGCTTCAGATTTAGCAAGACATATTCGTTCGCTTGGTGTATATAGTGAAATACATCCATATGATACATCCCTTGATTCTTTAAAAGCCATAAAAGGATTAAAGGGAATAGTCTTTTATTCTGAAAACAAAAAAGACATAATCGATCAAAACATTTTAAACGCATTTAACTGTCTTTTAATAAATTTCGATACTCACCAAAATTATAAATCTCATGGGACAAAAGATGATATCAAAAAATTCATCTTTAATACTTGCAAATGTGGAAAAAGTTGGACTATAGAAAACTTTATTGAAAATCAAGTTACTCTCATAAAAGAACAAGTTGGTGATGAAAAAGTTTTACTTGGATTATCTGGCGGAGTCGATAGCTCTGTAGTTGCAGCACTGCTTATAAAAGCCATTGGAAAAAATGTTGTTTGTGTTCATGTTAATAATGGACTCCTTAGAAAAAATGAAGCAGAACGTGTTATAAAAGTTTTTGGAAAAGAGCTTGATGCAACACTCATTTATGTTGATGCAACCGATCGTTTTCTAAACAAGCTAAAAGGTATTTCGGATCCAGAAGCTAAAAGAAAAGTTATCGGAACTGAGTTTATTAGAGTCTTTGAAGAAGAGGCAAGAAAACTTGATGGAATTAAATTTTTGGCACAAGGCACTATCTATCCAGACATTGTTGAAAGTGGCAGCAAAGATAAAAAAGGCATCAAGTCACACCACAACGTTGGCGGTCTTCCAAGTGACATGAAATTTGAATTAGTTGAACCTCTAAAATACCTTTTCAAGGATGAAGTTCGCCTTTTAGGAAAAGCCCTAGGTCTTCCAGATAACATGGTCTTTAGACCTCCCTTCCCAGGCCCTGGGCTTGGTGTAAGATGCCTTGGCGAAATCACCCCAGAACGCCTCAAAGCAGTTCGCGAATCAGATGCAATCCTAACAGAAGAATTTGAGAAAGCTGGCCTTGCAACTAAAGTTTGGCAATACTTCACAGCTGTTCCAAACTTCAAATCGGTTGGGACAAAAAATGGAACTCGTTCCTATGCCTATCCAGTGATTCTCCGTGCTGTCAATACCGTTGATGCTATGACTGCATCCATTGAACGCCTAGACTGGGATTTGTTAGATCGCATAACCTACCGCATAACCCATGAAGTAGAAAATGTAAACCGTGTAGTCTACGATCTCACCCCCAAACCACTTGGCACAATTGAATGGGAATAAATTTTATTTTCAAGGGTATGTTGGCAACTTCATGCCTTTATTATTTTTATAATAGAATGAATAACATGAATAAAGAGGAAACAAATATAACACCTAATGAATTTGATGTGGTCGATAACAAAAAGCGCCTATATATTGCTTATGACAAAAAGTTAACTACCAAAATTAAGTTAAAAGAAGAAGGGTTAATTTGGGATTATGAGGCAAATAAATGGTTCTTTCCTGAAACATTTCTTTTCAAATTGAAAGGACTAGCACCGTGGATAAATAATCCCTTGTTTCACATATACTGCTCTGAGTTATATATATTAGAAAATGAGATAGAGTGCTGGAATTGCAAAAATAAAATAAAAGTATATGCATTTGCAACTGATAGAAGCTATCAAAAAGATGAAGATTATAAAGTAAATACAAACTTAAAACTTTTATCATACATAACTTGGTCGCCACAAATTTTATATTCATACATTAAAAAAAATACAAACTTAAAACCAAGAGTTACTGGAGATAAAAACACTCCTTATGGAGCTAAATATCTAGCAAACATTTGTCCTAACTGCCATAGCACACAAGGTGATTGGCATTTATTTTACACAAAATCTAAAAGTGCCTTTTGGTCTTCCTTAATTTATGATGATATCCCTAAGTTAAAAGCTACAAAAATTGAAAATGATATTTTACTGGAATTCAATTACTATGTTCCACAAGTAGATTTAAATGAACCAAATAACAACATCTACCAAATAGATAAAGATATTAACATACAAAACATTGACAAATTAAAAGAAAAATGGGAAAGACAACCAAGCATTGATATGGTTAAAGAAAAGATTCCTATTCATAAATAAAAAACATACATAAAAAATTATAACTGCACATAAAACCACAAAACACTACTTTAAATAATATAGTAACTTTATACTTTTAAAAGTAATATGAAAAACTTATATGACTATTCAATTAAATAGTCTATTTGTCGTAAAACAAATTATTGATTTCTAACTATTACTTTAATTCCTTCCTTGTCTCGTATCCATCTTACTGTTTTAGAATTATAAAACCCTGCCTCATCAATAAATCCATGTTTTTGAAAAAATCTTGTAACACCAGAAATAAAATTACGATTTTTATTGTAAGCATATTCATCAAACTCTAGGTCGCCTAATTTAACTCGTAGTTTTGTTTTTGAAATTTTTGCTTGATCCGTTTGATCTATTACTTGATCCGTTTGATCTATTATTTCAAATGGGACCCCTATTATCTTTGCTCTAATGTCGTTCAATGAAACTATTTTGTCAATAGATACAACTTTTTCGTTATCTAACAACTTATAATCTTTATCAAAGATCGCCTTCTCTTTCTTTAATAAATCTATTATCAATGTCTTTTTAAATTGGGGGTTAAACACAAAGCCAATATTTAAATCTAAACAACCTTTAATTAAAGTTTTTCCATCAATGAGAATAATAGGTTTTTCATTAATCCCATTGTTTCCATCATAAAAACCACTATTTTCTTTAATTGCATCTGGCGTAAATTCACCTGTTGTAATAAACATTCCTTTTTGCCCAATTTTAAAACTAGGAGATCCTCTTAATTCTCTAAGTTCTTTTACACCAACTTTTTTTGTGCCACCTGGTTTATATCTTTTGACTTGTATACGATATTCAGTCTTATCAGACTCGTAATCTATTTTGTTGTTTTTAAAAAGTCCAGCTATATTTTTTTATAGGCCTTCAAATCTATGCCACCATCTCTGGATGGTCTTGTAACGACAACGCCTTCTAGTCCTAATTTATTAAGATATATTTTAATAAAATCTTCAAAATCATAACCTGTTTCAAAGCATTCATATAATTCATTAATATATTGAACAACTTGCTCTTCAGTTAAATCGATAATTTTATTCATATTCAAATTCTCCTTCTTTAATATCGTATAATAAAATGTTTATAACCAATATTTATTGAGAGTTTTCTCACCACCTCTGCATACAATACACTTAGTATTATAACACATACATACCTAGTTACAACCCACATGTTTTGTAATATCTAAACTAGCATTTGTTGGGTTGTCAAACATTGCGTAAAGTCATTAAACCCGAGTTGTAAGATTAAATGA
>LSQX01336723.1_pt1 | contig 34001 bp, 33 predicted proteins | sample 654561 | NCBI WGS metagenome assembly LSQX01 (sample SAMN04489861, study PRJNA283612) | anaerobic digester metagenome | isolation source: 4 biogas reactors fed with cattle manure at either 37C or 55C with and... | place: Denmark: Kongens Lyngby | collected 2014 | reverse complement strand
TCCCACCCTCTTTTCTCCTCCCCGGCCCGCAAAGGGCTGGGGAGCTTTTTTTGTACGGAATGGATAGATTAGCCGTGTTTCAGTCACCGCTGGGGTCGAAGCGGCGGAAAATAGCCCCCGACACGCTGGCGCTTGCAATCCCGAGGATAAAATTAACCGCGCATATCGGGATTACGATCTTGTATAAGGGCAAATCCACGAGCACACCGAGAGCCACTCCAAGCACCACGCTGGGAATAAGCGCGACCATTATCAGGCTCAAACCGATGAGCTGGGAGAAAAAGTTTTGCGCCTGGTCTCGCATATTGGGATACAGCAAAGCGGGAATGATCGAAGCCGATACGCAGTTGAATCCCAAGAACACCGACACCAGAGCGCAAGCCGGGAGCAGAGCCGTTCGGGTCGCGGGGATAAATATCCACATAGTGGCGGTGAAAAACAAGATCCCTGCCGCCAGGTATACGGTTCCTGTCAGAATCTGCGCCAGCACAACTTTCCACGCTGAGATCGGCATCGCCTTCAAGAGGTTGACGTGTTTCAATTCGGCCCGCACCTGGGGTTGTACGGTAATCGACAAAAGAAAGGCCATATAAACGAGGAGATAAGGCAGATTCTGCAGCAATTGCACATACGGAACCGATCTTTGGACCGCAAGCACAAGGGCCACCGGCAAGATGACCACAAGTATGAGCTGCCCCCACGACATCCGGTAGCGAACCAGCAAATTTTTCCACAAGAGTGCAGTTGTTCCACGTCCGAACGGCGGTAAATACAGCATTCTAGCGCTCTTCGTGCCTTTTGCCTGAAGCGCTTGCACACGAATGGCCGTTGCGTCGCCGGATCGCATCGCCATCCTCATCTGCGCCGATTTGACGCTGATTCCCAAAGAAGGCTCGTAAATATTCTCCTTACGAGACAGCAAAATGAAGAAGCTGCCGACGGCAAGCGCGACCAGCAATGCGAGCTTATCGAACTCTACATTGGCTTTGCCGACCGATTTTACCGGTGTCAAGATAACAGCGGTACACCAGTCCGTAGGAGCGAACACCGTCCTGACGAGCGGAGACCGCGCGGCGTCGCGCAGGCTGAAATCCGCGCTTCCCGTATCGACGAAATGCCACAATCCCACAACAAAGGCAGAAAGCAGCGCGACAATCAAGATAGTTTTGATAAGTAACCCGGCCTGCTTAAAGCGCTCAAACCCAAAGGTGAATATAATGTTGATCGTATGAGTTATATTCAGAACAAAAAGCAGATAGGCCGCAAGCCCGGCGATGCTGACCAGGCCATAAGGATAGAAGCTGCCGCCCAGAGCAACCATCAACGGCGCGCCGCTGAGTGTGAGGAAAAACCCGATCCAGAGGATATATTTCAGATAATCCCGCAGCAATTTGAGCAATAACACACTGCGCCGCGGAATCGGAGTGGGAAATAGAAAATCAATGTGCGCAAGGGAGAAGATTAGTGAGCCGGTCGAAAAAGCCTGGAACAACAGCACAATCGTCCCCGTACACAGCAGCAGAAATATCGCGGATGTTATCATCTCCTGAAGATGCAGGCCGGCCCCCGGCAGCTTGAAGCCGAGTTGACTGGGTCTCGGAGCGCCGGCCATCAGAAACATTGTCTGCGAAAACCACGCGAAAATGAACACCGCAACAAACAGCGCGACTATCAGCCTCTTTGGACTTCGCAGGATGTTTTTGAGGGAATTCACCAACAGGCGATACTCAAGATAGAGTAGTGGTTTCAATCGTCTCGTTCTCCTCGACCAGCGTCAAAAAGACATCTTCCAGCGACGCGTTTCGGCCCATTTGCGCACGCTGATGAAGCTCATCTATGGTTCCCTCAGCGGTTATCTTCCCTTTTTGAATAATGATGATGCGATCGCAAAGATGCTCTGCCGTATCGAGCATGTGGGTGCTGATCAGAACCGATCCTTTTCGATCCTTGACATCCAGGATCATGTTTTTAAGTTCCCTGACGCCCTTAGGGTCGATACCTATCAGCGGCTCGTCAAGCAATATAACTCGCGCATCGTGCACAAACGCACAGGCTATGGCAAGTTTTTGTTTCATACCCTTGGAGAGACTGAGAACAAAATCGCTGCGTTTGTCGTCGAGGTCGAAGCGTCTCAACAGCTCATCGGCTCGTTTATCAAAGTCACTCATAGTCTGATAGGCCATAGCTATAAACCGCAGGTGCTCATAGACGGTCAGCATCTCATAGGGAGTGGGCACCTCCGGCACAAACGCCAGAAGTTTCTTAACGGCCTCCTCGTTTGTCGCCAAATCCAGGCCATCAACTTCCACTCTGCCGTCTGTCATTTGGACTATACCTATGATACAGCGCAGAATGGTCGTCTTGCCGGCTCCGTTCGGCCCGACCAGCCCCACGATCTCTCCGTCGTTGACGGTAAAAGAAATCTCATCGACCGCGAGGGTCTTTCTATAATATTTGAGGAGCTTTTCTACTTTTAACAAGCCGGCCTCCGTTGGGGTTCAGCGGGTGACGCTTATATTATAGCGTTATTTGGAGGTTATCGAGCCTTTTATAATGAAAGGCCCCAAATTTCAAACGATGCAGCAGCGATATCTAGCCCTGCTATCAAAAGGCTAAAACGTGCTGGGGGAAGATTGGAGGCGACGACCAGAATCGAACTGGTGATAGCGATTTTGCAGACCGCTGCCTTAGCCACTTGGCTACGTCGCCTCATTGGAGCGGGAGACGGGATTCGAACCCGCGACATTCAGCTTGGGAAGCTGACGCTCTACCACTGAACTACTCCCGCGATTATCCGGGCCATACTACAGCCCTCCGTCTCGTCGAGAGTACGTATTATAACACCCTGCCCGGTTCTTTTCAATACCAATTTTTGAGCAGATTTTTGATTGACACCAGCAGGAGTGTCGAGTATACTTGGTCTGGTCGCCACTGCGGTGGCCGAACCCCAATTCGACCGGGCCGGAGACTATGAGAGACGACCGTAACAGGCAGCAAGGAAGGCCGGGAGATGTCGTGGGGGAGATCCTCCACGATGTCGGAGATGAACTTGCAGCAGTTGTATCCGTCCCCGGGGAAATCACCTACCACACTTTCAACAAGTTCTTTGAGTTTATCGGAGAATTTTCCACACTATTAGCCCGCACGATACAATTCATCGCAAGAGGGGCAATAGACATCAGAGACACGTTGAACCAGATGGCGTATATCGGCGTCGCCTCACTGCCTATTGTTCTGATCACAGTTGCTTTTTCCGGCGCTGTTTTGTCTCTTTACATGTCCCAGTTGGTTGTGAGATGGGGGATCGGCAGCTACACCGGCGGGGTTGTGGGGATATCTATCGTTCGTGAGATAGGGCCGGTTTTGACGGCGGTAGTAGTGGCCGCTAGGTCGGGCAGCGCGATAGCCGCAGAACTTGGCAGCATGAAAGTCACCGAGCAAATCGACGCGCTGCGGGCGCTTGCAGTCAGCCCGATTCGCTATCTTGTTGTGCCACGATTGCTCGCAGGCATAGTGATGCTTCCCGCGCTGGCCGCAATTGCAGATCTGGTTGGGACTACCGGAGGATATATTGTGGCGGTGGTTAACGGTGTCGCGGGGGGAGGGTTCACGAACACCATCAAGACGCAGGTTTTGCCCTATGATGTGATTATGGGGATGCTCAAGACAGTATTTTTCGCAGTTGTGATTGTGATTGTCGGCGCGCAACAGGGCCTGCGAACCACAGGCGGCGCAACCGGAGTCGGCAAATCGACTACTAACTCCGTAGTCATTTCGATCGTCATCATTTATATATTGAACTTCTTTTTGGCTTATGTCATGTTCGGCGGCAGGACGGCATTTTTGTGATAGACGTGCGCCAGTTATCATATAGAATAAGCGGCCGATCCATCCTGCGCAGGCTGGATTTGAATGTCGAGCGGGGGGAGGTTGTTGCTGTGATGGGGATGTCCGGCGCAGGCAAAAGCACCCTGCTGAAATGTATAGCCGGACTGCAACAGCCAACGGGCGGCCAGCTTTTCGTGGATAAGATCGATATCGCCAGGATGTCCGAAAACGAATTGAACAGGATTCGGCGCAGGATCGGTATGGTCTTTCAGTATGCTGCGCTGTTTGACTCGCTGAATGTATATGAAAACGTCTGTTTTGGGGTCAGGAGACATCAAAGCCTCACTGAGAGGGAGGTTGGCGAGGTGGTTCAGGCGAAGCTTTCTATGGTCGGGTTGCCGCGCACCGAGGAATTGATGCCTGCGGAGCTTTCGGGGGGCATGCAAAAGCGAGTGGGCCTGGCCCGGGCGTTGGCGATGGAGCCTGATATTCTGCTTTATGATGAGCCGACGGCAGGATTGGATCCGATTACATCGGCCACCATTGCCGATTTGATAGTGAAAACAAGGGACGAGACGGGCGCGACTTCGGTTGTGGTCTCACACGACATACCGACGATCAAGCGGATTTCGAGCCGGATCGCGCTGCTGCATCGAGGCAAAATCGCGGCGGTCGGATCAGTCGAGGAGATGGAAAACTCCGACAATCCCGCAGTGAGACAGTTTATGACTGGATCGACCGAGGGGCCTATACAAATAACGCGATAACTCGCGTATGACGAACGAGGGGAAATGACGTGCTGCTGAGAAATGAGGCAAAAGTCGGGCTATTGGTCTTTATGGCGATAGTGGCGCTGGCAGCGATGTATTGGTTCCTGCGAGGGATCAATATTGGCGCTTCTACGGTGCACGTATATTCTATCTTCAGAGATGCTCGCAAGCTGGACCGAGGAGCGGATATTCGGATGGCGGGGGTGAAGGTCGGGGCGGTGTCGTCGATAACGCTGACTCCTCAAAGCTATGCGCGGGTGGAAATGGCGATAGGCAACAGCACCTGTATTCCATCCGACTCGGTTGCTCGGATTACCACGGGTGGGCTTATCGGGGATAGTTATATTGACATATTGCCGGGAGTCAAAAAGAGCTGCCTGAAGAGCGATCAGAAAATGCAAAGCGCCGAGCCGATGAACTACGAGAGGTTGATATCGGACGTGGGGGAACTCATTGAGCAGCTAAAGTCCTCCGTGGCAGGGATCAACGCGGTGCTGGGCGATAAAAAAACGATAGAAAGCATAAAACAGACGGTGGTGCAAATGCAGGCCGCAGCGGATTCGACTACGAAGCTGCTTGATTCGGCGAGGGTTATGGTGGCGCAGGCATCCCCGGACATAAACCGCGCAGTGAACAATATGGCCGAAGCGACGGAAAACGCGGTTAAAATGTCTGAAGATCTGCAGAAAATGGTGTCCAATGACGCTGTGCCTGCCACACAGGAAATATTGAAAGAAGCTAAAGAAGCGATGGTGAACTTGAATGCTTCTATGGAGGAAGCGCGAGGCATAATCGCTGGCATCGGCGGCAGCGTGGAGAAGATAGACGGCAGCATAGCCAAGGTGGACATGGTGCTTGCCAATATCGATAACGCCTCAAAACAGACGAATGAGTTGATGTCGAACCTGGCGTCGGCGAGCGGGGATATAAAAGAAATCACCTCGGATAAAGAGATCAGACAAAACATCAAAGATACTATGCGCAATGCGGCGGAGGCGACGGCGCAGGCTAACGAATTGATGAGTGGATTGAACAGCAGATTTGGCGGCCTGGCAAAACCATCAAGGCCCCAAAAAACCGAGATACCGAATCAGGGTTTAGCCACGGATGCGCTGTGGAACACGAGTCGGGGCGACTACCGTTTTGATATGAACTACACTTTTAATGGGCCTGGCGGCGCGTTCTATCGGTTGGGCGCGTTCAATGCCGGAGAGTCTACGCGAGCGAACCTGCAGACGGGGCGTATGATGGGGCCGTCGACTGCGCTGCGCTATGGTTTATACGCATCCAGGGTCGGGTTTGGGGTTGACCAAAGCATCGGGCGGCGCTTGCTGCTTTCGGCTGACGGTTTTCGACCGAATGACCCCGAATACGATCTGCGGGCTATGCTGCGGCTCAATGACGGGCTGGGGATCTACGGCGGATACAGCAACGTTTTTCACTCGAGCGGTGATGTATTCGTCGGACTGCAGTATAAAAAATAGCCGGCGGAGACAGTGCGCCGGAAGCATATTGAGAGGAGTATTTCAATGAAGGTCATCCTCCTAAAGGATGTCAAGGAACTCGGCAAAACGGGACAGATAGTCAATGCGGCCGAAGGTTACGCACGCAATTTCCTGTTTCCTCGCAAACTGGCAAAGCCTGCCGATGCGGGAGCGCTCAAGGAGATCGAAACAAAAAAACGAGTCCTCGAAGTAAAGATGGAGCACCAACTGGCTGAAGCGACAGAAATCGGCGAGTTGATAAACGGGATTACTATACATATAGTCGGCAAAACCGGCTCGGGGACCAAGTTGTATGGGTCGGTTACGAACCAGGATATAGCCGATGCGCTGCTGAAACAATCCCGAGTCAAAGTCGACAAGCGCAGTATTCATATCGCGGAGCCGATTAAAACGACCGGGCGGCACGAGGCCACGATAAAGCTCCATCAAGAAGTGTCGGCGACAATCACTGTCGAGGTTACGGCGGAACAGTAAGATGGCAACACAGCTTTCCTCAACTGACCGGCTGCCGCCTCAGAATCTGGAGGCGGAGCAGTCTACGCTTGGCTCGATGATGCTGGATCGGAGCGCGCTTGAGAAGGGAATGGAGATTCTTGGCGCGGAGGATTTCTATCGTCCGACGCATCAGGAGATATTCGATTCTTTGATTTCGCTGGCCGAACGCGATGAGCCGGTGGATTTGATTACTTTGCAGGAAGAGCTTCGTCGGCGAGGTAAGCTGGAAAACTGTGGAGGGGTCGAGTATTTGATGGCGCTGGTCAGTTCTGTTCCGACCGCCGCACATATTGAACATTATTCCAAAATAGTCGAACAAAAGGCTATCTTGCGCAGGCTGATCGCTGCGGGCACGGAGATTATCGGGCTGGCTCACGGCGAAGATGAGGATATCGATAACATTACAGGCAGAGCGGAGCAGCTTGTTTTTGGAGTCGGGCAGCGCAGATTAGGCGAATATTTCAAGCCGATCACACCTTTGCTTAACGATGCCTGGGATTCGATCACGCAGCGATATCACGATAAGGGCGTAACCTCCGGGGTGCCGACTGGTTTTGCCAAGCTCGATAATATGACGAGTGGGCTGCAGCCGTCGGATTTTGTGATTATAGCGGCGCGTCCTTCGATGGGAAAGACCGCTCTTGCCCTCAACCTTGCGCTGAACGCGGCCACGAGCGCCCAGCAGACTGTTGCGATCTTCAGCATTGAAATGTCCGCTGAGCAACTTGTGCTGCGTATGCTTTGCATGATGGCTCGCACCAACGCCCATAGGCTGCGGACCGGCTACTTCGGCAATGATGAATGGGCGCTGCTGTCCGAAGCGACCGGCAAGCTCAACAACGCCCAAATATTCATCGACGACTCCACGGATATCACACATCTGGGCATGCGGGCGAAGTGCAGGAGGCTCAAGGCCGAACATGGGTTGTCGATGGTGGTAGTCGATTATCTGCAGCTCATGCGTTCACATAAGAACACTGAGAATCGCAACCAGGAAATATCCGAAATCGCCAGGGGGCTGAAGAGCCTTGCAAGAGAATTGAAGGTGCCGGTTATCGCGCTTTCGCAGTTGAGCCGTGCGGTGGAAAAACGTGAGGACAAACGGCCGATGCTATCAGACTTGCGCGAGTCCGGGTCGATTGAAGCCGAGGCCGACCTGGTGATGATGCTGTATCGACCGGAGTATTATCAGATCAAAGAAGTTGAGGACACCGAGAGTGTGCGCGGCAGAGAGGGCGAGGGAGGCTCCGCTCAAAGACACGTGGAGCCGACAGAGATATTGATAGCAAAACATCGAAACGGGCCGACGGGCACGGTTAAAGTTGGATTTGTCAAAGAGTTTGCATCGTTTGAGAATCTTTATGAGGGCGACGAATCTTAACAGTTGAGGATGGGATAATTTGAAGGTCCTTGTTGTAGGCAGCGGCGGTCGAGAACACGCGTTGGCGTGGAAAATCGCCCAAAGCGATAAAGTCAAAAAGATATACTGCGCCCCGGGCAACGCGGGGATCGGCGAGATTGCCGAGCGAGTGAACGTCAATGTGTTGGATGTAAATTCTCTGGCGCTATTTGCAGAAAATCGGGGCATTGATTTGACTGTGATAGGCCCGGAAGCATCTTTGGGCGCGGGGGTTGTGGACGAGTTCGAGAAACGTGGGCTGACTATCTTTGGCCCAAACAAAGAAGCCGTGCAGATTGAAGTGAGCAAGGTTTTTTCCAAGAGCCTTATGATCGATTATGGCATTCCGACGGGGGGCTTCGAGGTCTTCAGCGACCCTGATAAGGCAGATGCGTATATTGAATCCATAGCAGGCAAAATAGGTAACCCGATTCCCGTGAAGGCCGATGGCGAGGCGGCGGGTAAGGGCGCTATTATCGCTAAGAATAGAGATGAAGCGCTGCAGGCGGTGGATCTGATAATGCGCAAGCGCGCGTTCGGTTCGTCTGGTGAGCGTGTTGTGATCGAGGAGTATCTCGATGGGCCGGAAGCAACGTTTATGTTTTTCGTGGATGGAGAGACTTGCGTGCCAATGTATCCGGCACAGGACTATAAGCGGGCATATGATGGCGATTTGGGTTTGAACACGGGGGGAATGGGCTGCTATTCTCCTGTGCCGGCGCTTGGGCCGGAGCTGCAGGATGTGGTGACGGAGACAATCACGAAGCCGACAATAAAAGCACTCAAGGCCAGGGGAATCTGCTTCAGGGGTGTGCTGTATTGCGGATTGGCGCTTACGAGCGATGGGCCTAAGGTGATCGAGTTCAACGCGAGGTTTGGAGACCCGGAAACTCAGGTGGTGCTGCCGCTGCTTGAGTCGGATTTTTTTGAAATTTGTTTTGCTGCGGCGACCGGAAATCTCGACAGCCAGGCTGTAAGTTGGTACAATAAGAAGGCGCTGTGTGTGGTGATGGCTTCGGACGGATACCCCGGCGATTATGACAAAGGCAAGCCGATCGAAGGTATCGAAGAGGCTGAAAAAACAGGGGCGTTAGTATTCCACGCGGGCACCGAAACCAATGACGGCAGAGTCGTCACTTCCGGTGGCCGCGTTTTGGGTGTTACTGCTGTTGCCGACAGCTTCAAAGAATGCATAGACCTGACCTATTCAGGCGTCGGCAAGATTTACTTCGATGGCGCACACTACCGCCGAGACATTGGCGCCAGGCTGATATGAATAAACGGATGGGATAATGACCGGTAAGATTGCAATTATAATGGGCAGCAGGTCCGATGCGGAAATAATGAGCGGAGCCTCGGATATTGCTTCGACATTTGGCGTTGAGAGCGAGACTTTTGTGATGTCCGCGCACAGAAGCCCTCAAAGGGTGTTTGAATTCGCCTCTTCGGCTGAGAATAACGGCTTTGAGGTCATCATCGCAGGAGCGGGGATGGCCGCTCATCTGCCAGGGGTGATAGCCGGGCTTACATGTCTGCCTGTGATTGGGGTGCCGATTATGTCGGCGGCGCTTTCCGGGATGGATTCGCTGCTATCTATGGTGCAAATGCCGACAGGGGTACCGGTGGCGACTGTGGCTATCAATGGAGCAAAAAATGCCGGGATATTGGCGGCACAGATATTGAGCGTGAAATATCCCGAACTGCGAGAAGCTGTAAGAAAACATAAAGAAACTATGCGTGGTTAGAGGAGTGCAATGATAGATCGCTATTCGCTGCCGGCTATGAAGGCTATTTGGAGCGAAAAGAACAAATTTCGGAGCTGGCTGGATGTCGAGATCGCGGTTTGCGAGGCTCAGGAGAGATTCGGACATATTCCTGCGGGGGTGACTGAGAAGATCCGGGCTGGGGCAACATTCTCGGTGGAGAGAATCGAGGAAATCGAGCGAGAGACTCATCATGACCTCATCGCGTTCGTTAAATGTGTGACTGAAAACCTCGGGGATGAAGGGAAATACCTCCACTACGGCGTCACCAGCTACGATATAGAGGACACCGCGACCGCGCTTCGTATGAGACAAGCCTGCGACATTATAATCGAGGATATCGAAAATCTTCTCGAGACGGTCGGCAAACTGGCCAAGGCTCATAAGATGACGCCGATGATCGGCCGAACGCATGGGGTACAGGCTGAGCCTATCACCTTTGGATTCAAAATGGCTGTCCACTACTCGCAGCTTCAACGGGACCTGATGCGTATCAAAGATGCACGTGAGCAGATCAGCGTTGGCAAGATTTCAGGCGCCGTCGGGATATTTGGCAATATCGGGCCGGATCAGGAAGAGATGGTCTGCAATGCGCTGGGCTTGACCGCGGCCCCCGTCTCCACTCAGATTATTCAGCGCGACCGGCACGCGGCTGTGATTGCGCGATTAGCGATATTGGCTTCGACTTGCGACAATATCGCGACTGAGATGCGCAACCTGCAGCGCACAGAAATACTTGAGGTGCAGGAGATGTTTTTGCCGGGCCAACGCGGGTCATCGGCGATGCCGCATAAGCGAAACCCGTGGCGGTTCGAGTCGATTTGCGGACTAGCCAGAGTGGTGCGCGCTAATGTGATTCCGGCGCTTGAAAATGTGGTGAGTTGGCATGAGCGCGACCTGACCAACTCCGCTGCCGAGCGTATTATCATCCCCGACACGTTTTTCGCGGTTGATTTTATGCTGCAATCGCTGACAAAATTGCTGGATCGACTGGAGATTAACCAGGAAAATATGAAGCGTAATCTGGAGATGATGGGCCAGCTCGTGTTCAGTGAGCATGTGCTGCTGGCTCTTATTCAGAAGGGGATGACCCGCGAGGAAGGCTACAAAGTATGCCAGCGCAACGCGGCTAAGTGCTGGGATGATGATGTATCATTTCGCGAGGCGCTGGAGCGGGATCCGGATGTGCAGAGGCTGCTTAACAGCCATGAACTCGACGATTGTTTCGACTTACAGCACCACTTGAAGAACGTCGATCGGGTGTTCGAAAGATTGGGCCTTTCGTGATCGGCGAACTCGAAAATACAAGCGACAGGAGTCGATCGTGATATAATAGACGTGTGTTCAATCTCACCTTAGCGACTGTCGTGGGCGGCTGCGCGGGTGATAATAGATGTTGCCGATTCCGACAACTGAAATCCAATAATCGAGGACTATTTATGGCGAAAGTGAATGTGTATGTGACTCTCAAGCCTGAGCTTTTGGATGCTCAAGGTAAAGTAGTGAAAGCGGCTCTGGAAAACCTCGGATATAACGGGGTTCAGGATGCCCGAGTGGGCAAGTTCATCGAAATTGTGATCGCGGACAGCGGCAACATCGAAAAAGACGTGGACGAGATGTGCCGTAAATTGCTCGTGAACCCGAATACCGAGGACTACCGATTTGAGATTGAGAAGGGATAGGTGTTGGATTGCAGGCATAGGCTGCCGTTGCTCGGCGCCTGATGCCGAAATCCAGAGGATTGGCTTATGAAATTCGGAGTAGTTCGATTCCCCGGTTCGAGCGGTGATAAGGACGCATATTTTGCTGTGCGGGATGTGACCGGGCAGTCGGTCGAATATATCTGGCACGAATCGACCGACCTCAGCGGGTTCGATTGCATAATACTACCGGGCGGGGCATCGTATGGAGATTATTTGCGCGCTGGAGGGGTGGCCAAAAACAGCCCCATAATCGATGCAATTCGCAAGTTCGCGGACGGCGGCGGGCGAGTTATCGGCATTGGCAACGGCTTCCAAATCCTGTGTGAAGCGGGACTGCTGCCGGGCGATTTGCTGATGAATAACACGGCTCGATTCCGCTGCCTGCCGGTAAAGGTGCGTGTCGACAACAACACCAGCGATTTTTCCGGCAAATGCTGCAAGGGACAGGTGCTTTCATTGCCGATTGCACACCTCACCGGCAGATACTATTGCGATTCCGACACCCTGAACGTGCTTGAAAAGGATGGCAGGGTGCTGCTGCGCTATTGCGACGAATCAGGTAACGCGACTGAGCAGGCTAACCCAAATGGGTCTGTGGGGAATATCGCGGGGGTGGTCAATGAACGCGGCAACATAGCGGGAATGATGCCCCACCCTGAGCGAGCCGTTGAGGATATTTTGGGCAGCACAGATGGAGTCTGCATTCTGCAGTCGATGGTAGAAGCGCGACTTTGAGCCAGTTGATCTGAAACTCCGGCCTGGATAGCCGGGGTTCAAGCTAGATAAGACAATGAGGACAGCATGTCGATAACCGATACAAAGCCCATAGAGCCTAAAGAATATAAGGAAATGGGGCTAAACGAAGCTGAATATAATGAAATAGTGAGAGTGCTGGGGCGGCATCCGACTTACACCGAGGTCGGTATGTATTCCGTTATGTGGAGTGAGCACTGCGGCTACAAATATTCGCGCCCGATTTTGAGATTGTTCAAGAAATATCGCGAGGCAATCGACGGAGCGGGTCTTGAGAACGCCGGGATAATTGATATTGGTGACGGTCTTGGGGTGGCGATGAAAATCGAGAGCCACAATCACCCGTCGGCGGTGGAACCATTCCAGAGCGCGGCCACCGGGATTGGCGGAATGCTGCGCGATATCTTCACGATGGGGGCAAGGCCGATCGCTGCACTCAACAGCCTTCGCTTCGGGCCGCTCGATGAGCCTCGAAACCGATATCTGTTTGAACAGGTCATCGCCGGGCTGGGATACTACGGCAACGCGGTCGGGGTTCCAACGGTTGGCGGTGAAGTTTATTTTGAAGAATGCTACTCCGGCAACTGCCTCGTAAATGCGATGGCGTTAGGGCTGATTCGCCACGACGAAGTCGCATATGCGAGAGCTGATGGAGTCGGCAACTCTGTGCTGATAGTGGGTTCATACACGGGACGGGACGGAATCCACGGCGCGACGTTTGCTTCCGTTGAACTCAATGAAGAATCGGAGAGCAAAAAGTCCAACGTTCAGATGGGAGATCCGTTCGTCGAAAACGTCTTGATAGAGGCGACCCTCGAGGCGATAGCATCGGGATTTGTGGTCGGAATACAAGATATGGGCGCGGCAGGGATAACCTGCTCGACTTGTGAGACCTCGGCAAAAGCCGGCACGGGGATGCGTATCGACGTCAAGAATGTGCCCACCCGCGAGGAATGCATGACCCCTTATGAGATTATGCTTTCGGAGAGTCAGGAGAGGATGCTGGCAATCGTTCAAAAGGACAAAGTGGACGAGGTTACGGCGATCTTTACGAAGTGGGGGGTGCCGGCGAATGTGATCGGTGAGGTCACTGACGATGGGCTGGTGCACGTATACGAGGGCGATGATCTTGTCGCGCAGGTTCCAGCAAAGTCGCTGGCTGATGATGCGCCGACCTATCAACTGGAGGCAAAGGAGCCTGCGTATCTTGCGGCTCTGCAGAACTATGATCTTTCTCAAGTTTCAGAGCCTGCCGATTACAGCAAGGCGCTGTTGGCGATATTGGCTTCGCCGTCTATCGCGAGCAAGCAATGGGCTTATGAGCAGTTTGATCAGACACTGTTGACGAATACCGTGGTTGCGCCTGGCTCGAATGCTGCCGTGCTGCGGATACGCGGTACAAACAAGGGCATTGGAGTGGTAGTGGACTGCAACGGGCGATATTGCTATCTTGACCCGTTTGTCGGCGCTCAGATAGCCGTGGCGGAAGCTGCTCGCAATCTGGCGTGTTCCGGGGCGAAAGCGGTGGGGGCTACGGACTGCCTCAACTTCGGCAATCCGGAAAGACCTGATGGATTTTGGCAGTTCAAGCGAGCAGTGGAAGGGCTGGCCGAAGCTTGCGAGTTTTTTGATGCGCCGATTGTCAGCGGCAATGTCAGCTTGTATAATGAGACTCCGGAGATGGCGGTCTACCCCACCCCGGCTATCGGAATGCTTGGGTTGCTGGATGATGTGGAGAAACACTGCACGTCTGAGTTCAAAGCAGAGGGCGATGTTGTGGTGCTGATCTCCGGTGTGCGATTTGATGAGGGCGAAAAGCTGCCGGTGTGTGAGCGTGAGTCGCTGGGCGGCAGTGAGTATTTGAAGGTTATTCATGGTATAGTAGCAGGACGGCCGCCTGTTCTCGATATGGAGCAGGAAAAGCGCGTTCACGGTGCGCTGCTGAAGGGAATCGGCGATGGAGTGATTAAATCGGCGCATGATTGTGCCGATGGCGGGCTTGCGGTGACGCTGGCAGAGAGCTGTATAGCGGGCGGAATTGGCGCGGATGTCAAGTTATCCGCAAATTGTGGCCCGTCTGCAGCGCTATTTGCTGAGACCCAATCTCGAGTGGTCGTAAGCGTGGAGGCGGAGAAACTCGGCCTGCTGCGGGAGATTGTGGATGCTTATCGAGTCGAAAGCACCATTCTAGGAACAGTTGGCGGCGATGCGATGACGATAGCCGTCAATGATGTCGAGATAATAAATGTCGGCGTGAGTGAACTGGACTCATGCTGGCGCAATGCAATACCAGGCAAAATGGCAGAAACGGGAGTCGAATGTTAGACGTTGACCGGCCGGAAATGGCCGAAGAGTGCGGCGTGTTCGGTATTTATGGAGCGGGCGAAGATGTTTCAAGGATCGCCTTCTTCGGGTTATTCTCTCTTCAGCATCGAGGACAAGAAAGTGCGGGTATTGCCGCAAGTGACGGCACAAGGGTGCGAATGCATCGCGACGCAGGGCTGGTCACACAGATATTTCACGAGGAGGCCTTAGCCGCGCTTAAAGGACACGCGGCTATCGGCCACACCCGCTATTCAACCACCGGCTCGAGTATTTTGCGCGACGTGCAGCCCACGTTGTGCGATTGTGATTTTGGGCCGGTGGCCCTTGCTCATAATGGCGACCTGATCAATTCGGAGCAGCTCCGGCAGGAGATGATCGCGGCGGGAGTGGAGTTCGAAACGACCAGCGATAGCGAAGTTATGCTTAAGCTGATCACAACCTCAGGGAAGTGCACCATCGAGGATGCCATAATCTCTGCGATGAAGCGAATCAGGGGAGCCTATTCGGTGGTCGCGTTGACACCTGACAAGCTGATCGCATTTCGAGATCCATTCGGAATCCGACCTTTGTCGATCGGCCACCTGAACGGGTCGATGTATGTTGTTGCATCTGAGACGTGCGCATTCAATACTATCGGCGCTGATTTTGTGCGCGAGGTCGAGCCGGGTGAGATAGTTACCATAGACCACAACGGCTTGACGGAACGGCAGGCTGTGCCTCTGGAAGGTCGTGCGCTTTGTGTGTTTGAATATGTCTATTTCGCTCGCCCGGATAGCCGAATGTATAACCAGAGTATGCATGAGGTTCGCAGGAGGATGGGCCATGAACTGGCCCGGGAGCACCCCGCACCTGGCGCGCATATAGTCTTTCCACTGCCGAATACCGGAACCCCGGCCGCTATCGGACTGGCTGAGGCCTCGCGAATACCATACGCCGAAGCTGTTATCAAGAACCACTACATCCATCGGACATTCATCCAGCCGAACCAGCGCATGCGCGAATTGGGTGTTAAGATGAAACTCAGCCCGCTTAAAGAAAGCCTCGCTGGCCGACGCGTTGTGATGGTGGATGACAGCATCGTGCGCGGCACGACTATTGGGCCGACGATCAAAATGATTCGTGATGCGGGCGCGGTGGAGGTGCACGTGAGGGTTGCCTCCCCGCCGGTCAAACACCCGTGCTTCTATGGTATCGACACTGCAAACCAGGATGAGTTGATCGCTTCTAAACTGAACGTCGAGCAGATTCGACAATATATCGGCGCCGACAGCCTGGGCTTTCTGAGCCTGGCGGGATTGATTAGAGCGGTGGGCGTGAAGAAAAATAAGCTGTGCTGCGCATGCCTGGATGGAAAATATCCCATTGAGGTCTCTAAGCAAGCCAAATTGAGTAAATTTGTTTTTGAGCAGCCAGTTGCATGAACAAACAAAGGATTCGTGATTGATGAGCGACTATAAATCGGCCGGAGTGGACATAGAAGCAGGTGATGAAGCGGTCTTTCGCATGAAACAGCACGTGCAGGCAACATTCAACGAGCGCGTGCTGACTGACATCGGATCGTTCGGTGGGATGTTTGCGGGGAGTTTTCCTGATATGAGCGACCCCGTGCTGGTCTCCAGCATTGACGGCGTTGGAACCAAAGTGAAGGTTGCCGTGATGATGGACAAATATGATACCATCGGCGCGGACCTGGTCAACCACTGCGTGAATGATATTTTGGTGCAGGGCGCGAAGCCGCTGTTTTTCCTGGATTATTTTGCTTCCAGCAAGCTCATACCGGCTGTCGTCGAGCAGATTGTGAAGGGCATGGCCGAGGCGTGTGTGGAAGCGGGATGTGCGCTGATCGGTGGAGAGACCGCCGAGATGCCGGGTGTCTATATCGACGGAGAGCTTGATCTGGCAGGATGTATAGTTGGCGTGGTGGATAAGGCGAAGGTCGTCGATGGTTCGCGAATCCAACAAGGGGATGTCATCGTTGGAATCGCATCTTCGGGTCTGCATACTAACGGTTATTCTCTTGTCCGCAAAATTCTGTTCGAGGACAATGATTATAAGGTCGATCAATACGTTCCCGAGTTGGGTGCGGCGCTGGGCGACGTGCTGCTTGCGACGCATCGGTGCTACCTCAAACCGGTGATGGCAATTATGGAAGAGTTTGATGTGCGAGGAATCGCGCACCTTACCGGCGGAGGATTCTACAACAATATCCCGCGCGTGTTGCCGATGGACTGCCAGGCGACTGTCGAGAGGCGCAACTGGGGAGTGCCTCCGATCTTCACTTTGCTGCAGGAAAAGGGCGGCATCGATCCCGCTGAGATGCATCGAACGTTCAACATGGGGATCGGTATGGTGTTGATAGTGCCTGCGCACAGAGGGCCTGAGGTCGCCAACAGACTGCAGGAACTGGGAGAAACAGCTTCGATCATCGGCGAGATTCATAAAGGTGGGCGCGAGGTCACGGTGATATGATCCGCATTGCGGTGTTGATCTCCGGCCAGGGGCGCGGTTCCAATATGCAGGCGATCATTGACGGCTGCAAATCCGGCAAGATCAACGGCGAGGTGGCGCTGGTTGTCGGAGTGAATAACGGTGCGCCGGCGATGGAAAGGGCGCGTGCGGCGGGGGTCGCTGCAGTTTCGATCCCTCCCAAGAGCTTTGGTTGTGAGGAAGATTATGAGGAGGCGCTGCTGGCTCAACTGCAGCAGAACAACATCGACTTGATCTGCCTTGCCGGATATATGCGGGTGCTTGGCGGCAGGATTATTGAGACCTATCGCGACAAGATTATGAACGTGCATCCTGCGCTGATCCCCTCTTTTTGCGGCAAGGGAATGTATGGCCACCATGTGCATGAGGCCGTCATCGCTCGGGGAGTGAAGTTCACCGGGGCGACGGTGCATTTTGTGGATGAAGATTATGATACAGGCCCAATCATAATGCAAAGGGTCGTAGCGGTAGACGCGAACGACACACCGGATTCAATAGCGGCCAAGGTGCTCGAAGCGGAACATGCAGCCTACACCGACGCCGTCTCGTTGTTTGCCCAAGGGAGATTGCAGGTGGCAAACAGAAGAGTGGTGACTCTGCCCGTATAGCAACGGCCAAATGTGCCCCGGCGCACTGCGGCCGGCTGTGCCAAAATGACGTTGCGGATCAGAGATAATCCAGCGGATCGGCCTCACCAGCTTCCGCGAACGCTGCTAAACGCAATTTGCAGCTATCGCATCTGCCGCAGGGTCGACTCTCTCCGAGATAACAACTCCACGTCAGCGAATAATCCAATCCGAGGTCAAGTCCTCTTCGGACAGCATCGGCCTTGCTCAATTCGAGCAGCGGGGTGCGAATGCGGAACCGTCCCGTACCTTCAACCCCGGCTTTGGTCGCAAGATTCGCCATATCCTCAAACGCGTCGATAAACTCCATCCGACAATCCGGATAACCGCTGTAGTCAACCTGGCTTACTCCGATAAAAATATCGAACGCGCCTATGGTTTCGGCGTAGCCAAGGGCGAATGAAAGAAATATGGTATTTCGCGCGGGGACGTAGGTAATTGGGACTACCGACGAAATATCATTGTCCGGTCTGTCGAGGGGGACCTCGATTTCGTCGGTCAGTGCGCTGCCACCCATACCTCGCAGATCGAAGTGTATGATCAAATGATCTTTGGCCCCAAGGCTTTGCGCCACGGCTTTTGCGCTGTCCAATTCGCGCAAATGCCGCTGGCCATAGTCGAAGGAAAGTGCGTAAAGCCCGAAGCCTTCGGAGCGTGCGATAGCCGCAGTCGCCGCGCTATCCAACCCGCCGGAAAGAAGCACCACCGCCTTACTCATACACTTCCTCCCGGTTTTACATTTACTTCAGCAAACTCCGCCACCACAGGATTTCTCAATAAGCCAACGCCCTCTACGATTACTTCCATCACATCTCCGACCTCAACCGGACGCATGCCCTCCGGTGTACCGGTGGCGATTACGTCCCCTGGATACAATGTATGGTAGCGGGATATCCAGCTTATCAGGAATGGGATGTCGAATGTGAGGCTGCGGGTGTTGTCTTTTTGTCGTGTCTTGCCATTAACGCGGAGTTCCACATCGATATGAAGCGGGTCAGGGAGTTCATCCGGCAGGACTAGATACGGCCCCATTGGACAGAACGTGTCGATTCCCTTGCTTCGCAGCCACGGGTGGGCATTTGCCAGGTCGATTTTTTGAAGATCGCGCGCGGTCACATCGTTAAGACACGTGTATCCGGCTATGTAGGAAGGCGCTTCTTCAATGGGAATATCGGAGCCGTATTTACCGATGACTACCGCAAGTTCGGCTTCCGGGTCGACCCTGGTAAGCCAGTTTTTATATATCACAGGCTCATCGGGGCCTATAACCGCAGTCACAGCTTTTGAAAAAACGACTGGCTCTTTTGGAGGCTCAAGGCCGCTTTCGCGAGCGTGAGCAGGATAGTTGCGCCCTATAGCATAGATCGCGCCCGGCCTTGAAAGCGGAGCCAAAACGTGATAATCCGTCTCCAGCAGTTCCGGAGTCAGCCAATGATCTTCGATAAATGCCGCCAGTGTCGCCAGAGTCTGTGTGTTGACTACTCCCTGGCTCAGAAGATCATACATATCCGACATAAATGGCACAAACTCTTCGGTGATCGCCGAGTACATCCCAAAGGCGCGTATAATATCGAGCACGCCTCCGAGATCGTCGCGTACAATGCCGACTGATTGGTTTTCATCCCGGTTTTGATAGCTGATTAATTTCATCTAATGCCACCTTTATTCCATTGCCATCACGCGCGCCTCTGCGCAATATGTGTCCTCCAATTTCAGAGGCAGCGCAATTAGCCGCACTATTTTCTCGCTCAAGGCCCTTATGTTGCTCAGACACGAAACCAGCACGCAATCGTTGTGCAGCAGCAGATCAGCCGAATCCAAGGCAATTGGAAAATCCGCCGCAATCGTCCGCACCCCACCCTCCAACAGATGTACCGCGGCTTCAACAGTCAGAATCGGCGTGGGTAGTTTTATACCAGCGAGATAGTCATCCATCCAATCAGTTCGCAGAATGCAACCGGCGATATCGGAAACCCCAGTTCCCGAAACATCCGAGCGCATGATCGAGCCTGGCTCTTCGCGGCTGGTCAAATCAACTACCGTCGCCATCGGCAGCAGTCTGTCCGGCGGGATACGATCAACGGAATCGACAGATCGGATCACAACGTGGGTCAGATCATCCGCCGGCGCTCTTCGCGACATCGAGTGGGTGAGATCGATAATCCTCATAACCCGAATATCCGCCTCGCGTTTTGGCCCAGCACCAGCGTCAATTGATTATCATCGAGCCTTGAAAACGCCAATCGGCCAATCTGTATGCGAGAATCCAAAAACGGCAGATCCGTCCCAAATACGACCCGTTCCGAGCCGACTCCGGCGACGATCTTTTCTACAAGATCGAGATTTGCAGTCGATGCGGCGAGGTCGAAATAGGTGTTGGAAACCTCTTTTGCAACCTGTATACACAGATCAGCACCCTTATAGCCAAAGCCGCAGTGGCCGATCAGAAGCTTAGAGTCAGGATACATCCTGGCGCACATCCCGGATTTAACGACGTCGCAGAACTGGCCGCCCGTATCTGTATGGGTCAGAATCGGCAGGCAATGTTCCTGCGCGTATTTCCACGACACTTCATAGCCCGCACCGTCGATTGGATGCAGGTGGCAGCTCGGGTGGTATTTTATCGCGACCATGCCTGCATCGAAGCACCGATTCAGCTCATCGAGTTTTTCGGAATCCGGATAGTTGGGATTGATGGTGCAGTAGCCTAGTATCCGCCCGGGAAACGCCCGCATAGCTTCGATGACCTGGCTGTTGCCGTAACGATAATCCGGGCCTATTGCGGCGTGAGCGGTGGATATGCAGCACTCGACGCCGACTTTGTCCATCACTCGCACCATATCTTCAGCCGTACGCCAGGGAATATTGAAGTTATACCAGTAGCCGAGGTGTGTGTGAGCATCAACGACCTGAAACTCCGTCACCGGCCTGCCCTCCAACACGGCCTCTCTCATTTTATCTCTAATTTTGCAACTCATAACGCTCCAACTTTCAATGTGTCTACCACTGCAGAGTCATCTGCGCGGGCTTACTTGAGTATAGTCGCCACACCACCGCATCAATCGCCGCCCTGGTCACCTGCAGACGGCTGCCGGATTGTGCATCTGGAGATTTTCGGTTTGCGCGTGCCAGCGCCATAGTTTCCCTGCCCAGATACACCAGAAGATCATGAACTACATCCGACTTTTCAGGAAATCCCGTCAGGCATGCTGAGGTGAAATTTGCCAGCCCGGAGAAACCCTCTATACGTAAGCATTCTCTCTCGAATATGCCGATACCTTGTGTCAGGTCGTTTTCGCGTTGTGTTTTGGGGGTTATAAAATTAACTCGGCGTATCGGCAGCGCTCGGATATCTTCTATTTCGAGCTGCGGCTGGAGAAGTTTGTAACCCGTCACGGTTCTGTGGATATACTCGTTCATCATCTGCGAGTTCAATATACAAAGTAGATACAAAGCGTCCATTCCACGGTCGCCGAGTTCAACACCATATACGGATTGTGGAAAAACATACCCCGGATGCCTCTTTGTAACGTGATCCAGGGCGGCCACTATATGCGCGGAGCTTTTTTGGATGAGTATTTTATCGCTGTGGTATCGGCCGATGGGTTTGCGTATCCACGACAGATCTGCCGTATTGCCCTCCCAAAGTATTTCATATGGTCGAATACTCTGTCCCCCCAGCAAAACGGGCTGATCCCCGGTTTCGGAGAGTATCGCCGCTTTGCCAACCTCTTCGCCGCGGTATATCGCTCTGACGTTGAGCTTTTGCAAAGGTGCGAAAGGCTCCGCGTAGTTTGAGAGCGCAATATCATCTCCGTGGATCCGCCTTATGATCTTACCGAACTCTCCTTGTTCAAGTAAGTATAAGATTTCGCATTGTTGTTGTGCTGTTACTGTGGCGACCCGCACGGGGTACGCCAGTTCAGAGACCGTCTGAATCGGTCGAACATGAAAGCTGCGCCGATCTGCGGCAGTGTCGATGCGTGCAGCAAGAAAGGTTGATGATGATGCTGGGGAGTTTCGACAAACCGGGACAACATTGGCAACCCCTGCATCTTCAAAGGCTCCGGATATATGCAAGAGCGAGATCATGGACCACTTCGACATCAATTTGCGACGGACTGCGGCGGCGTTTTCGCGTACGAGCATGGGGTCAGGAAGCACCATGGAAAAATACCCACCCTCCCGCACAAGTCCCTCATCGATGACCTCCGAGATATACATCAAATATGAATCCGACTGGCCCGGTGCACGAGCGTAACGAAGTCCATTTTTTGACGCGATATACGGAGGATTGCCAACCACCGCGTCAAACCCTCCGCCTTGCAGGACATCTTCAAACTCCTCCTGCCAATTGAATGCAGTATGTTCGTCAATAGCGCCTAGGGAATCGGCGCAGATCAGATGGGTATTGAGCGAATCACAAATACCTTCGGCAAATGCAGCGCTCCCCCAAACTCCAAAACGTGAAATATCAACGGAGACCGGATCGACCTCTACGCCGTAAACACACTCAGCGGCTATCCGAGCGCGGGAATCATCCCCATTTACAGCAGCTAAATAGTTGACCGTCCCAGCGAGAAAGTCCCCTCCCCCCATCGCTGGGTCCAGCACTTTCAAGCCTTTGGGATCGGAAAATAGCTCGGCACCGGATTCGACGGATGGAGACAACACGGATTCGAGGATGTAGGTTATGAGGCTGGGCGGGGTGAAGAATACGCCGCGTTTCTTGCGGTGAGATCGGCTTGCCCGAAGCTCGGCTGTAGTGTCATCGGGTTTGATGGTAAGCAGGTCCTGGTAGATGCTGCCGAGCCATGAGAGAGGCAGAGTCTCAAAATAAATCGGCTCAACCGGGATGTTGTTGGAGTAAAGAAGCGATCGGATTGCAGCAGCAAGTGCATTCGTATCAAACTCAACGGCATCCGGCGGACGAAAGATCCCCAGCCCGGTGCGGTCAAATACCTCTGCAAGGAATGCCTCATAAACTCGATAATCCGGGCTGGTCAACACTGACTCGGCCGCATGACGTATTAACTCAGACACGGAGCGGATGGAGGGGATTCGTCGGGCCGCGATGAATATTGCCAGCAGGCGCATTGTGTAACGAACCGACTCGATATATGCGGTCTGCGGTTGGGTTTGCTGTCTTACCGCATTGTATAGCTCTTTTAACGACGCTCGGCATCCCGCGGCGAGGGCTTCGATCGATCCCGCTGGATAAGATCGCACCCGTCTACGCACCCGCATCACCCAACCACGCCAGCAGGTTCTCCAGATTGCCTCCGGCTATCGCTTGTTTTTCGGCATCGCTTATATCGGCATACGTGATGCTCGACACCGCCGCCCCAGGCTCAAAATGCGGCAAATCCGTGCCGAAGATAAGCCTCCTGCTGCCGAAACGAGAGCAGACCGCTTCGATGCCGCCGCTTGCCACATAATTGGAAGTATCCACGCAGAGATTTTCATATCGCTCCATCAGCGGATACAGATATCTATCCAGCCGATATGCAGGGCGAAGCAATATCAGCCTCAGCTTCGGAAAATCGGCCAGAGCAGCGGCGATATGATCGAAGCTGGTTTGAGCTACCTCGACAAACACCGGAACGTTATTCGCTTCCAATACCTCAAATAGCGGGCCTATGCACCAAGGCTGGATGCAATACGAATGCAGGTTTGGGAACAACCGCACTGCCCCAATGCCGTGTTTGCGCATCTCTTCGACAAACTGCCGTGGAGTGCCGATCTCCCCTGTTGAGGTCGGCAGCGCCACCCAGCAGCCGATGAATGGAAACCCTTTGATTTCCTGGAGAAGCTTTGAATTCCCCTCACACGGGTGGAGTTCCTTGGCAAGCGCGGAGTAGACCAGCGCACGGCTAATTCCCATAGGCTTGACCCGTTCCATAACCTCTTCGGGATTCGTCGGAGCGCCATCGAGCGGCACCCCCGACCGGCCTATCTGGCAGTTGGAATCAAAAAAATCCAGTTTCATCGCGCCTCACTTTTAACGGGATCGAAGGGGAATGGCGCTGCCTGTTCCCCTTCGAAAATCCAGATTGCTAATCTTTCAGTTGTTCGATGTTTTCGATGACTTTCTCAAACGCATTCGCGATTTCATCTATCGTATTACGGTCGGAAAGCATCACGTTTTGCGGAATCCATATGGCTTGGGAATCGCTCAACCGTTCGCAGTTCGGCAAAACCAAGCTGGTGTAGTCCATGGTTCTGCCATAGAATCTGCAGCCTAGCGGGCAATCTTCCGGGGACAACTCGAAGACTCCGGCTCGATACAGCGGCAGATACCCGATCGACACCGGCACACCTTCAGCGGTCAGCGCCTCCAGGACCTTATCACGCGACACACCTGTTTTCTCTTCCCCAGTATAACGCAGGGCAAATATGTGGTATGCGTGTGAAGTGACCCGCTCGTCACGCTTCTGAGGAGCGATGCCATCTATCTTGCTGAGTCGTTTATCAAGATAAAGGCCGTTTTCGTTGCGAAGCTTGGTCTCAGCATCGAGTTTCTTCATTTGATTGAGCAGTATTGCAGCCTGGAACTCGGTCATTCGATAGTTGCAGCCCAGCACAAGATGCTCATACCACGCGCCACCCTTGACTCGCCCGACGTTGTGAATCGACCATGCGATATCAGCAATATCCTGATCGTTGGTAGTGACGATTCCGCCCTCTCCGGATGTAAGGTTTTTGCTCGCCTGGAAGCTGAATGAGCCGATATCACCGATTGACCCAACTCCGTGGCCATTCCAGCTTGCCCCGTGGGCCTGGGCTGCATCCTCGATGACTTTGAGGTTATGCTTGCGCGCGATTTCCATAATCGCATCCATATCCGCAGGCAATCCGCCGATATGCACAGCCATAATCGCCTTAGTCTTGTCGGTGATAGCCGCTTCGATTTGTTTTGGATCGATGTTGAACGTTTCCAGATCGACGTCCACAAACACAGGTATCGCGTTGGCCTGCACGATGGCGCTGGCGGAGGCAATGAACGTATATGGAGTGACTATTACTTCGTCTCCGGCTTTTACGCCGACAGCCTGAAGCGCCACCAACAATGAGATCGTGCCGTTTGGCACGCACACCCCGAACTTAGCGCCTTGATATTCGGCAAACTTGCGCTCGAACTCCGGCACCCTTGTCCCGCCGACACTCCACCATTGTCCACTACGTACCACATCTTCTACAGCCTGGCAATCGGACTCATCCCATATTGGCCAGCCAGGAAAAGATCCGGTAACTGCTTTGCTGCCACCCTTTATCGCTAAATCAGCCATTATTCTCCTCCTTAGGTTAATCAATAACACCGCAGGCACGGCAAACCACCACCCCTTTTCTCTTGTACTTTCGGTTGGATGGTTCCTTCGCTTGTTTAATAGATATATTGCAATCTGGTATTGCTTACAGCAAGTCGATGCCAGGCGCTGCGGCATAACCTATATGACAATGATTGACGCGCCCGGAGAAGTGAGGCAAGTTAAGATGTGCCGGGCTGCCGAATGCGAAGTTGCCATTGATCAGAGGCTGTAGCATAAACGAGACATCCTCACGGTGACACCGATAGGAGCTCGCGGGATGCGGGCTTTGATCCAAGGCAAAATCCACTTTTGGTGGCCTGGCATCCACTCAGGAACGGGCGTCGAGAAGCCGGCGCATAGCGTCTGCTTTATCATGGAGGAGGCCTGACTAAAATGGTTATTGCCGAGGCGAAAAGATATTTAGGACGCCACTGCTCCGTTACTTTCCGCGACAGGCGGGGTGACGAAGTCACCAAGACTCTGCATTTGCACGACGTTCAATTTGTGCCGCTGTATGGCGCATATTTGATAGGTGATATCGAAGACGTTTGTCTGGATCGGGTCACCAATATCTGCTCACTGGAATAGAACTACTCCACCCTCCCGTCCCAACAGACAGCGGGTCTTGTTTTCGCGAATGCGCGCGAGAGCAGGACCCGCTGTCCGCATAATCTGGTGAAATTACTGGTTTTTGGGAAGAATGCAGGAAAAGTTTTCTGACCTGATAAACAGATATATGGGAAGCAGGCCCGGATGGCAGCTTTCTTGCAGACAACTGAAAGGGGCAGATAATTGGACAAGGTCAGATTCGGCATCATCGGCTGCGGTGTAATTGCGCCGTGGCATGCTCGCGGCGTTACCAGTACGCCCGAAGCGGAACTCGTTGCGGTGTGCGATGTAATTGAGGAGCGCGCGCAAAAGCTGTCGGCTGAGTTTGGGGAACCGGCTGTATACACCGATCATCTCAAAATGCTGGCGGAAGCTGATATCGACGCTGTGTGTGTATGTGTGCCAAGCGGATTGCACGGGCCGGTGACTATTGACGCAGCCAAACACGGCAAGCACGTTATGTGCGAAAAGCCGATCGAGATCACGCTTCCTAAGATCGATGCGATGATCGATGCTTGCAAGCAAGCCAACACCAAGCTCGGCGTCATCTTTCAGAGACGCACTGCGCCTATGTGGACCAAGATCCGAAACGCGATCAATGACGGCAAGCTCGGAAAGATGGTGCTGGGGGACGCGTATCTAAAGTACTATCGGTCGCAGGACTATTATGACAGCGGCGACTGGCGGGGCACCTGGGAGCTTGATGGCGGCGGAGCGCTGATGAATCAAGGAGTTCACTGCATCGATTTGCAGCGTTGGATTATGGGGCCGATTGATACCGTGTATGCCCAAGCCGACCATTTGGTACGCGATATTGAAGTCGAGGACACCTGCTGCGCCGTGTTAAAGTTCAAAAGTGGGGCGTTTGGCGTGCTGCAGGGGACTACTTCAGTAGTCGGCATGAATCACAGGTTGGAGTTCCACGGAGACCAGGGAACGATCTGTGTGGACGGAGAGAAGATTACGAAATGGAAGGTGCCCGGCCAGGACGAAGAGCCGCCGGATGATGCGGTCGACATGGGGTCTGCGGCATCTGATCCAAAGGCGATCTCGACGGAGGGCCACGCTATTCAGATAAGAGACCTATGCCTTGCCATTATGGAAGACCGAGATCCGATGATCGGGGGCGATGAGGCCCGTAAGGCGGTCGAAGTCATACTGGCTATATATGAGTCCGCGCGCACAGGACAGCCTGTGAAGATGGGATAGCGATTATTGAGCACGTCACGTCCGTCAAATAAGAATAGAGGGGACGAGAAGCTCTCGAGTTTGATGAAGCAGGCCGAGTGCCTGGCGGATAAGGGCAAGTATGAAGAGGCGATCGCACAAATCAAAAAAGCGATCGCCATCTTCCCTAACGAGCCTAAATGCAGCATTCGGCTGGCTGAGTTTTATCACGCGCAAAAAAAGATAGGCCCGGCGGTCGAGGCTATGAAAACCGCGGTCGGGTTGGACCCTTATGATTGCTTGAGTCAGGAGCGACTTTTGAGGGCCCTAATCGAGCTTGATCGATACGATGAGGCCATCAAGCTTGCTCACAAGATGCTGGTTACTTTCCCAAATAATCTGTATGCCCGGGATGTGTTGGGTATTGCGTATTTGCAGAAGGGATTGCTTGACAATTCGTTGCAAGCCATCAACCAGTTGATTGCTCTTGCCCCATCAGAGGCCGGATATTATTTCAAGCGGGCGATTATTCTACAGCAAAAAGGCTTGACCAGGCAGGCTATGATGGGGTTTATCCAGGCGCTGGAGATGGACCCGAGCGGCGACCTGGCTCCGAATGCCCGACAGGCCATCGCCTCACTTGATAGTTACCAACTCAAGCGAGTATTGACCATCGCGGTTGATGATATGGTATTTCGCGTGAAGTTGGCTCGCGACCCGGCGTCTGCTGTAGAAGAACGCGGGTTTACGTTGAGCCACGATGGCATTGCAGCCCTACGGCAAATCGACTTCGAGGCGATGCCTGTGGATACCAGGAAGGAAACCTATCACTAGTTAAACGGCCGCCGGGAGCATATTCGGCGGCCGCTACGCTCTGAGGATAATTTTAACGAGCAAGCTGATCCCGAGAACCCCAGCCACGAAAACACCTGTCAACACGGCGGAAAACACGATTATACCTCTTTTTATTCGGTCATCGGTGTTGGCCGCCGCCCTCATCGAGTCGACTATTTTGCCGGCGCTCAAATAGTCGGAAATAAGCTGCTGTTTGTTGTAGTAGCCGGGATCGAGTTTCGCGACCACTTTCATATGCTCCGCGGCTTTTTCGTATTGTTTTTTTGATCTATAGATGGAAGCTGCGGCCAGGTGACATTCGCTGCGGTCAGGCCATTTTTTCAGCGCCGGCCGAATGCGGCGAGAGGCGGCTTCGATGTCTCCTGCATCGATCAGTGTCGATATTAGTCGCATTTGCAGCCTGAACGAGCCGGGGTTGATACGCAAAGCCTGCACGATCTCATCAGCGGCAGTTCGTGGCTCACCGGCTATTGAAAAAGCACGGCTGGAGCAATAACGCATATACGCACTGTTTGAGTGTCGGGCGGACAAGGCCCTGAAATAGGATATGAGCTTTTCAGAATCACCGCGAATGTCGCGAATGTTTTCCAAATCGCGCCGCCACGCATCATCCGACAGCCGCCACTTGAGCGTGCCATCCTTAGCGATCGTATAGATGGGGGCGGCGGGTTCGCTGGCATCGACGGAGTGCCTCCTGCCGGACCATACGAGCCTGCCCATTCCTCTTTGGCGGGTATACGGCACAGAGCGCATCCATCGGGAGATAACATCGTTCGAGCCGGATAGATTGCGGGCTTCGGCGGCTTTCAAAAATGATTTGTTGATCTCGGCCTGGTCTACCTCGCAGCCGATACTCAAACGGAGCGCCTCATCCATTAGTCGCATCGCTCGGGTGGAGACTTTTCCACAGCGTTCTGTAGGTGCGGACAAAGTTATGCCCAATTCGGCTGAGATCCAATTGGCAGCCTCATCTGCAATAGCGGGAAGGTCTGTGAGCCGGGATTGGAAACTCCTGCGTTTATGAAAGCGCTCATCTGCCGCCGAGTATATATGCAGCTTAAATCGAACCTGCGAATCGTCGGATTGGTCAACAACCCCTCTTATGAGATAGTTGACCCCGGTATCTCCGGCAAGCCGCGATGAACCTGCAACAGCGTTTAGATCCGCCGGAATTTCGAGACGATCCAGTTGTACGCAATCGATCATAGACCCTGTGTCGACGATTCCGGCGTTCATAGCGCGGCTCATCGTCCAACTGCACAGTTCTGCGACGACGTGGGCGTATGTTCCAGGCCCGCCATTTAGCGGCACAAAGCCGACCATAGTCCGCTGCGCCGCGAAAGCCGCCGTGCAGATCATTATCAGAGTCAAAATTAAAACGGTCACCCTAAGGATCATTGAACAAATATATCCGTGCGAGAAATGCCGCCTAAGTAAAAGACGTGTTCGGCAGCAACGCTGTTCCCATCACGTAATAAATTGATCTGATGCTCTGCAGCTTGACAGAGTATGTGCGTTTCAATATCATTTACTTATCGACTTAGTGGAGTATGATCTGGCGTTACGACCATAAAATAATGGCCCTCCAAACTGCCTCGCCTCAACCTATAATGAGTTGGACCGTCCACCTTGCCCGCCGTCATCCCGGAAAAACACTAGTTTCGGTGGGGTTCATCGTGGGTGTGACTGCGGTCGGTTATTTTGCGATCGGGTTTTATGCGGCGGCGCTCGTGTGCGCGGCGCTGGCGGCCTCTTTGAGCGATTTTCTTTTCCCGGTTCGGTTCATTATATGGGAGGATCGGGTGGGATGTCGAATGCTGTTGAAAAGCGCGGAGATAAAATGGGCTGACGTAAAACAATGCTATCTCGATGATTATGGTGTAAAATTAAGCCCGCTTGGCAGAGCGTCTCGGCTTGAAGCCTTTCGGGGTGTCTATCTTAGATTCGCAGACAACAAATCTGCTGTCATCGAGACTGTCAAAGCGTTGAGGTCGAGTGATGTTTGATCTTGATTTACACTCGCCGCTGACCGATGAACAGCGCGACGCAATGATAGACTCTATGGCGGAAATGATCATAGGCAAACGGCTTGAAACCCCGGCAGTGCTGTTTCTGGACATGCACAAACCGCTGTCGTGGATCACTGGCCAATCGCTGCTGGTGGGCGCGCCGCTGTTGGGACTGGCGTTTGGGGTGCAGAATGTGGTGGATTTCGGCAAACTGCTAATGGAGCGCGACAACATCGACACTCTAATAGATCGTATCGAAGAAATGTCTGCGAATGCGGACAAAGCGCAGGAGCAAGCCTGAGCATGAAGGGAATGACCGATTTCGCTAATCCGGCGGTTTATGTTGTCGAAGGGCTGCTGGTATTTTTCATACTTTGGAAAATCTTCTCGGCGAGGCGTGGGCGGGATCTTTTTATTCGGCGAATACCTGGGCTGTCGGTGCTCGACGAGGCGGTTGGCCGCGCGACTGAGATGGGTCGGCCAATGCTGTATGCTCCCGGCCTCAGCGGGCTGGATATTATCGGACTTCAGTCGATGTCGATTATGTCGCATATTATCAAGCGAGCAGCTAATTATTCTACTCGAGTGATTGTGCCGCTGTGTGACCCGATTCTTTATACGGTGGCGGAGGAAGTCGCCAGGGATGCGTATACAACCCAGGGCGTGCCGGAGCAGTTCGTGCCGGAAGATATCCGCTATCTCACCAATGAACAGTTCGCGTGGGCGTCCGGCGTGGTTGGAATTTTGCATCGAGAGAAGGTCGCAACTGCGTTTTATTTTGGCTATTATTATGCCGAGGCACTTATTCTTACAGAAAATGGGCAGATAGCGGGCGCATTGCAGGTGGCGGGGACTCCTGCGATCACTCAGATTCCTTTCTTTTTAGCCTCATGTGATTATACGATTATCGGCGACGAATATTACGCTGCCAGCGCATATCTATCACGAGAACCAACCCTGCTGGGCAGCCTGGTAGGCCAGGATTACGGCAAGCTGCTTATGATCGGATTGGTGATGCTTGGGGTGGTTGGGGTAACGCTGGCTGCGCTGGGGGCGCATTTGCCCGGCTTGGATTCGATCAATCATTTCTTCGATAAATACTTCCTGCAATATTTTCCGAGGAGCACGTAGACCGTGAATTATTTGCCTTATCTATCACTTGTGCTCCCGAACTCGGTTCATGGGCGGGCGCTTGCCGTATACATAATCGGCGCATTACTGGTTGGGGCGGCGGCTCTATTTGCGCTTGTGTGCGTACCTCCAAGATATCGCAAGATCATCGTCGTGGCGGTTACTTTCTTCGGCGGGCTATACTTCTCGCTGGAGTTTTTGTTGCCCCATCAGCCGATCGCAGGCGTTCCCGGCAGTGCGGGAGTAGCCAGGTTCGCCAATTCACTGACGAAGGCGAAACCCAACGTTGCCGACTGGGCGATGATTATCGGCAGCTTTACTCTACTGCTGGGTACCTCGAACCTTTTCGCTGTTCACGGAAGGGCAGTCAAAAAGAAAACCGAGGGCTGGTATAACAGCCTGGCGTTCTTTATCACGTTCTTTTTGATAATGATCTTCGGTTTTCTAAAGGACAGCGCCATAAGCAGCCTTGGCCCGGGGATGGCTAAAGGCGTCCAATCTGTCGCGACCAGTGTCTACAGCATTTTATTTGATGGATTTGTCCAAAACCTGGACGCAACGATGTTCTCGTTGATCGCGTTTTATATCGTTTCGGCGGCTTACAGAGCGTTCAGAGTCAGATCGGCTGAAGCGGGGTTGATGATGGGCACGGCAGCGATTATTATGCTGGGACTTGTCCCGATTGGGGCGTGGCTGACGGATTGGCTGCCCAGCGCAGGGCCTTTGGCGTCGCTGAGGCTGGAAAATATCACTTATTGGCTGTTAACCTGGCCAAACATGGCTGTACAGCGAGCTATTGAGTTTGGATTGGCGGTCGGCGCAGTCGCTATGAGTTTGAGAATCTGGCTGAGTCTGGAGCGCGGGAGCTTCTTCGATAGACAACTATGATGAACGCACTTATCAAACTTCAAAATATCGATCGAAGGCTGTTGTATGTGCTGGTGGCGATAGTGTTATCCGTGCCGCTTATAATCAGACCGGCGCGGCATCCTAAGACTGTGCTGCCGGAGGTGCAGCAGGCATATAACACCATCAACGCGGTCAAGACGGATCAGATTGTGCTGCTGTCGATCTCTTGGGGAGCCGGAACGAAAGCTGAAAACGACCCACAGATGCAGGCTCTGATACGGCACATGTTCTTGAAGCACGTTAAATTCGTGATTATGAGCTGGAATCTGGTGGGGTCGGAAATTACGTATCAAAGCGCGATGCAAGTTCAGAACGATGTGAACAAGCAGTTACGAGAGGAGGGCAAACCTCCAATTGAGTATGGCAAAGACTGGGTGCACGCCGGTTATAAGACTGGTTCAGTGAGCGCTATTGTGAGTGGGCTTGGCGAAAACTTCCAGCACGTGCTCAAGCAGGATCGCAACGGAACCCCGCTCTCCGAACTGCCCGCCACAAAAGACATAAAGAACTATAAACAATTGGGAGCGGTCGTCGACCTGACCTCGGTGGGATTGATGGGCTACTGGATTTCTTACCTTACGACACCTAAACATATTCCGTTGATATACTGCCCGACTGCAGTTATGTCGGCCGGCGCGTATCCGTATCTGGACTCCGGACAGCTCAAGGGGATGCTGAACGGAGTGATGGGGGCTGTGCAGTATGAAACATTGGTAGGGCAGAGCCTGGTAGCCACCGATGCGTCGGCATCGTCATGGGCGCTGTCGGCTGCGCATATTTACATCCTTTTCTTGATAGTGCTTGGCAATTTGGGTTATCTGGCGGCCAAGAGGGCCGGACTTGCGGGAGGCTCACGACTTGGTTAATTGGTTATCTGCTAATTCGACCGCCATTGCATTGTGGGCCGGTGCGCTGTGTACGTTCGGCATCTACAGCGTATTGTATAAGGAAAACAAGTTTTACCGCTTTTTTGAGCACATGTTTATAGGGCTATATGGAGGCTATGGGGTCTACATAACCTGGCATAATATTCTCTACCCAAAGTGGTGGAAACCGATGACTGCGGATGGGCAGTGGTGGTGGATATTTGCGGCGGTGGTCGGCAGCATGTTCTATTTTATGTATAGTCGCAGACACGCCTGGATCAGCCGAGTGATTTTCGGTTTGTTTATGGGATTCGCGGCGGGAGGAATATTCCGGGAGTTTTATGAAGGGTATTTCCCGCAGATCGGCTCCTCGATGAAGCCGTTTACCGGCGGTTACGCCAATGTTCTCAGCGTGCTGGTGTTTTATGTGGTGCTTATCGCGGCTCTGAGCTATTTCTTCTTCAGCTTCGAACACAAACACCCGGTGGTTAGAAGCACGGCGGTTGCCGGCAGGTGGTTTTTGATGATCGGCTTTGGAGCGATGTTCGGCGCAACGGTTATGGGTCGAATGACGTTGTTTATCGGGCGGCTCAACTTTTTGATCAACAACTGGATACCTGAGGTGTGCACTGAAGCCCGGTCGCCGTTATTCTGGGTTATTGTGCCGTTGGTCGTCGCGATGGTCGGATTGGTGGTCTTTTGGGCTATCAGAAGGCCAAGGAAGATCGAAAGCTAGAATTCACACCTCTTCCTGGGCCAAACAAGACGGGGTGAGGATAACTCACGGATTCAAACCCCAGTGAGCAATTGTTTATCCACACCCCTGACGATTACTCCAAAATAACTCTCTTCAAAAGCACGCGGGCGCCTGACTCGTGACAGGGGTCGATGCGCATTTTTGTGATCGGCGTGCCGTATTTGCTCCAGGCGATCATCTCGCTTGTCAGTTGCGTGGTCTTGCCGTCTTTTATTTGGGGCATTACTACCGCTGTGAATGGGCAGAACTCCGGCAGCAAAGCGGTGGCGACATAGATTTCCGTGGTTATGAACGATCTGCGGGGCGGCATTTCCAGAATCTCCGCCTCAATGGTTATGCGCTTGACTTGATGCGTGGCGATTTCAGGTATCGGGAACTCAATTTGAGGATCCCCGCCTGTGGATGCAAGGGTCAAGCCAGTGGAATTGCGACTCTCCACTTTCATATTATGCAATGCGAAGTCCATTTTGTCGTCGGCGAAGTCGATAACCACAGGCATTTTAATATCCGGAATGATCCGGCTCTCGCCCATTTGATATAACTTTACGGGTCTGACCGGCCAGGGCTTGGATTCGTTTTCCTTGGCGATGACTAATTCCGCGGGGGTCAGGATACTCCAAGAAGCGATCTCAGACTTTGTTGGGATGCGAAAATCAGTATTTTTTACGCCCAGAGCATCGGCCATTTGCTGCAAGTAACCGAATCCGTGCTCCTTTGATGGTTCTATGCAAGCG
>LSQX01034443.1_pt1 | contig 34006 bp, 31 predicted proteins | sample 654561 | NCBI WGS metagenome assembly LSQX01 (sample SAMN04489861, study PRJNA283612) | anaerobic digester metagenome | isolation source: 4 biogas reactors fed with cattle manure at either 37C or 55C with and... | place: Denmark: Kongens Lyngby | collected 2014 | reverse complement strand
CTCCAAACGGCTGACGGCAGCGGCCATCACCAGCCCGTCCGCGGTTGACCTGCTCCACCCGCCGGAGTATCATCCGCGCCTGAGGCGGGGGCATACCAGCATTCGCAGGCACGGGAGGATCTCTCTGATGGACACACCGATTCGCATCGGCGTCATCGGCATCGGCGGACGCGGCCGAATCGCCCGGCAGTGGAAGCGCGAGGACGGCCTCTCCACCGTGGTCGGCGGCGCCGACATCACAGACAAGTACTTCGAGGAGTTCCGCGAGTTCAATGGCGACGACGTCTTCCTCACGCACGACTACCGCGAGTTGCTGGCGCGTGATGATATTGACGCCATCGCGGTCACCTCGCCTGACTTCATGCACGAGGAGCACGCGGTCGCCGCACTTGAGGCGGGGAAGCACGTTTTCTGTGAGAAGCCGCTGGCGATCACCATCGAGGGCTGCGATCACATCCTCGAGACGTGGCGCGCTTCGGGCAAGAAGTTCATGGTCGGCTTCAACATGCGCTACATGCGGATGTTCAACGTCATGAAGTCGATCGCCGAGGATGGAGTGATCGGGGACATCAAGGCCGTCTGGGTGCGGCATTTCGTGGGCCAGGGCGGGAACTTCTACTACCACGACTGGCATGCAACCCAGCAGAACGCCACCTCGCTGCTGCTGCAGAAGGGCTCACACGACATTGACATGATCCACTGGATCACCGGCGCCTACACGAAGCGCGTCGTGGCCATGGGCAGCCTTGACTTCTTCGGCGGTGACAAGCCCAACGACCTAGACTGCCGCGACTGCGATGAGATCGAGACCTGTCCGGACCCCTTCACCGCTCCGACGCGGACGCAGTGCGCCTTCCGCGAGGAGGTCAACGTCGAGGACCATGAGATGCTGCTGATGGACCTCGAGGGCGGCATCAAAGCGGCCTACCTGCAGTGTCAGTACACTCCCGACTACCACCGCAACTACTGCTTCATCGGCACAAAGGGGCGGATGGAGTGCCAGGACATCACCGGTGACGTGAAGGTCCTGACACGCAAGGGGAACTCGCCGGAGCACTTCGCGGACCGCAGCTATCATGTGAAGACCGCTGAGGGCACACACGGTGGCGCCGATCCGGTCATCGCCGATGACTTCATTCAGATGCTGCTGCGCGACAAGCCGCCGGTGGCGACGCCGCTGGCGGGGCGGATGAGCGTGGCGGTGGGAGTGAAGGGCGCAGAGTCGCTGCGCAACGGCTGCATTCCGCTGGAGATACCCGCGCCACCGTCGTGGGCGCGCTGACTCAAAGCGACGGGAGGCCGAAGATCATGGCGGGCCGCCGGTACTTCTGGCGGCCCGCTCTGCCTTCGTCGGACCTCAAAGATCAATCGTGTAGACGGGTCTCAGCGTCTGATCCACGGGGAGGCGCAGCAGGTGTGAGGTGCCCCCGAGGCCCACAAGCGGCAGTGGCTCTCCCGAAAGCGTCCAGTCGCGGTTTGCCCGCTGGATGGTGAGGACGTAGCGGCCCGGCAGAATGCGCCCGAAGCTGAACTGACCGGTGTCGGGGCATACTTCGGCGACCGCGACGGGCTGGCCGTGATCGTTCGACCGCAGGAACGCACCCAGTACCGTCCCCACCGGCATCGCCAGTGAATCGCCGTTGGCCTCTACAACCGTTCCGGAGATCGAGCCGAACTGCGGAGTGCCCTCAACATACTGCGCAAAGATCACCGGGCGCAGGCGCCATTCGTTGGTGACACCGAATCGGTAGACCGAGGCCCCCGCGCAGAAGTCCAGTAGCAGGGTGCCTTCTGTACCGGCCGTGAGGCGGAAAGGCAGGACCAGGCCGACTTGAGACTCGGGGTGGTCATCCACAAGCCGCAGCGGATGGCTGCGACCGTCGGCGGTGACTACCCTGTTGGCCGATGAAGCCCCGTTGATCAACACTCGGATCGCTGTGTAGCGGGCGACCAGCACCTCGACCGTCCCGAGCACCAGTGGGTCATCGAGTGCGAGCAGGTCTATGTCGGCGGGCAATTGCAGGCGCGTAAGCAGCATCTGCGGAACATCCGCCCTGCGGATCAGCTCAATCGATTCGAGGGCGACGTGGACTTCCTCCAGATCGGCCGCGGGCGCGTCTACAAGCATCACCTTTACCGTGGCAGTCGGCGGAGAACCGACCTCAGAGTCTCCGCCGCAGCCACCCATCAGCCATCCCCCGAGCGCCGCAATAAGGACGCCGATGCAGACACGCATCAGTCGTGGCATTCTCTCAGCCTCCGTCAACCGCAGTGGATTGTGTGAGCATCTTCCAGCAGCGCCCGCTCAACTCCTCCCTCGGCCACCACTGTTGCCCCGGGAACTTTGCCAGTTCCTCAGACGCTCATGACAGGTGAACGTTCAGCACGCGCGTTCGCGCATGAGAGGACGATTGATGATGCCGCACAGTGCCAGGTCAGCCGCAACAGCAGTCATCTGCATCGTGGTGGCGCTCCTGATGATCGGCGCCATCGCCGGGTGCGACCGGGACGAACAGGCCCAGGCCCCCGACATGCCCGATGCGGTAGACGCAGAAGGGACCGAAGCGGAGGTAGCCGATGGGGCTGCCCCTGAAGAGGCAGAGCAGCCCGGGGAACCTGCCGCCGCAGGTGAGGACACACCCGACGCCCCAGGCTCTGCCACCGGAGGAGAGACATCCATGGCTACCACCGTGAAGTTCGAGACCAACAAAGGCGACTTCGTCGCCGAGTTGTATGATGAGCGTATGCCCATCACCACCGGCAACTTCATCCTGCTGATCGAGTCGGGCTTCTACGATGGTTTGACTTTCCACCGCGTAGTGCCGGACTTTGTGATCCAGGGCGGAGATCCCGACGGCACCGGCATGGGTGGCCCCGGCTACGCCATCCCGCTGGAGACGCATGACGAGATCCGCCACGAGCGAGGGGCGCTCTCCATGGCCCGCTCGCAGCACCCCGACAGCGCAGGCAGCCAGTTCTTCGTCTGCCTCTCCAACAACGCGAGCGTGCGCAACCTCGATGGCGGCTATGCCGCCTTCGGCAAAGTCACCGACGGTATGGACGCCGTGGATCAGATCGTAGTCGGAGACACCATCAAGAAAGCCACGATCGTCAGCGAGTCGGAGCACGCCGACGCGGCTCGTAAGGCCGCCGAAGCAGCAAAGATCAGCACCGGGCGCTGAGACCGGCACCCGTAGCCTGATACACTATGTCATTGGCCCGCAACCGGACCACCGGTCGCGGGCCGTGGCATGTACGGGCTTGCCACGCCGCGCGCTTGCGGCTATCATCAGCCCGCTCGCGAACCTGTCGGCGGGGAGATGCCTCACATGAATTTCGAACGCGCCGCAACGGTCGTCGGCCTCTCGGAAGATCGCGCATGGAACGGGATCGCCAGCATCGAATTGACGCCCGGTGGGCGGCTCTACTGTGTCTCCTACACCGGCGGCCCGAAGGAGCCGCACCCGGACAATCGCGTCATCCTCTGCTGGTCTGACGATGGCGGAGATAGCTGGACTGTGCCGATGACGCTCGGTGAGCGATCCGGCACCGAGGCCTGCCTCGACCCCTGCATCTGGCAGGACCCGCTCGGGCGACTGTGGGTGCAGTACACGGTATGCGACCACGACATGACGCGCCCGCTCTCGGTGCGCTTCAGCGCCCGCTGCGATCTACCCGACGCCGCGGAGCCCGTCTTCGAAGACCTCGGCGTGTTTTGTCCCGAATGCGGCTACGTCTTCCTGCTCAACCGCCCGACGCTGCTCGCCGATGGCCGCATCGTGCTGCCACTCGTCTTCCTGCAGGACCCCTCAGAGCCCGGGCAGTGGTACTTCCGCCGCCCGCAGACGCTCGGCTGCGCGTTCTCTGACGATGGGGGGGAATCGTGGGCCATCTCCGCGCGGACCGAGCCACCCTCGTCGTGGGGCAATGAGAACATGATCGTCCAACTCGGCGACGGGCGGCTGTGGATGCTCGCGCGCTCCCGGGAGGGCCGGCTGTGGCAGTGCTTCTCCGAGGATCGCGGTGAGACGTGGGGCGAGGTGACGCTGTCGGAGATCGCCAACCCCTCCTCGCGCTTCTTCATCGGCCGGCTGCAGTCGGGGCGGCTGCTGTTGCTCAACAACCCCGAAACCGGTCGCGAGACGATGACCGCGTCGCTCTCGGATGATGACGGCCGCACCTGGTCGGAGGGCGTCGAACTGATGGCCGGGCGCGCCATCGCCTACCCCGACGCGGTGCAGGATGGCTCGGGGCTAATCCACTGCGTCGTGGACGTGGACCGCCGGCGGGTGGAGTATCGCGCTTTCACAGAGGGTGCAGCAGGTCTGTGAGGCTGCCTACTCCTCGCCCGGCTGCCTGAAGCCGAACTGGATCGCCCTCGCGGTGTGCGCAGGGGCCTTCACATCGCGTGTGCAGACCTCCTCATGATGGCCCGGCAGCGGCTGGCGCATCACCGCTTCGATGCGCGAGCGCTGCAGAGCCACCACCTCCGGGTGCGCGTCATACACGTTCGCGTCCTCATGTGGATCGGCGACAAGGTCATACAGCTTCGGCTCCTCGTCCACGAAGCCCGTGCCGACCTGGTAGTTCCATCGATCGTCGCGCACGGAGCAGTAGCCCCGCGCGCGGCCCTCAGCCCAGTCCGCCCAGGCGATGACCACGTGGTCGCGGATCGCGTCCGCCTCGCCGGTCACCAGCGGCCAGAAGTCGCGGCCGTCCATCTCGATCGGCACGCCGCACTGGCCCAGCAGCGTCGGCGGCAGGTCGTGCGCCTGCACGAAGCCGCCGAAGTGCTCGCCGCGCGGACCGTCCGGGTGGCGCAGGTGCATGGCGATCTGCGTGTTGTACCGGCGCAGGTTGCGCGGGCCCTTGCCGAAGCTCCCGTGGTCGAGTATCTGCGTCCCGTGGTCGCTGGTAAGCACCAGCAGTGTGTCATCCCAGAGTTTGAGCGCGTCCACCTTCTCGAGGAGGCGGCCGATGCAGGCGTCCACGAAGCTGACCTCGCCGCAGTAGAGCGCTTTGACGCGCGCAATCTCCTCCTCGCTCGCCTCCGGCCCGTGATGCGCCCAGATGAAGTCAATGCCTTCGTAGTCGGGCATGTACATGTCGGCGTACTGCTTCGGCGGGTCCCACGGCTCGTGCGGGTCGAAGCCATCCACCCACAGGAGGAACGGCGCGTTGGCGTGGTTGTCCTCCAGCCAGCGACTGGCGGAGGAGAAGACGCGTGCCGGGAGGTAGTCGTCCTCGGACTGGCGGTCGCGGTTGTTGAGCATGTACTGCAGCAGGACGAGATGGCGCTGCCAGTCGATCGGTTCGCGGCAGACGCGCTTCATCAGCGGCTCGACCATCTCGCGCGTTCCGCCGCGCCAGTGGTCATCCACCTGTCCGCGCACGAAGTCCCACGAGCAGAAGCCCCGCGTGTAGTTCATCGTCGGCTTGAACATGTGGTGCGTGTCGGTGACGAGGCCGGTGTAGTAGCCGCGCCGCACGAGGATCTCCGCGAGCGTGTCATGCTCGGGCGGGATCTTGTGCCAGCCCGCGGCATGGTGCCAGTGCCCGCGCCGGTCGACGTTGAAGCGCCAGGGGAAGCAGCGCATCCCCGTCATCAGCGACCGCCTCGCCTGCAGCGTAGGCTGACTCTCGCCGAAAGCGCGGTCGAAGTTCGCAGACTGCGCGGCAAGCTGATCCATCGCGGGAGTGCGTATCTGCGCCAGCGCGCCACCCTTGCCGATGATGTCCGCGCGGAAGGTGTCGAGGCAGATCACGATGATGTTCATGCCGAGATGCTCCCTTCGAGGCCGGTGGGAAAGAGGCGGATCGGCCCCGGGGTGGAGCCGATCCGCCGTGCCGGGCAAGTCAGAGGGTTAGATCGGCCGGGCGATGAAGGCGCGCCACTGCCCGTCAGGGTTGAAGCCGTCGCCGACGATCACGTTGCCCTCATTGATGTCGGTCGCGTGGGTGAGTGTCCAGCCCTGCGAGGCAGCATCGAGCAGATCATTCAGGTCGTGCATCGTGCCGTTCCACACAAAGGCGTGGCGGTCGCGGGTTGCCGTCCTGCTGCTGCCGACCACGACGCCGCGATTGTTGATCGCCCAGGCGTCGCCTTGCGATCCGCCCAATGTTCCGAGAACCTGCATGGTTCCGTCGCGGTAGATAAACGCGCGTGTTTCGATGAGATCGCCGTAGAAGCCCACGCAGTCGCCGTCGTCGTTAATGTCGTTAGCCGTGCTGTAGGTCGCGCCCAGTGTGCCGAGGTCTATCGCCGCGGTGAGCGAGCCACGGAACGCGTGGGTGTGGGAGGTGACATTGTCCTCGAAGGAACCCGCAACCATGCCATGCCGGTTGATCGCGTTGGCGATGCCTGGGCCGCCGGGGGTCGGCAGGGTACGCATCTGCCCGTTCTCCCACAGGAAGGCTGCGCCGCCTGAGTTGCCCACGATCTGCCCCGCATCGTTGACGCCCTCAGCATCCGCAGTGATCCACGGAGCTACTGTGCCGATGTCCTGCATCTGGCCGTTGAAGTAGCGGAAGGCCCGCTGGTTGACCTCGCCGACATCCGCTGCGCCGCAGATCACACCGTTGTTGTTGATATCATGCGCCATGCTGTTGCCGGCCCCTGGGAGCGTCCCAATGTCCCGCATATGTCCGTCGGTGTAGAGAAATGCGTGGTCTGTGTCTCCGCCGGCGAGCGCCGATCCGCCTACCACGTGCCCGAGGTCATTGATCGCCATGGCTCCACTGTAGTCGCCGCCGAGGGTGCCGAGATCAGTCACATGGTACAACATGCTGTCTAAGTCATCGCTTCCATCGCAACCACCGAGCATCGCCAGCACCGCCAGAGTCATCACTACGCCTGCCAGTATCAGCCCTGGCCGCAGAATCCTTGGAGCCATTGCAGAGAACCTCCCTGAAGCAGTTGGTGGCTGGATGACCATCTTCCCCCCGCCTTAGAAGGTGGGGCATCGGATAATGCGATGTGTTCTTGAAAATTCCTCCTATTGTGCAGGGGTAACTTGCACGATGCGACAGGGTTAACGCCGGAAGTCAGTCGCCTTGACCACAGCGGCTCCAGAGACTACCATAGCTTACGTCAGTCCGCGCAGGTGAAGCCCCCCGTGTGGAGAAATGGCCCATCCTGCACAACAGCCCGGTCGCGAAGCGGCCTTGGATCAAATAAGGGAAGTGACGAAGATGGCGGAGAAGTGCGTACTGGCCTACTCCGGAGGTCTCGATACCTCCGTGGCTATTCGCTGGATTGCGGATACCTACAACGTGGACGTGATCGCCGTGGCGATTGACGTCGGCGAGGAGCGCGACTATGAGGGCATCCGCGCCAAGGGCGAGAAGGTCGGCGCGATTGAGTCAATCGTGGTTGACGCGAAGCAGGAGTTCTTCGACGAGTACATCACACGTGCTATCGCCGCGAACCTGACCTACGAGCGAAAGTACGTCGCCTTCACCGCTCTGGCGCGGCCGCTGCTGGCGCAGGAGCAGGTGCGGATCGCCCGAGAGCGTGGCGCGAGCCTGCTGGCGCACGGTTGCACCGGCAAGGGCAACGATCAGGTACGCTTTGAGGTCACCTATGCCGCACTCGCCCCGCAGATGCGGGTAATCGCTCCCGCTCGCGAGTGGAACATGACCCGCGAGGAAGAGATTGACTACGCCAACGAGCACAACATCCCCGTTCCGGTTGGCCGGAAGAGCCCCTACTCCACCGACACGAACATGTGGGGGCGCTCGATCGAGTGCGGCTCCATCGAGGACCCCTCACTTGAGGCGCCTGAGGACGCCTGGGAGTGGACGGTTAGCCCGATGGAAGCCCCGGACGAGCCGCGCTACGTGACCATCGGCTTCGAGAGCGGCCTCCCCGTATCGCTTGATGGCGAGGCCATGGGCGGCGTGGAGCTTGTCGGCGCCCTCAACTCCATTGGCGGCGAGCACGGGGTCGGCCGCGTGAATATGATGGAGAACCGTCTCGTGGGGATCAAGTCGCGCGAACTCTACGAGTGCCCCGCGGCGACGATCATCCTCGAAGCGCACCGCGACCTCGAGAGCCTGGTGCTCGATCGTGAGACCGCGCACTTCAAGCAGCACCTTGAGCTGAAGTGGTCGGAGATGATCTACTACGGCCTCTGGTTCACCCCGCTTCGCGTGGCGCTGGATGCCTTCATGAGCGAAACGCAGAAGCCGGTCAGTGGTGAGGTGACCGTGAAGCTCTACAAGGGGCGCGCGGAGGCGGTCGCGCGCAAGTCCGACCAGTCGCTCTACGACTTCTCGCTGGCAACCTACGGCGACGCCGATGTCTTCGATCAGTCAAGCTCGCGCGGCTTCATCGAGATCTTCGGCCTGCCCGCAAAGGTCGTCTCGATGGTCCGCGGGCTACCGGAGTAGACAGCAGCGGCCACACAGGCCGCAAATCAGGGAGGCATAACGGGACATGTTCAGATTGAACAGGGCGATGTACCTTGTCACTGCCGTGGCCATTATGACGATCGGCTTGATGGCTCTGGGCGGCTGCCCACAGCAGGAAGAGACTGCCGACCCCGCGCCGGCGGCCGTCGAGCCCGTCACCGACGGCGAGCCGATCAAGATTGGCGCGCTTTTTGCCGTCACGGGGCCTGGATCATCACTCGGCGAGCCCGAACGGGACACCGCCGTCATGCTCGAGAAGTACATCAACGAGAACGGCGGCCTCGATGGGCGAGAGGTCCAGGTGATCGTACGTGACACCAAGGGCCTTGAGACCGACGCGCTTACCGCCGCGAGAGAGCTTGTCGAGAAGGAGAACGTGCTGGCCATCATCGGACCGAGCCGCAGCGGGACGACCCTCGCTGTAGTTGACTATGTGGAGCAGGCGGAGGTCGCGCTCATCTCCTGCGCGGCCGCTCGCGCCATCACCGATCCGGTGAAGAAGTGGGTCTTCCAGGTCGCCCCCGGCGATGCCGACGCAGTTCAGCGCATCTACACCTACATGGGCGAAGAGGGGATCAGCCGCGTCGCGCTGCTGACCGAAAGCAGCGGCTACGGCATCGAGGGCCTCAAGCAGCTTCAGGAGCAGGCTTCTGCGCACAGCATCGAAATCGTTGCCACCGAGGAGTACGCCGATACCGACACCGACATGACCACCCAGCTCACGAGAATCGCCGGCACCGACGCTCAGGCGGTCGTGTGCTGGGGTATCGGCAAGGCCCCGGCCCTCGTGGCCCGCGGCATGGGGACGCTCAACATGCAAATCCCCCTCTTCCAGAGCAGCGGCGTGGCGAATGCGCGCTTCATCGAGGCCGCAGGCGAGCATGCCGACGGTGTCATCATGCCCGCGGCGAAGCTGATCGTCCTCGACCAGCTTCCGGAGGACGAGCCGCAGCTTGCGGAGCTGCAGCGCTACCACGAGATGTTCGTCGCTGAATACGAGCGCGAGCCGGATCACTACGGCGGACATGCCTGGGACGCGCTGCACATCGTCGTGAACGCCATTGAGCGCGCCGGCGTTGACGCCGACAGGACCGCAATCCGCGACGCCATCGAAGGCACGGAGGGCTTCGTCGGCATGGGCGGCATCTTCACCTATGGTGCAGACAACCACTACGGTCTCTCACCGGATTCATTCGCCATGGTCACCATCGAGAACGGCGAATGGAAGCTGATCGAGTAGCGCAAACCGCAATCCGAGCGTGGGGCGCCACAGGTGACGCGGCGCCCTACATCGGCAATCACTGGGGAATAATGCCGCATTTTGTTAATGCCAGATGGGTTTGACAATGCCCAACCACGCTGGTAAACTTGCCGCTTATACGCGCCGGAAGCCACTAAAGGTTCCAAGGGAGGCGTCGTGATGCGCGCAAAGAAGAGGGCAATCTGGCAGGTGCTGATGCTGTTCACCGTGGTAGCCATCGCCGCAGGTATTACCGGCTGTCCACCCCAGCAGCAGCCGGATGATACCCTGCCGCCGGACATGACACCCGACGGCTTGCAGCCGCAGGGCGAGCCGATCAAGATCGGGGCCATCTTCGCACTCACCGGACCGGCTTCGTCGCTGGGCGAGCCCGAGGGTGAGACCGCGAGGATGCTGCAGGACCAGATCAATGCCGAAGGCGGCATTGACGGCCGCCCGATCGAGATCCTGATCCGCGACACCAAGGGCGACGAGACCGAGGGCCTGGCGGTAACCCGCGAGCTGATCGACCGCGAGAACGTCGTGGCGATCATCGGCCCCAGCCGCTCCGGGACCACCCTTGGGATCATCGAGACGATCCAGCAGGCGGAGATCCCGCTCGTAGCATGCGCGGCAGCAAGCAAGATCACCGATCCGGTCAAGGAATGGGTATTCGTCACCCCGCAGAATGACGCCGACGCGGTGGCGCGCATCTACGGCTACCTCAACGCGGAGGGTATCAACAAGATCGCGCTGATGACCTCCAGTGACGGCTACGGCATCGCCGGCCTCGAGCAGCATCAGGTGCAGGCCGGGCAGGCCGGACTCGAGATCGTGGCTAACGAGGAGTTCACCGACAAGGACACCGATATGACCGCCCAGCTCACCAAGATCAAGGGCACCGACGCGGGTGCTGTGATCTGCTGGGGTATCGGTCCCGCTCCGGCGCTGATCGCCAAGCAGATGAACCAGCTTGGCCTGACGATGCCTCTGATTCAGAGCCACGGCGTGGCGAACAAGCGCTTCATCGAGGCCGCAGGCGATCAGGCTGAGGGCGTTATTCTTCCCGCAGGCAAGCTCCTGGTGGCCGAACAGCTTCCCGATGATGATCCTCAGAAGGAACTGCTGGTCACCTACGCCCAGCAGTTTGAGGAGCGCTACGGCAAGGAGGCGGACACCTTCGGTGGACACGCCTGGGATGCCGTGATGCTCGTGGTGAACGCCATCAGGGAGAACGGTGCCGAGCCGGCGCAGATTCGCGAGGGTCTGGAGAACACCACCGACTTCGTGGGCATCGGCGGGACATTCAACTTCTCCGCCGAGAGCCACTACGGCCTCAGCCCCGAAGCCTTCGTGATGGTCAGGATCGAGAACGGTGACTGGACGCTGATCCAGTAGCCTCTTTGTTGTGCGAAGATAGCGGCGGATGCGCGGGTTCGAACTCACGCATCCGCCGCTGAACAAAATTGGTGGAGACAGACAGGGTACTGCGGCGGAGATGGGGAATAGGCCTCCGCTGGTTTACCCGGTCGCGGGTGCGGGCCGAGCCTCAGATGGGGCGCGGCCCCTTGCTTTCCCCGCGGAGACGGAGTGCAGACGCAGATGACGGCCGACCAGGTCTGGCAGTTCTTCCTATCCGGTCTCACCACAGGCGGCACCTACGCCCTCATCGCCCTCGGCTTCTCGTTGATCTACAACGCCACCGGCGTGATCAACTTCGCGCAGGGCGAGTTCGTCATGCTCGGTGGTATGATTGCCGCCGCCAGCATGGCGGCGTGGGACCTGCCGCTGTGGCTTGCTGCACTCATCGCGATTGCCATCACGACAGTAGTGGGGCTCGTGCTCGATCGCGCCGCCATCAGGCCCGCGCGCTACGCACCTCACGTCGTCCTCATCATCATCACCATCGGCGCCTCCATCTTCATCCGCGGCACCGCGAGCATCATCTGGGGGCCCGATGAGCGGCCTGTGCAGGCATTCAGTGGCGAGGCGCCGATCGTGATGCTTGGCGCCGCAATCACGCCGCAGTCCCTCTGGGTGCTGGGCGCGACGCTCGTCAGCGCGGTCGCCATGTGGCTGATCTTCGAGTACACTGTGGTCGGCAAGGCGATGCGCGCTTGCGCGATCAATGCCCACGCCGCGCAGTTGTGCGGCATCGAGTTGTCGCGCATGGTGTCGTGGTCATTCGGCCTCGCCGCGGCCATTGGCGCGGTCGCCGGGATCGTCCTCGCGCCGATCACGATGGCGCAGTACAACATCGGCACCATGCTCGGCCTCAAGGGCTTCGTCGCCGCGATCATCGGCGGGATGGGCAACAGCCTCGGCGCGATCGTCGGCGGGCTGGTGTTGGGCGTACTTGAGGCACTTGGTGCCGGGCTGATCAGTTCGCAGTACAAGGACGCAATCGCCTTCATCATCCTGATCATCGTCCTGCTGGTCCGCCCGAGCGGCATCCTGGGTCGCGAAGGGGGCGAGGACTAGATGGCGGCGGTCGAGGAACGGCAGGCACCGCGCGAGCCGGCGAATGAAGCCGAGGCGATGGCGCATCGCCGGCGCATGCAGAAGGTGCAGCTTGGAGTCTTCCTCATCATCGTAGCGGTCCTCCCGCTTGTGCTGCAGGCGATGAGGCCCAATGACTACCGCTACTACCTGCACATCCTCGTCTTCATCGGCCTCAACCTGATCCTCGCCACCGGCCTGAATCTGCTGATGGGCTATGCCGGACAGGTATCGCTGGGACACGCTGCCTTCTACGGTCTCGGCGCCTACACCTCGGGCATTCTCACCGCCCGCTACGGCTGGAATCCCTGGGCAGCGATGCTCGCGGCGCTGGTGCTGACCTGCTTCGTCGCATGGCTGGTGGGGAAGCCCGCGCTGCGCCTGAAGGGGCACTATCTCGCGATGGCGACCCTCGGCGTCGGGATCATCGTAGCGGTGGTGATCCGCCAGTGGACGAGCCTCACCGGCGGCTCGGCCGGGCTGCTGCAGATACCGTCAATGACCCTCTTCGGCTTCGAGTTCAAGTCGAACATGGACACGCACTACTACTACTTCGTCTGGGCCTTTGTCATGTTGCTCACGATCATCTTCGCGAACCTCGTGCAGTCGCGGCCTGGCAGGGCGCTTCGAGCGCTGCATGACAGCGAACTCGCCGCACAGACTCTCGGCGTTGACACCGCGGGCTTCAAAGTCCGCGCTTTTGTGGTCAGCGCCGCCTACGCCTCGATCGCCGGAACACTCTACGCCCACTCATCAATGCGCTTTCTGTCGCCGACCCCGTTCGACTTTCACACCTCCATCGCCCTGCTGGTGATGGTCGTCCTCGGGGGCCAGGGGACGCTGTGGGGGCCGGTGGTGGGCGCGGTCACGATCACCTTCATTAACGAAACGCTTCGCCCCTACACAAACTACGACATTGTGGTCTACGGCCTGCTGCTGATGATCCTGATGATCGTCATGCCCGGCGGCCTGGCGCGTGGGCTGGCGGCGCTGTGGAACTGGCTGCTGGATCGCTTCAGCCGCTCATCGCAAGGTGAGCAGCAATGAGCAGGCCACTGCTGACGTTGAGCGGACTGTCGAAGAGCTTCGGTGGCCTGCAGGCCGTCAGCGATGTCGCCTTCGACGTGCAGGAGCGGCAGATCAAGGCGCTGATAGGGCCCAACGGAGCGGGGAAGACGACCATCTTCAACCTCCTCACCGGCGTGCTGCATCCGGATGCGGGCTCTGCTACATTTGGCGGCCACGAGCTGATCGGCCTGCCCCCCCACCGCGTCGCCTGCCTTGGGATCTCGCGGACCTTCCAGACGAGTCTGCTGTTCGATCAGATGACGGTGCTTGAGAACGTGATGGTCGGGCACCATCTGAGCGGCCGCTCCAACATGCTCACCGCCGCCCTGCGCATCTTCGGCGCAAGCGCGGAGGAGCGCGAGTATCGCGAGGTTGCGATGGCGGCCCTCGAACGCGCGGGGCTGGCGGACCTTGCCGGGCGCCCCGCCGCCGAACTGCCGATAGGGCAGCGCCGACTGGTGGAAGTCGCCCGCGCACTGGCCGCCGAGCCGAAGCTGCTGCTGATGGATGAACCCGCCGCCGGCCTGAACATGCGCGAGACCGACGCCATCGCGGAGCTGATCCAGGAGATCCGCAGCAGGGGCATCACGGTCCTGCTCGTGGAGCATGACATGTCGCTGGTGATGTCCATCTCCGATGAGATCCTGGTGCTTGACGGTGGTCGCCGTCTCGCGGAGGGGCTGCCGAAGGAGATACGCACCGATGAGCGCGTGCTGGCGGCGTATCTTGGTGAGGAGGCCGATGACTGATGCTGCGTCTCACGAGCGTTGATGCCTCCTACGGGCGCGTTCAGGCACTGCGCGGAATCTCCCTGCATGTGGGTGCGGGGGAGATCGTGACGCTCATCGGAGCCAATGGCGCGGGCAAGAGCACCACGCTTGAGGTGATCTCGGGCCTGCTGCGTGCAGATCGCGGGCAGGTCAGCTTTGGTTGCGAGACCGTGACCAATCGAGCGCCCGCCCGGCTGGTGCGCGCGGGGATCGCGCACGTCCCCGAGGGCCGCGAGGTCTTCGGCAGCCTGTCGGTGGCGGACAACCTCCTGCTGGGGGCCTATCCGCGGCGCGGCGTCGGACGGCGCGAGGAGTTCGCTGAGGACCTCGAGCGCCAGTATGAACGCTTCCCGCGGCTTTACGAGCGGCGAACGCAGCTTGCCGGCAGCCTCTCCGGCGGCGAGCAGCAGATGCTGGCGCTCGCGCGCGGCCTGATGTCGCGCCCGAAGCTGCTGATGCTCGACGAGCCATCGCTGGGGCTCGCGCCGATCATCGCGCGGCAGTTCCTGAGCGAAGTAAGGGCGCTGCGCGATGAGGGCCTGACGGTGCTGCTGGTCGAGCAGAATGCGCGTGCCGCGCTGCGAGTGGCGGATCGCGGCTACGTGGTCGAGACCGGGCGGATTGTGCTGGAGGGCAGTGCGCAGGACCTGCTTGACAACCCGGAGGTCCAGCGGGCGTATCTGGGCAAGGGCTACAGCGAGGTGTGGGAGTAGTCAGCGGGAGGAGAAGGACCGTGGACAGCCATCGGATCTGGGACCCGGACGTCGAGACGATGCCGCGCGATGAGATCCTGCAACTGCAGCTTGAGCGACTACAGGTTACGCTCAATCGCGCAATGCGCAACATCAGCTTTTACCGCGAGCGTTTCGCCCCACTTGACTTCGTGCCCGATGACGTGCGCTCGCTCGACGACCTCGCGCGCCTGCCGCTGACCAGCCGCCTGGACCTCACCGAGGGCTACCCCTACGGCTTTCTCGCGGTGCCGCTGCGGGAGATCGTGCGCATTGACACCGCGCCAGGGCTGACGCACGGCCCGGCTGTCTCCGCATACACCCGCAATGACCTGCAGCACTGGGGGGAGTTGACCGCGCGCGTAATGACTGCCGCGGGTATCAACGCCGACTCGGTTGTGCAGATCCCCTTCGAGACGGGCATGTTCGACGGCGGCTTCGGTTTCGTGCGCGGCGCGCAGTTGATCGGCGCCTCAGTAGTCTCCGTTCCGGGCGGCGACTACCGCAAGCAGGTGCAGGTGATGCACGACTACCGCACCACCGTTCTCGTCGCCATGCCCTCTGATGCCATGCACCTCGCCGAGGAGCTTGAGCGCGCCGACCTCGGCCCGCGAGGGCTCTGGCTGCAGGTGGCGCTGCTGGGCGGCGAGCCGTGGGCTGAGACGGCGCGGGCGCAGATCGAGGATCGCCTCGGCGTCCGGGCGGTGGATAACTACGGTGTACGGATCGCCGCATGGCCCGGCCTCGCGGCGGAATGTGAGGCGCGCGAGGGTTTGCACATCAATGAGGACTACTTCCTCGCCGAGGTGGTTGACCCCGACACGCTCGAACCGGTACCTCCGGGCGAGGAGGGCGAGCTTGTAATCACCACCCTCGAGCGAGAGGCTGCGCCGGTGATTCGCTATCGCACCGGCGATGTCTGCGCAATGGTCGCCGAACCATGCTCCTGCGGCCGCACCTTCGCGCGGATGACTCGGCCCTCCCGCCGCACCGATGACACCGTCGTGGTTCGAGGCATTCGCCTCCATGCGGAGGCTATCGGAGGGACGGTGGAGAGAGTGCTCGGGGTCATGACCGAGTGCCAGGTGGCGGTGGGCGAGCGCGCCCTTGATGACGTGGAGATACGCGTCGCGGTGCCGGCGCAACAGGCGCAGAGCGAGCAGGGTCTCGTCGTGCTGAGCCGCTCGCGTGGCGATCTTGAGCGCGAGCTTACCGCGGTGCTGGGCCTGCCCGTGCGCGTCTCAATCGTCGAGCGCGCGAGCCTCGAGGGACCCCAGGGCGCCCCCAGCAGGCTGGTTGACATGCGCGGGCGGGCGTAGGGCTCAGCCCTCCACCTGCAGCACGCGCACTCGTCCGGCCGTCAGCGGTAGTGTGATCGCTGCTCCATCTCCGGTGAAGCTCTCATCCGACAGCAGATCGCGTGCGGTGACCGGGTCGTCGAGCCCGAGTGCTGCGAGATCAATGTTCAGCGTCGCCTCGGCGGCCTGGGTCGAGTATGCCGTGAGGTAAAGCGCGGCGTCCTCACCCGGCCCCCAGCGTTCGACCATCACGCCCTCAAGCGCCGTCACGTGCGTCACCGGCCGCCATCCCGCCGCGGTTATCTTCTGCAGGGCAGGGACATAGCGGCGATTCAGCTCAGCGACCGCTGCGTACTTCTCCTGCGTGTCGAAGACCTGCATGTTGCCGAATGAAGGGTAAATCCCCCAGTGGGTGCAGAGGTTGAAGTATTGCTCCATCTGCACCGGGTCCTCGTGGATGTTGTAGATCAGCAGCAGGAAGGGCTTCGTCCCGGCCATCGTGCGCTTCTGTTCGAGGCTCCCGTGGCCCTCGACGCCGAGCACATCGGTGGCGAAGAAGTGGAAGCGGCGGTTGGGGTGCAGACCGTTGGCGAAGACAAGCCCCTCGCGCTCGTGCAGCAGGTCCCTCAGCGCCCACAGAAATTGCAGCAACGTGAAGCGGTTGGCGATCACAGGCCGGCCGCTGCGGGCGTCGTAGCAAAGTGGCACGCGCTCATACGCGAAGTGCTCGGCCCGGAAGCTGTCGTAGTTGCCCCACGCGCCGAGTGAGTCAACGTAGGTGCCATCAAGCTGCGGCGTATCGTCATGCTGATCGCGCACGTAGTGCAGTAGGCTCCTGCCGACCGTCGTCCCCTCCGCATCGTCCAGCAGCCACGGATTGGCGTTCAGTGGGAATGTGATGGAGTTGCCGCCCCAGGTGGTGTCTCGGATCACCACGTGCGGTTCGCCATCGCGGTTGAGGAGCATGCAGTTGTGCACGATCCCCTTCAGCCTGGCGCCCCACCCTCGGGCCGTGCGGCTGTCGTCCTCTCGCGGCGCCCAGCCGTGAAAGATCTCCAGCGCCTCGGCGGCATTCGCCGGCAGCCGCTCAAGCCGCGTGATCTCGCGCTGCCCCGGGATGATGTAGGGGCAGGTCGCGATCCCATGCTCCTCATCATACTCCCATCCCGCCGGGCCGCCCTCGTGGAAAGCGTAATTCTCCGGGTCCGGCAATTCGATCTTCGGCGTGCCGAACATCCACAGCCCCTCGCTGGCAACGCGCTTGCGGAAAGCCTCCGGGTAGCGCTGCTGGTAGCGGTCTGCGGCATCGCGCAGCCCCCACGCAGGGTCTATGCCGCCAATGCAGAACGCGAAGGGCGCCGCGCTCTGAAGCTCGCCGGAGGCGGCGGGCGAAAGCCCGAAGCGGAAGCGGACATGGTAGCCAAGCTCGGGCGACCAGCCGAAGCTGCAATCGCTGGGACTTGTCGGCGGGACGCTCAGCGACAATGCTGCGTCGTTGCTGGAGATCGCGCTGAAAGTCAACGTGTCGAGCACCGGCGCAATCTCCGCCAGCGGCAGTTCCTCGACGATGGACTGCCCCCAGCGCCAGCCCTGCCCGCCGGCGGGGATCGCCGCCAGCACATCCACCGCGCGGTCCGCGCCACGCAGGTCCCTCACGAGCCCGCGACATACGATCACATCGCCCGCCACCGACCAGGTAGCGGATACCTCGAGCCCTGCCTCAGCATCCTCCCAACGCTGCACTACTGCGCCGTCTCGCGACTGAAGATCGCCCTGCACGGGCAGGATATCAGCGCCCCACGGCTGCACCAGCAGCCCCGATGGCAGGTCGCCGCCGGTGACTTCGCGCCCTCCGGCGAGAACTTGCGCCACTGCGCCCGCGTCATTCAGAACAAGCGTGCATCGGTCGCTCGTGAGCGGTGGTAGATCGGCGGTAGCGGCCCGGCGTGGCCGGATTACCTGAGGCCTTGCCTTCTCCACCCGTACGAACGCGTCGTCCCACCACGCGACGCCGGTGCCGTAGTGGCAGAGATAGATGACGATTGAAGCGATGGGCCGGTCGGTCAGCGTCTCCCCGGTGACGGCCGCATAGTGATGCGTGCCCGCCGAGCCGGCGGCCGAGACGGTCTGGCGGCCTCCCGTGGGCGGCTGCAGATAGACGATGATGCCCGGCCCCGCACCGGCAACCTGATCGGTGGCCGACATGGCGCCGAAGGTCACCCGCGTCCCCGGAGGCAGCGGCTCATCAAGCTGCACGGTCTGCAGAACGTTGCCGGTCTGGCCCGCTGCATTGACGAGCCTGACGGCGCGCGAGCCTGTGGCCGGGTGTTCCGCGTCCCAGACGATCTCGCCGGTCGTGTTGCGGTGGTTGAAGCTCCACGATGCAGGTGTGTTCTCACCGATCTCGAAGCTGGAATCACGGAGCAGGTTCTCTTCCGCGCCCGTGGCGACAGAGGCAAGCGCTGTAACCGCCGCGAGGCAGATTGCGAAGATCATAGTGAAGCCTCCCGGTGCCGAGGATCGGCCATGGTCGGAAGCTTCCATGCGCCGCTGCTTCATACCTGTCCGGGGGCGAGATGCGTTCTTTCACTGGAGGAACCGAACTGATGAGAATCTCGATCGCGATCATCTGTCTCGTCATGATTTCTGCGCCGCTGAGCCACGCGGACAGCCTCGAGGTCATTGACCTGCTGTACCTGAGCGCGCCCGAATTCGCCGCCTCGCTCGCGGGTGGAGGTGGGGGAGGGGACGCGTTTGCAGCCGAGGCAACGGGCTTTGCTCTCGATGCCGTGGGCGATGTGGCCATGCGCGCGAGAGGGCGCACCAGCATGCCGGACGCGATGCAGTACAGCCGTGCGCGCGCGATCCCCGGCTCCGGCGCCAACCTCTCGCACCTGCTGCCCGCTGGCCTCGTGGGACCGCCCGTGGCCGCCCCCAACCGCAACGCACTGATCGTCCGCGGCACCCTCGACGCCATCGAGCGCATGCGTGAAGTCATTGCGATGCTCGACACCCCTACGCCGATGGTCAACGTGGAGCTTACGATGGATCAGATCGGGCGGGCGGATTCGCGTCAGATAGACCCGCACCTGCAGGCGTGGGGGTGGGGCGGCGAGGCGAGCTTCGGGGATCGTCGCAACCCGGTGCTGGGCTTCAGGATAGGCAACCTCAGCGCCATCCTTGGCTACGAGCAGGGGGAGAGCCGGCGGCACGCAGTGACGGCGACGAACATCACCGGCATGAGCGGCATTCCGCTGGCGATCTCAGCAGGCGAGGCGCGACCTCGCATCGTTAGCGAGATCTGGTACGATCCGTGGGGGCGGAGGCAGGTGGTGTCCTACCCCGAGACCGTCTTCGCCGGCGTAACGCTCTGGGTGCTGCCAACCGTCCATGCGGATGACACCGTCACGATGGTGCTGCGGCCGATACTGTCGGAGTTCGCGGGACCGGCGCCCCAGGCCCGGGCCGGTGACGTCGTCCGTAGCACGATGGTGGAGACGACGGTGCGGGTGCCCGACGGGCAGTCGCTGGTGATCGGCGGCCTCGACAGGTACCTCGACGAAATGTCGCGCAGCTTCCCCGCATCATACGGCACCATGCGCAGTGAGAACAACTCCGTCATCAGCGTACGGCCGACCATCGTGAGGATGAGAGGCACGGGGCGGTAGAGCAGGCAGCGCGTTACTGCAGGTGGGGCGCGAGGCGCTCACGTGCTTGTGTGGCGGAGAGGCCGGTGATCTGCACGGTCTTGGTGCGCGAGGTCTCCCCGCGCAGGAGCGTTACATCCGCGGGGGACACGTCGAAGACCCGCGCGAGGAAGTTCAGCAGGTGCCGGTTTGCCCGGCCCTCCAGCGGCGGCGCGGTGATCTTCACCGCCAGCACATCCCCCCGCCAGCCGACCACCTCGTCCTTTGGCGCGTTGGGCGTCACTTTCAGGGGGATCTTTACCGCGGAGGCCATCGCTGATCGCGCCTCACGTTGACTGCAGCAGCATGACGCCGAGCACGAGCGCGTTGTGAATGCCGTGGGCGATGATCGCCGGCAGCAGAGATCGGGTGCGCTCGTAGAGGTAGCAGAGCATGATGCCGATCAGAGTGATGATCAGGAATGCTTCGGCGTTGAGGTGCACCGCCGCGAAGACCGCGCCACCGAGGAGCATGGCTTGCCGCGGCGTGAAGATGCGCCGGAGACCGCCGTAGACGTAGCCGCGGAAGATCAGCTCCTCGAAGATCGGCGCCAGGACGGCCACCAAGACGAAGTAGATCGCGATCTCCCCCGGCGTCTCCGCCGATCCGATGACCTCCTCCGTCGTCTGCCCCAGTGCCATGCCACCGAACATCGATCCGGCCACGAGCGCCAGCACGACCAGCAGCGTAAGGAAGACGGAATAGCCCACCACGCCGGTGCCGACGAGCTTGAGCGCACCCCGGAGGCGCACGCCCAGCACGCGCAGGGGGTTGGAGGCCCGCGCGCGCGCTCGGTAGAGCAAAACGCCGATGGTGACGCCCGAGACCAGCACATACTGCAGAGCCATCAGCAGGGGCCGGCCCAGCGGCCATGTCTCTACGCGCAGGATGTCGGCAAAGGCCATGCTCGTGAGCATTCCGCCCACCACCATCGCGAACAGCAGCACCGCCACCGCCTCGGTGATGTCCACCACCGTCCACGGCACGAGGAACGGCAGAGGGGCGGAGCGTTCGCGGACGGTGAAGCCCCAGCGCCAGAGCGCGGTCGCGAGCGCGATGATGCCGGTCAGCAGAAGGAGTCCGCCGATGAGGGTCACCGACGCCATGCCAAGTGCGAAGCGGGTAGCGTGTGTCTCCTGCTCCGCGCGGACCTCCGCAAGCTGTTCGGCAGCGCCGAGTCGCTGGTAGACATCGGCGAGCACGATCCGAGCGATCCACCCATCACGCTGCGCGACAAGCTCCGCCTTCTCGCCAAGCGCCTCGTCGCTCAGTTCGGGGTTGGAGTAGATCTCCGACAGCGCGTGGTAGTAATCGCTGTCACTCTCATCAAGCTGCGCCGCCAGCGCAAGCATGTCGGAGGACTGCTCGGCATACCCCCGATGGCCGTAGACCACTCCGAGTCTGTATGCGGCAGCGTGATTCGTCTGCCCGGCGAGTGCCCGGCGCTCCCACACGCCCACCGCGCGCTCCCGCATCTGTCGCACCGTCTCCGCGTCAACGAAGGCCGCCTGTTGCCGCAGAAGCTCCATTGCATCGGCGACGCGCCACGACAGATCCGCCTCCACCACCTGCTGCTGCGAGAGCCGGTACCATCGCTCAGAGGGGAGGGAGGCCCGCTGCTGGTGCAGGCCGATCAGGATGGCGGCGGCAACGAGCATCGCCACGATCAGCGTGATCCGTGGCAGTTGTGCGCGAAAGTCGCCGACGGCGGGATGCCAGGACAACGGGATTCTCCTGTGCGTGCGGCATGGTCAGACCGGGAGGCTGTAGGCGATTCGGGTCAGCAGTCTTCGGGCAAACTCAATAATGACCCACGCCACCAGTGGCGAGAAGTCGATCGGCACACCGTGCTGGTAGCGCATCAGCAGGTTGCGGATCGGCCGCAGCAGCGGCTCGGTAGCAGCGTAGGAAACCCGGTGGATCTGAATCAGGACGGGATGCGGCCGCCGGAGATTGAGCCAACTGAAGATGACCCGCACAAGGAGCAGGACATAGTAAAGGTCTGCGGCGAGACCGATGGCCCAGACAATCTGAGTCGTCAACACGCTCTACCCCGACCGGACTGCCTCCCGGTCATCCTCCCAGCTCTCGTGCGCGTTCGGCGGCGGCCACGACCGCCTCGATCACTGCCGCCCGGAATGCACGGGCCTCAAGCGCCGCGACGCCGGCGATGGTAGTGCCACCGGGCGATGACACCATGTCTTTGAGGGCCGCAGGGGACTGGTCGTTCTCAAGCAGCCACCGCGCCGCACCAAGCGTAGTCTGCGCGGCCAACCGGCTGGCCTGCGCGCGGGGCAGACCCGCCTTGACGCCGCCGTCGGCGAGCGCTTCAACAAAGAGCGCCACGAAGGCCGGACCGCTGCCGCTGAGGCCGGTGACGGCGTCCATGAGCTTCTCCTCGACCTCCACGGCCTCGCCGGACGCCTCGAGCAGCGCCTGCACGAACTCGCGCTGCTCGTCGCCGAGCCCCGGAGCTGCCGTCCACGCCGTCGCTGCCTCATGCACGGTGCAGCAGATGTTCGGCATGACGCGCACCAGCGCAGGCGCAGCGCCCACGCTCTCGCGCAGGGCCTCAAGTGTCACTCCGGCCGCAATTGAGATGATAAGCTGGCCGTCGCGGAAGTCATTGCGCAGGTCGCGCAACACCTCGTGGATCACCTGGGGCTTGAGAGCCACCAGCAGGTTCGGCGCCTCCGCTACCACCGTCCGGTTGTCGTCGGTCGCGGGGCAGCCGAGGTCGGCCACCGCCCGGCGGCAGGCTTCGCTGACGTCCGCGGCGATGACCTCATCAGGCCCCAGTACACGAGCACGCAGGGCCGCATTGAGCATGGCCCTGCCCATCACGCCCGAGCCAATGACCCCCAGGCGGTAGCGCGCGGTGGAATCGCTCATCTGTTACCTCGCTTCATACTGCGCCGGCTCAGAACGAGCTTGCGCGCAGGTCGGCCTCTTCCTCGTCACGCGGGATCGGGCCGCCGCGGCCGGCGGAGATCGAAAGCTGCTCGACCGGGACGTCGAAGGGCGAGCAGATGAATACCGACCGCGCGACCTTCTTCATCGAGCCGTTCAGCCCGTATACGACGCCGCCGAGGAAGTCTACGATCCGGCGAGCTTCGCTGTCGGGAACATCCTCGAGGTTGACGATCACCGGAAGCTGGCCCTTGATCTGCTCGGCGACCTGGGGCGCCTCGTCGATCGTCTCGGGCTTCGCGCGGATGATCGCCATGCCGCTGAACTGGGTGCGCTCAGTGCGCAGGGGATAGACGCCGCCGGGCGTCTCCTCGGCATACCCCCCGAATCCGTCGATCTCGTCTCCGAACTCGAGATCCCCACCGTTGAGCCCCTGGTCTACGCCGAAGAACTCAAGCACTGCTGCCACAAATCGGTTCGACATCGTACATTCCTCCCATGCTTGTGCGATGAACTGCTGTGACTGCTGCGGTATTGATGTCGTCGCCCCGGCATTGATGACCCTGCAGTGGGGCGAACCCGGTTATTATCCTGTCATTGGCGCGGGCCGAAGATAGCGGTCCCTACCCGCACCAGAGTTGCGCCCTCCTCTACGGCGACCTCGAAGTCGCCGGTCATCCCCATTGAGAGGTGACGCAACTTCTCGGCCGGAACTGCATCGTCCACCAGTCTGTCACGCAGCTCCCGCAGCGCGCGGAAGTATCTGCGATTGTCCTCTGGATCCTCAGACCACGGAGGCATCGTCATCAGGCCCGCAAGAGGCGCATGCGCCAGGTCGGCCATATCGCGCGCCAGCTCAGCAACCTGGTCCGCCTCCTCGATGCCGGACTTGCTCTCCTCACCACTAAGGTTCACCTGAAGAAGTATACCCACCTGCCTGCCCGCCGCTTCAGCGCGTTTTGCAATCTCCCGCGCGAGGCGCAGACTGTCAACAGAATGCACGAGGTTCACGAAGCCCGCGATCTTGCGCACCTTGTTCGTCTGGAGATGTCCGATCGCGTGCCAGCGCAACTCCGCGGGCAGCGCCCCCGCTTTCTCCTCCATCTCCTGGACGTAGTTCTCGCCCAGATCGCGCGCACCGGCCTCAATGGCAGCCTCTATCTCGCCGAGGCTCCGGGTCTTTGTGACCGTCACCAGCGTCACATCGTCCGGATCTCTTCCGGCACGCTCCGCTGCCTTCGCAATTTTCCCGCGTACTTCAGCCAAATTCTTTGCGATATCAACCTGCAACTTCAAACCGGCTCTCGCGCTACTTCTCTTCGTCGAAATCTATGACCCAGCCGCCAAGCTCTTCGTCCTTCTCTTTCTTCTCCTCGACGGGCTTCTCCTCGGCCTCCTCGGCCTCCTCCGGTGCCGGGGGCTCCTCCGCCTCCTCCTGCAGAGTGAAGCCGAGATCGGCAATCTCTGCCTCGCCCTCTTCGGTGGCCCCGGGGGCGGCGAAGCTAAACTCCTCCTCCTCGAGTTCGGCGGGCTCGAACAACTCCTCCTCAGCCTCGACGGGCTCCTCAACCGCCTCGAAGATCGGAAGCGCCTCTTCCTCCTCGGGAAGCTCCTCCAGCTCCTCCTCCGCTTCCTCCTCATCCACCGCTATGTCATCAATGCCAGGTGGCGGTGGAGGTGGGGCGAACTCATCCGGAGTGGCGGCCTCGAATGCAGGCGCCGGCGCCGCGGCAGGCTCTGCCACAGGCTCCGGTTGGGGCTCGGGCTCCGGCTGGGGCTCAGGTTCCGGTTCGGGTGCCGGTGGTACCGCGACGGCGATCTCCCCGGCCGACTCCTCGAGCTCCTCTGTCGGAGCCGCTACCTCTTCCCCAAAGTCGAGATCGGGCATGTCCGCCGGCCCGATTTCGTCGCTAAGTTCATCCTCATCTTCCCCGGGCCCGATGCCGCCGAGGTCCTCCTCCACGCCAAGAACCAGGTTGATCGCGGTGTCGAGGCTACAGGGCGACTCCGGAGGCATATCAGCGATCAGTTCGCTGCAGGCGGCACAGTAGGTGGCCTCCTGTGCGTTCTCGGCATTGCAGGAGCCGCAGGTGAGGCCGCCCGGCGGCCAATCGAGGGGGTTGAGGCATCTGAGGCACGCGCCACGCGTTGTCTGGTTCTCGCAGCCGCAGCGATTGCAGTAGACCACTGCCACAGTAATTCCACCTTATCGGCAGTGCGTGGCCAAATCGGGCCGAGTATAGCCCAACGACTCCGCACTGTCAAGCTGAACGCGGTAACCGCCACGGATGCCTCGAGGGCGATCCACGGCCGTTCTCAGGCCCAGGAGCGTTATGCGGGCTGTGCCGCAACCAGCGCTTCCCGCATGGATTCGAAGATCGCCCGGCCGGGGCCGGGTTGGTCGAGAGCATCGGCATCGCCCCACGCCTCGCGCCTGCGCTCCGACCACGGACCGCCGAGATCGGTCGGCACCTGGCCGAGGAAGCTGGCACGCTCGGGGTGGGGCATCATTGCCATCACATTGCCCTCCACGCTGCAGATGCCGGCGATATTCGCGACCGCGCCGTTGGGATTGATCTCCGGCCGGTCCTCCACATTCCCGTCCGCATCGCAGTACTGGAAGACGATCTGGTCGTAAGCCCGCAGCGCATCAACGACCGCCTGGTCGCGGGTGGTGAAGCGTCCCTCGCCGTGGGCGATGGGGATCGGGATGATCTCGCCCGTCTGGAGCTTCGTGGTCATCGCGCAGCGCTGCGGGTCACACGCAAGCTTCACGTAGACCCAGCGGCAGCAGAAGCCGGCGATGCGGTGGGTCGGATCAGGCCGGTTCGGCGCCAGTGCCATCTCCACGTCGCCGCTGTGCAGGCCGGGGATCAGCCCCGCCTCAACCATCACCTGCGCGCCGTTGCAGATGCCCAGCGCCGGCTTGTGGCCCTCCGCGATGTCGCTCATCATCCGTGCGACGATGGGCTCCTTGGTGGCGATCACGCCGGAGCGGATGCGGTCCTGATAGGAGAAGCCTCCGCCAATGATGTAGCCGGCGTAGGCGGACAGCCCCTCAGGGTCGAGATTCCAGCGGAACACGTCACAGTCCATACCCGCCGCTTCGGCGGCGCGCTTGCTCTCCCACTCACAGTTCGAGCCGGGGAACTGCACCAGCGCCAGGCGGGGCTTGCTTTGATCGTCGGACATCGGTCAACCTCCGGTCTGTCAACTACAGTGTGCAAACGTCATTTCGGCGCGGCCGCACCGGGCACCTCCGCGCGTTTCAATGTCCTGCCTGTTCGAGTATCGCCTCCACGCATGCGACTGCGTTCTCGGTCGGTACATCGGGCATGATCGGCTTGGTCGGCGAGATGATAAAGCCCCCTCCGCTGCCGATCTCGTGGCAGAGACGTTCTACCTCGGTACGAATCGCCCCCGGCGTCGCCCGCGGCAGCAACTCCTGGGTTCCAATCCCGCCCTCGAATGCGATCTGCTCGCCCCAGTCCCGGTTCATCGCGTAGACATCCTGCGCCTCGGGCTGGAACGGGTTGAAGACGTCCACGCCTATTTCGATCAGGTCGCCGATGATCGGCGAGTTGTCGCCACATGAATGGATCCAGACATCCAGCCCGTGCTCGTGCGCGCGCCCGTACATCCACGCCAACCTCGGTTTGAGGAATTCGCGCCAGATGGGCGTGCCCATGATGAGGCCTCGCTGGCCGCCGAAGTCGTCACCGAAACGAATGCCGTCGATCGGCAGGGTGGCGAGGCGGTCAATCAATTCGATGTGCATCTGCATCAGGCGCTCGAAGAGTTCGTGGGCGAACTCCGGATGGAGGACAAAGTCCATCAGGATGTTCTCCATCCCCCGGAGCGCCCATGCGCGCTCAAAAAAGAGCATCCCCAGGCCCGCCACGCGATAGCGATCGTGCTCGCCTGAGAACGTCTGCCGCATGCGTTCAAGCTCATCGTCGGGCAGCAGCTCGGGGAACTCATAGCCCTCAAGCGTCGGCTGCTTCAGCGGGACGTCAACGCTGTGCCACGCCCCCGCTCCCGGCGCATCCTCCCAGACCACGCCGAAAGCGTCCGTCCACTGCCGCGTGCCCTCCTGCCGTGCTGCGCCCCAGTTGACGCCCACTGCCTGGCTGAAGCTGTGTATGCGCCTGCGCCACTGGTCCGAGCCGTAGTGATTGTTGAGACGCTCGATGACCACCGGATCGATTGGGATGATGTAGGGGACGTAGTCGGTCTCTCTGTGCGCTATCGCCGCTACTATGCGCTCGCGCGGGGTCATCGCAGCCTCACTCGGTAGCAGATGTGAAATGCGGACGGACCTCTCGGCCCGTCCGCCATTATATCAGGTGAGGCATCTCCGTCAATTCGGCATGCCGCAGCCAAGCGCGCTGTGGAGGGTATCGTAGAGCAGTTGCAGCTTGAAAGGCTTAGTTACGGTGGCGAATGCGCCTGAAAGCTCGGGTTCGTCAGTCTCGCCGGTCGCCATGATGACTGGGATGTGCGAGATATCGCTGTCGGTCTTCATCTGCTCCAGCACGTCTTCGCCCGACATGTCCGGCATACGCAGATCCAGCAGCACCGCATCCGGCCGCTCCATCTTCACGAGGTGCAGCGCTTCCCTGCCGCTGTTCGTCTCCCTGCTCTGGAAGCCCGCCCTGCGCAGGATGATGCGCAGCAATGCCGTGATCTTAGGATCATCATCAACAACAAGAACGCGCGGGCTTGTCATGGTTGCATCACGTCCAGCGTTAGGATCGATAGCGCCGCTGCTCGGCGAACTGCAGGAGGCGCTCCGGGATGTTTCCATCTTACCCCGCATCCGCAGATTTCAACCCTCCCCGTTGTTCGTTCCATTGTTCGTCGGTGAAGTCGTGCGGCAGTTTGATCCGCTTGCCCTCGTAGGCTGATTGCAGCGCGCCTACGAGCGTGTCGAAGACCAGCCTCGCGGTCTCGAAGCGATTCAGGTGCGGCTTGCCTGTATCGAGCCACTCAGCCACAGCGGCGGTGAAGTCACGCTGACCGTCGTTCTGCTGTTTGTCCCAACTGCTCACGCCCCAGACCGGCTCGGCCATCCCTTCGGTCTGGTACCACCAGTCCGCGTTCTGCGTAACGTAGATGCGGCCCTTTGTGCCGAGGATGTCGAAGTGCAGGTGCATCCAGAAGCTCTGCTCTCCGGGAGTGCCGAGTGCCTCGGTATCGCAGTCAAAGAGCACACGGATGTCGCCGGGGAACCAGTACTCCGCGAAGGTGTGCTCGGGAGCGCGGTGGTGCGCCTTGTAGCCGGTCTCGTCGATCCCGTAGGCCATCGCCCAGACCGCTTCGGGCGCGACATCGCCGAGTATCTGCAGCAGCAGGTCCATGGTGTGCGGCCCCATGCTCATCAGGTTGCCCTTGGTGGAGGCGCGGATGAGATAGACATCGCCGATCTCATTGTTCATGATCTCGCGGATCGTGCCGTCGCGGAACTGCGGGAAGTAGCGGCGCTGGCAGTTCACCATCATCTCCATGCCCGACTCATCGCGCACCTTCTGGAGGCCGAGAATGTCCGATGGCAGGATCGCGATGGGTTTTTCGATTATGGCGGCCTTCACACCCGCATCGGCGGTGATTTGCGCCTCCCAGACGCGATTGCTGGGCTGCGTCACCACATGGACGATGTCGGGCTGCACCTCCGCCAGCGCCGTCTCGTAGTCGGTGAAGCCCTGCGGGATCCCGTGCGTCTGGGTGAAGGCGTTCAGGCGCTCCTCGTCGAGGTCGCAGGCGGCCACGAGTTCCATGTTGGGGATGTCAGGATAGACCTCTGCGTGATTGCGCGCCCGTGGGCCGCAGCCAAGTAACAGTGATCGGTAGACGGTCATGAGAGTTCTCCTCGCGGTGTTGTGGCGGCGAATGTTGCCGCCGATTGACCCGTGTTCGCGTGTCTTGTCGTAGGAGGGGCCGCTCCCTGCGGCGCCCATGAGGGCGACGCAGGGAGTTCCGCGGGCTGTCGTGCAGCCCGCGGAAGGTTCCACCCCGGCCCCCCGTCATCAATGTGAGAATGAACATCCTTTCGCGTTCCGTGGGCCGGGGTGGAACCTCAGGTATCCGTTCGCTGCGCTCTCGGACACCTGCCCGCGCTCGGACGCATTCGCGCCCTCGCGCGGCGGCCCCTCCTTACGGCCTCCGCGTCGTTGTCGTAGGCCCCGTTCATAAATGTGAGAAAGATCGGCTTCTTGCGTTCTGTGGGCCGGGGTGGAACCTCCCGCTTCGCGGGACCCTCTCCCGCCGATGGGCGGGAGAGGGCGGCCCCTCCTGACGGCAAACGACGACAGTCCCCATCCCTCCCAGGCATCGTCGCCGTGTATTCGCTGCCATCGCCCGATGCTCCTCCGCAGGTATCATATTCCTCGGCGCGAAGTACCGCTCTGTTACCGGCGATTCACGCACAAAGGGAGAGATTATCATGCCTGATGCCGTTCGGCTGGCAATAGTCGGAGCGGGAGGCATCGCGCAGTTGCACATCGGCGGCTATGAGAAGCTTCGCACCGCCGGATATGACCGCTTCGTGATCACCGCGGTCTGCGACGTGAGCGCCGACAGCGCTCATCAGACCGCCGACACAATCGAAGAGGCACTGGGGGAGCGCCCGCGAGTGTTCGAGAGCGTCGAGGAGATGGTGGAGGCCGAGGAGGCCGACGCCGCCGACATCTGCCTCCCGCACGCTTATCATCACACCGCCGGCATCGCCTGCCTTCACGGCGGCATGCACGTGCTGATCGAGAAGCCGGTTGGCATCACCATCGAGGCCACCCACCGGCTGCTTGAGGCCCGAGGCGACCGCGACCTGATCATCGCCGGCGCCGAGCAGGTCCGGCGCTATATCGGCCCGCGGACCATCGAGTGGGCCGTCAACAGTCAGCAGGTCATTGGCACACCGCGGTTCTTCACCCAGGAGGTCTTCTCGAAGAATCACATGGATCGCTCCGAGTACAAGTGGGCGTGGCGCTCGCTCAAAATGCTCGGCGGCGGCGGGATGCTGCTCGATGCGGGCGCGCACTTCTCCGACATGGTGCAGCACGTCTTCGGCCCGGCGAAGACCGCCATCTGCATGATGCGCACCCTCGACGAGACGATCATCAACCTCCCCGACGTCGAGCAGCAGCCTGTTGACGTCGAGGACTACTGGACCGCCACGATCATCTTCGACAGCGGCGTCATCGGCCACTGGGCGTGGTCGCAGCACGCGGCGGGCCGGAAGCTCTCCACGCGCATGTACTACGGGACCGACGGCTCGCTCGCCGACCGGCAGGAGTGGATGCACCCGTTCCAGCATGGCGCGGACCTGATCCTCGACGGCGGCTGCGAGGTGCCCTACGAGGAGCTTGAGGCGCAGTACCTTGCGTCGCTCTCCGAGGAGGAGGCGCACCGGCTATTCCCCTACGGCATCACTGACGCCTTCGCGATTGAGTGCTGGGACTTCGTGGAGGCGATCACGCGCGGCCGGGAGCCTGAGTTCGGCACCGAGGAGGCGCTGCAGGCGAAGGCGCTCTGCTTCGCGCTTTACGAGTCGGCGCATCTGGACGGACAGCCGGTGGCGGTAGAGGATGTGAAGACCGGAAAGCTCAGCAGCTATCAGGACCCGATCAACGAATACTGGGGGATTTAAGGCCTGACTATTGCCGTTACGACGAGGGGAGGGGCCGCACGAGGGCAGCTTGCGCAGCAAGCTGAATGAGGTCGGCCCGCCTGCTGCTGCCTCTAACGGCGGGCCGACCTCACCGCCCGCGACGACGCGGGCGGGTTCGTGCGGCCGCTCCCGAAGTGTCCGTACCTGGTCAGGAGCGCGCCCGTCGCCCTGTGACCGGGAAGCTCGGGTCCTCGAAGCCGTAGCCGGAGTGCTCGCCGGGAGGCACCAGCGCGTCAATGCGTGCTTCGATCTCCGGCGTGATCTCGACCTCCAGCGCGCCGAGATTGTCATCAAGCTGCTCCGGCGTGCGCGGGCCGATGATCGGGCAGGTCACCAGTTCGTTCGCCATCACCCACGCCACCGCAAGCTGCGCCGCCGTGCAGCCGATCTCCTCGGCAATCGCCACGACCTCCTGCGCAAGCTCGAAGTTGCTGGGGCGGAACTCGGTCTGCATCAGGCGCTCATTGCCGCGTCCGGCGCGCGAGTCCTCCGGAACTGTGTCACCCTTCGCGTACTTGCCGGTCAGCACCCCTCGTGCGATAGGCGAGTAGCTCACCACGCCGAGGCCAAGCTCCTCGCAGGCGGGCAGAAGCTCCACCTCGATGTCGCGGTTGGCGATGTTGTAGAGCGGCTGCACCACCACGAGCGGGTCCCACCCTGCCAGCGCCTGTGCGCCGAAGGCGTCGGCGACGCGCCACGCGGGGAAGTTGCTCAGGCCCACGTAGAGCACCTTGCCCTGCTGCACGAGGTGGTTCATCGCCGACAGCGATTCCTCGATCGGCGTGTCCGGGTCGGGCTTGTGCAGGTAGTAGATGTCGATGTAGTCGGTGCCCAGCCGCCGCAGCGAGGCCTCGCAACCCTCGATGATGTGCTTGCGCGAGGAGCCGGACATGTTCGGCCCCTCGCCCATCGGCAGCGTGACCTTCGTGGCGAGCACGATTTGCTCGCGCCGCCCCTCCAGCGCCTTGCCCACCACGCGCTCGGACTCGCCGGCGTTGTATTTGTCGGCGGTGTCGAGGAAGTTGATGCCGGCGTCGAGCGCTCGCCCGATCATCTCAAGTGAGGTGCGCTCGTCGGTCGGCTCGCCGAACATCATCGTCCCGAGGCACATCTGCGAGACCTTCACGCCGCAGCGGCCGAGCGTCCTGTACTGCATCGCAATCACCCGCGCCCGATCCAGTCGAGGAAGTTCTGCCCGAAGAGCCCGCGCACATCGCGCTCGATCTGCTCGGCAGTGACGATCCAGCCTGTCACCGCCATGTCGCAGTACTTGTCCACCAGCACGCGGCCGATCGTCTGCCGCGAGTGCTCCCACTTGTAGACGAGCTGATCGAGCACCCGGCAGTCGGAGTGCTGCGCCACGAAGCTGTGGCCGAGCAGTTCCAGCCGCTCGCGCGTCATCTCATCAATGATGCTGGGGTCGTTGAGGAACCACCAGCAGCCGAAGGGCATAAGATTCGGGAACTTGCGCGCCGCGATGCAAAGCTCGTGCTGGTTCTCACGCGAGAGCAGTGTCACGAAGAAGTTGCACTCCGGGTGGTTGCGGCAGAGGCGCTCCACCACGCCGATGTCGCACTTGCCGACTGAGTCGCCCGCAAGGCGAAGAGCCGGGTTGACCTGTCGCTTGACGCCGATCATCGGCGAGAACGGTATGCCGAGTTCCATGCATGCGGGGACGATCGCCTCGTCGATGATCGGGGTGCTCGGGTGCTCATCCGGGTACTGGAAGTTGAAGCCGAGCGACGCGGCCATGTAAAGCGGGTCCATCCGCTCGCCCCAGTTCACGAGGAAGCGCCGAACTTCGCTCAGTGTATTGCCGGACAGGTCCTCCGCCACATCGTAGCCCCACTCGGCGAGGCGATGCCATGCGTCGTGCCAGGTGACCAGCAGCGGGTCTATGCGTAGCGCCGCGAGGAAGCGCGGGTCGCTCTCGAGGCCCGCGTCCCAGACGGGGCGCTCGCTGTCATCGAAGGGGTCGTTGGTCATGATGACCTTTTCGCAGTTGGCGACCTTGAAGACGCGGTCAATGTGCTCCTCGACCGTGGATGATGCGAAGAACTCCCGATACTCTTCAATGTTTCGGCCAGCGACATCAAGGCCGTACTTCTTCAGGCAGGTGAGCACCCCGCGGCGGGCCTCCGAGATGGGACTCTCGTCAATGAAGAGGCTCTGCCAGATGAAGTCGGCCTGCTCGGGCTTGGTCATCGCGTAGAACTGGTCCGGGCTGACGGAGCGGTTTGTGCGGGAGACCTCGGCGATGAGGTAGTGGTAAGTCACAAGCTCATCAAAGCCCCAGAGCAGCAGGTCGCCGAAGTGCGCGGAATAGAGGTGTGTGTGGACGTCAACGGGCAGCGGCGTCTGGGCGCAGATTCGGGTCACCGTATTGGCTATCTCGATGGGCCCGCAGAGTGCCCGCTCGTTCGCTGTAGATGTCATCTTCGGTTTCTCTCCCTCGAACGGTATAGAGCAGAGCGTGGACGATGATAGTTTGTCCTGAGCCGCGGAAAATCCTCCATCGGGTCTCTGCAGTGCAGGAGCCGATTGCGGGCGGACCGAATCAGGTACGGGTGATAACTGCAATGAGCGAAGAGCAACCGGTGACTGTCGATCGCGTGGCGTTTGTGCTTAACCCGGCCTCGGGAGGCGGTGGAGGAGACAACACATTCCTGGCGATTGCGCGCGAACTGAGGCAGCATGACGTCCATGTCGCGGCATTCGAGACTTACAAGGACGGAGGCGCGGTTCCGTCAGTCGAAGAGGCGCTTCGTGCGGGCTTTGAGGACATCTGGGTGATCGGCGGAGACGGGACGATACAGCAGACCCTCGAGCCGATCGTCGGTGCCGAAGCGGTGCTTGGACCGATCCCGGGCGGGACCGGCAACAGCCTCGTCAGGGTCATCGGCCACACGGTTGACGACCCTGTCGCGGAGGCTCGATGGCTGATGCACCAGCCCGCCACCCGCATAGACATCGGCGACTGCAACGGCCACCTGTTCAGTGTGCGTTTGGGCATCGGCTTTGAGGCGGCGGCGGCCGAGGAGGTCGAGGACGAGAAGTCGGGCCTCGGCAATCTCGCCTACATCGTGGCAGGCGTTGAGACCGCCGGCGACTTCGTTCCCACACAGATGCGACTGAGCGCGGGCGATGAGTCGGTGTACGAGGGGCAGGCGTTCGCTGCCATGTTCACCAACATGCCGCTGCGCGCTCTGGTGAATATCCCGGGGCTCGAGTCCGGAGACCCCCTCAGCGGAGTATTGCACGCGATCATCGTCCGTGAGCAGCCGAAGGTCAGGTCCATCTGGCGCTGGCTAACCTCTCGGCCCAACCTCGGCTCAGAGGACAATGTATTCGTCTATTCGGCGCCCGCGTATCATGTGGAGACGTCCGACGGCACACCCGTGCATGCAGACGGCGAGACGCTGGGTGAGATGCGCGAGATGGACGTCGTCTGCCGTCCACGCGCGTTGCGCATACGAGGGCTTGAGCTGCGGGGTATGTAGCACGGGCGAGGCGCCCGTCGCAGGCAGCGCCAAGGTAGTGTACCGTATCTTCTGCAAAAGGGATGAGCCATGGTAGAATCTCCTGAAGCGTGCTACGTGCATTTTTTGCGCAACGCACTGGACCACCTGCCGCGCAAGGCCGATGATGACTGCCTCACCGAACTGCGCTGGCTGTATGACAGGCGCGATCTTGACGAGGCCCGCCAGGACCTGGCGGCGTGGCTGA
>LSQX01176347.1_pt1 | contig 34009 bp, 37 predicted proteins | sample 654561 | NCBI WGS metagenome assembly LSQX01 (sample SAMN04489861, study PRJNA283612) | anaerobic digester metagenome | isolation source: 4 biogas reactors fed with cattle manure at either 37C or 55C with and... | place: Denmark: Kongens Lyngby | collected 2014 | reverse complement strand
GCTCTACCAACTGAGCTAATGAGTCTTAGGTCACTAAAATATAATAAACCAAAACCGTTTTATTGTCAATATGCCGTGCTAAGGAGTCAGCTGGTAATTTAAAGTCGCTGTTAGTTTTGATTGCTAACATAAAATACAATTTCATATGGCGAGCTTAAAAAAGCTTAAGCCTCCACATTTATCCGGGGATTAAGCCTCGGGTTGAATGCTGTCATCTGATTGGTCTATTATCTTCTTTTTCTTCCACCGACCCGATGCATAGTAAACCCTGCTCATAAGCATACTGAAAACTGTACTTAATACAATCGCTATCCAGATTCCGTTGGCGCCAAACCCAGCCACTCCGGACAAAAATGCAGCCAGCGGAAGCCGTATAATCCACAGGGAAGTTATGGAGAAAATCATGGTTGCCATAGTGTCTCCCGCTCCCCGCAAAAAACCGTTTGTTACAAACATGACCGCCGAAAACACGTAGGAAAGGCTAAGGATACGCAGCACCCGGCCCGCCTGTTCAAGCAACACTTTGTCGGTTGTGAAAAGCGCCAACACCGCCCCGGGAGTCAGCTGGGCAACTAGGGTAAGCACCACCGAAATTCCCACCGCCAGTATGGTGGACCACTTAACGGCCTCCCTCACGTTCTGTTCGTTACCGGCTCCAATGTTTTGCCCCGCAATGGCCGATGTAGCCATGGAAATGGATTGCGAAGGCATAATGGCAAACTGGTCCAGCCTGGATGTCATACCAAAGATGGCTACCACCTCGGTACCAAAGGAGTTAATTAAAGAACTGACCACCAGCATTCCCACCGACACCACCGACATCTGGATACCCGATGGAATGCCTATCTTCACTGTCTTGGCTGTTATCTCCCTGTCAAACACAAAGCCTTTTAAGTTTATGCTCAAAAGATGGTCCCTGCTGTTCAAATAAAAAACAGCAATGAAAAAGGAAATACCCTGGGCAACGGTGGTGGCCAGGGCCGCCCCCGCTATTCCCATCCTGGGAAAAGGGCCTACTCCAAGTATCAGTAGCGGGTCCAGAACTATGTTTATGACGGTGGATATAGCAAGGAACAAAAGCGGAGTCCTGGAGTCTCCCAGGCCCCTTAATATGGCACTCACCGCATTGTAACCGAACATAAAAATGAGCCCCAGCAGAAATATGTTTAAATACTCGGCTGCCATGGCCATTATTTCGTCGGGAGTGTTTATCAGCCTTAGAATGTGTTTGTTGAAGGTAATGCCCAGCACCGTTGCCACCAGAGCAGCAGCCATTAGCAGTACCAAGGTATTGTTTATGACTCTTTTGACCATTTTTGTCTGTTTTGCACCTGTGTATTGTGCTATCAGTACGGTGGACCCTATGGTTATGCCCATTACCAGCGAAATTAAGACAAATATTATGGGAAAGCTGACCGATACCGCCCCGAGGGCCTCGGGACCCAGAAATCTGCCCACCCATATGCTGTCCACGGTATTGTACAGCGCCTGAAGCATATTACCCAAAAGCATTGGTATTGAAAAGGAAATAACATGCCCAAGCATGCTTCCCTGTGTTAAGTCGTAGCCTCCCTGTGTACCCTTCATCCTTGCACCTTCTTTATATTAAATCTGTCCCGTTATTTCGGTTCGTAGCGCTTCCATCCCCTTGGCCGGCACAAAAACCGGCTTAGCGGGCTATTTCCCTTGCCACTATTATTCCAGTCACCGATGCTTGCATAAGACCCCTTGTTATCCCCGCTCCATCACCTATTGTATACAGGTTCTTAATACCGGTCTGAAACCGGCTGTCAACCTCAACCTTACTGCTGTAGAACTTGACTTCGCACCCGTATAGCAACGTGTTCCTAGAATAAAGGTTGGGTGCCAGCTTATCAAAGGCCCGCAACGCCTCCACTATGGAGGTCAGGTGCCGGTCGGGAAATACGAAGCTTAAATCCCCCGGAACGGCACTTTTTAAAGTGGGTATGGTGGTGGATTTTTTGAGCCTGTCCGGACTGGTTCTTCTACCCTTAAGCAGGTCCCCCAGCCTTTGGACCATAATGCCTCCCCCCGTCAGCATGTTTGCAAGCTTTGCTATATATTTACCGTATTCTATTGGCTGGTTAAAGGGCTCTGTGAAGGTGGTGGATACGAGCAGCGCAAAATTGGTATTAGCCGTACGCAAGCCCGGGTCGGAATAGCTGTGGCCGTTTACCACCACAAGGTCCTCCTCATAGCGTTCCTCCGACACCACTCCTCCGGGATTCATGCAAAAGGTTCTTGCCTTATTCTCAAAGGTGTCGGAGTAATATATAAGCTTTGCCTCGTAGAGGTCCCGGGTGAGATGGTCCATAACCGAATTGGGGACCTCCACCCTCACGCCAATATCCACCGCATTGTTACTGGTACCGATACCCAGCCGGTTGGCCTGTTCCGAAAGCCAGTGGGCTCCTCCCCTGCCCGGGGCCACCACCACATGGTTTGCCCCAATCTCCATGGCTTCCCCGTTTTTATGCCTTGCCCTCACCCCCGTCACCTTGCCCTCCGAAACGGAAATATCCTCAACGGTTGTAAGTTCCCTAAACTCCACTCCCTTGTCCATAAGGTAATCATACATGGCCCTGAGTACTTGGAAGGCCCTGTCGGTGCCAAGATGCCGGACCGGGCAGGGTACCAGTTTGATACTATGCCTAGACGCCTCATACACCAATTCCTCTACCCTTTTTTCGTTGAGACCGTGCACCTCCGGCCCTGCGCCAAATTTAAGATAAATATCATCGGCGTATTTTATCAATTCCTCCGCCTGCTCTGCGGATATATAGTCGGTTATATTGCCGCCCACTTCCGGACTCAGCGAAAGCTTACCGTCGCTGAAGGCCCCCGCTCCGGCCCAGCCGGTTACTATTGAGCACGGATCGCAGTTTATGCATTTCTTTTCCCGGGCGGGGCACCTTCTAGTGCTTATTCTGCGCCCTTTATCCAGCATGACTATGTCGCTGTTCCCGCGCTCTACCAGTTCCAGGGCTGTAAATATGCCTGCGGGTCCGGAACCCACAATTATTACATCAAATTTATCCTTAAGCGCCATAGAAGCCCCTCCTTACTCATAAATAACTCACCAATAGTGTTACATTTCATTATCTGTCATTCCGAAGAAGAAAGCCCGAAGAATCCGACTTTGTCGTTCTGAACGCAGTGAAGAATCTTACACTTTCAACAACCTGAAGGTCCTTCGTTTCACTCAGGATGACAGGCATTATGCAAGGTCCTTCGCTTCGCAAGATCCTTCGCTTCGCTCAGGATGACAGCTGCTGCACTCAGCATGACAACCATTGCGGCAAAATAAAACAGCCCTGGGGCTGTCCTATTCCTTTTCGAAGTATTCGTTTAGATCCTCCAAAAGGTCGTCGGCGTTTATACCGTGGACGGCACTGGCCTCCTCGATGCTTTCCCCTGAAGAGGCAGGGCATCCGATACAGTGCATACCGTGCTTCATGAATACTGAAGCGGCGCCCCTGTCCATCATCAGCACTTGGGCAATAGTCATATCCTTGGTTACTTTTTTCGACATTGGGGTTCCCTCCTTTTAATTATTAGCATTACCATTATTGTTAATATTACTATCCCTCTAAAGCCGTTTCCAAACAAAAACTGGGCATGCTTTACGGTTTTATGTTATCCACACCCGATGTAAAACTATCCACAATTATCCACACTGTCCACAGAGATATGCACAAACACACATTCTTATTTCGCTAATTTTCCTCAAGTTTCGCCATGTCCGCAAACTTTGTATACTTATCCAGCCATACCAGCTCCACCATGCCGGTGGGACCGTTCCTCTGCTTTGCCAGTATTATTTCGGCGATTCCCTTTTTCTCTGTATCGGCGTTATAGTATTCATCCCTGTAAAGGAACATCACCACATCGGCATCCTGCTCTATGGCACCGGATTCCCTTAAATCGGACAGCATCGGTCGGTGCTCTGAGCGCATTTCCGGTGCCCTGCTAAGCTGTGACATGGCCAGAACCGGGCAATCCATCTCCCTGGCCAGGGCTTTGAGCGACCTGGAAATTTCAGATATTTCCTGTTGTCTGCTTTCCGACCGTCCGCCTCCCTGCATAAGTTGAAGGTAATCTATAAGTATCAGCTCAAGGCCTCTTTCCAGCTTAAGCCTTCTGCACTTGGAACGCATCTCCGCCACCGTTATCCCCGGCGTATCGTCTATATAGATGTTCGCCTCCGAAAGCCTGCTCACTGCAGCGGCAAGCCTTGGCCAGTCATCGTCTCCGAGGTTCCCGGTACGAAGCCTGTGGCTGTCAATATTTGCTTCGGCACAAATCATACGGTTTACCAGCTGCTCCTTGGACATCTCAAGGCTGAATATCGCCACCGAAACCTTGGCTTTCAGGGCAGCGTACTGGGCAATATTTAGCGCAAAGGCGGTCTTTCCCATAGAAGGCCTTGCGGCCACCAGTACCAAATCACTTCTTTGCAGCCCGGAGGTCTTGCTATCAATATCCGCAAAGCCGGTGGGAACCCCTGTTAGCCTGCCCTTTGTATTGTACAGCTCCTCTATTCTGTTGAAACTGGAAACAAGTATATCCTTAAGGGGAATAAATCCCTTGGAGGTCCGCTTCTGGGAGATGTCGAATATCCCCTTCTCGGCAAACTCTATTATCTCTGCAGCTTCCTTCGCCGCCTGGTAGCTCATATCAGAAATTTCTCCGCAGGCCTTTATTAACCTTCTTAGCAGAGCCTTTTCCTGAATAATCCTAGCGTAATGGTCCACGTTGGCTATGGTGGGTACGCTGGAGGACATATCGGTCAAAAATGCCACACCGCCGACGGCTTCGAGGGTGTTCCTCTGCCTTAACTGCTCCGAAAGGGTTACAAGGTCAACGGGCTCCCCTTTGTCAAAAAGCTGCATTACAGCCTCATAGACTTCCCTATGGCTGTCCTTGTAAAAGTCCTCCGGTTTAATATATTCGGAAGCAGTTATTATAGCCTCCCGGTCTAACAGCATCGCGCCCAAAACCGACTGCTCGGCTTCGATGCTGTGGGGAGGTATTTTGCCTATCGACTGCATTTTCTCCACCACCCGTTTATTCGGCAAAGAGTATCTCCAGCACCTCTTCCGCCCTTTTCACTGCGTGAACTTCAATCCCTGAAAGGTCGGCAGGCACTTCCTTCGAGTTCTTTGCAGGAATTATTATCGCCGACATATCGTTTTGCTTTGCACCGTATATCTTTTCGATTATTCCTCCCACCGGCTTTATTTCTCCCTGTATGGAAATCTCCCCCGTCACCGCTATGTCCTGCCTTACGGGCCTTTGGGTAATTGCGCTGGCAAGGGCACTAAAAATGGCTACCCCCGCCGAGGGCCCGTCCACCCTTCCCCCGCCGATACAGTTGACGTGAACATCATAATCGCTTACAATTTCGCCGGAAATTTTCCTTATTACAGCCGCTGCGTTAAACACCGAATCCCTTGTCATGGAACCTGCGGCATCATTAATTCTTATGGTCCCCTCTCCCTTTTTGAGCGCCGGAAAGGCTATAGCCTCTATCTCCAGTACCGAGCCTATGTATCCCGCCACTCCCAGGGCCAGCACCCTGCCAACCCTTGAATGAATCTTATCGGTAAATCTTACGCAGGGAGCAAGCCGGCTGTTCTGAATAACGGTGTATATGTCGCTGCGTCTTATGCGCACTTCTTGAGGGGCGCAGTTTTGCTCGGCAATCGCAATATTATACGCATCCGCCAAAATATTGACAGCTTTCCGCCCTTCTATTGTATACTGACTTATAATCTCAGCGCAACCCTTTTCAATTTGTACCCCCAGTTTATTAACCGCATTATTTATTATTATTACAATATCCGCAGGGGTCAGGGGGTCGAAGAATACCTCGGTACACCTTGAGCGAAACGCTGGGTTTATGCTTTCTGGCTGCCGGGTTGTGGCTCCTATCAGTATGAAATCCGCCGGCGCCCCCTCCTCAAAGAGCTTACGTATATAAAGGGGTATATTTTTGTTGGACGCATCGTAATATATGGACTCAAAGCTAATTCTTTTATCCTCCAGCACCTTCAGCAGTTTATTCTGTAAAACGGGGTCCATCTCACCAATTTCATCAATAAACAGTATTCCCCCGTGGGCCTGGGTCACAAGCCCTATCTTTGGTTCAGGGATGCCGGTATCCGACAGTTCCTTGTTGCTTCCCTGGTATATGGGGTCGTGCACCGACCCAAGAAGGGGATTGGCTATTCCCCTGGAATCCCACCTCAGTGTTGTGCCGTCCACCTCTATAAAGCTGGAATCCTCTGTAAAGGGTGAATACTCCTTTATCTTTGCCACTTTCAGTGCCAGCCGTGCCGCAGAGGTTTTCCCGACGCCGGGGGGGCCATAAAGCAGCACATGCTGGGGATAGGGAGAACCAATCTTTGCCAGCAGGGCCTTTATAGCTCTTTGCTGCCCTACTATCTCGTCAACGGTCGAAGGCCTCAGCACCTCCATTATGGACTTGCCCAGGCTTCTTTTCTCCAGCTTCTGGAGATTGGCATATTTTTTAAGCGTGGTTGGATTCTCCGGCCCCGAGTGTTTTTTAATAATAGCCAGCTTAAGCTCCTCCATGTATTGGGCCTGACGCTGCTGTATCCTGTCCTGGAGTTCCTTGTTGATTTTTTCTCTAACCACCCTTTCGGCCAGCATATCGGTAATCCTGGTGCGCAGTTCCTGCACCACAGCCATACAGTCCTCCGGCTGGGGAGGTTCGGCTTCCGGACCCAGCACAATTTTTTGTAAGGCATGGATTTTAACTACTACATCGTCCTCTTGCAAATCCTGTTCCAGCCCAAAATCCCTTACCCTTTCGTTGTAAGCCTTGACACCCATACTGTCTATGAGCATTTCCCCGAGAACAGACACCTGTCTTTCCAACATCCTTCTATCCGGTTTATGCTCGGAACCGGCTGGCTTTGCTAAGTATTTTTCTGCGTTTACCTCCAACATGAACTCCCCTTTTCTATTCTTGCCCTATAATAACTTCAAGCATGGTTGATATCTCGGGATATACCTTAACTTCCACTTTAAATTCCCCGGTATTCTTTATCGGCTCGGGCAGTACAATTTTTTTCTTGTCCACCGTTATGCCGTACTGGTCCTTAAGGCCTTCCGCTATATCCTTAGCGGTAACCGAACCGAAGAGTTTGCCGTTTTCGCCGGCCTTAACTTTAAGTTCAACTTTAAGTGATGCTATCCTTTCGGCCTGTTCCCTGGCCTTAGCCTCTTCGGTCTGCCTTTTCCTGAGCATCATGGCGTTTTGCTGGCTTATCCTTTTTTTGCCCTGTTCGGTAGCCATCACCGCGTACCCCTTAGGCAGCAGGAAGTTCCTGGCATACCCGTCGCTTACCCTTATCACCTCCCCTTTCTTGCCCTGTCCCTTTACATCCTTAAGAAGTATAACCTCCATCACACATCACCTTCCTCTATATATTGGTTAAGGGCTTCCTCTAGCCTTTCCCGGGCCCCGTCCACTTCCACACCGGTAAGCTGTACCCCCGCTGCCGTCATATGACCTCCTCCTCCGAGGCTTTCCATAATAAGCTGCACGTTTATCTCTCCCAGCGAACGGCCGCTTATAAACACGCTTTGGCCAAATTTGCACAGTACAAAGGCGGCCTTTATACCCCGTATATCCAAAAGGGTATTGGCTGCCTGGGCGGTAATAAGCAGCGGGCTTTCAATACCCTCGGGACATACTGATATGGCTATGGAATTGTGTACTATCCGTGCTTTTTTTACTGTCTCGGCCCTGGCCAAAAAAGTGTCTATATCGTCCTGGAAGAACTGCCTGACCGCCGTAGTATCCGCTCCCATACGCCTCAAAAAGGAGGCCGCTTCAAAGGTCTTTACCCCGGTTTTGTATGTAAAGTTTTTGGTGTCTATAATAATCCCTGCCAAAAGAGCCTCCGCCTCAATGGGACGTATTTTGATATCCTCGCTTATATACTGAAGAATTTCGGTTACCAGCTCACAGGTAGAGGAGGCGTAGGTTTCCTGGTATACCAGGGCCGCGTCCTCAATAAAATCGGGGCTTCTCCTGTGATGGTCTATCACAACAATGTTGCCCGCCCTGGGCAACAGCTCCGGGCACTCGGAAAACCCGGGCCGGTGGGTATCTACTATAATCAAAAGAGTCCCCCCGTCTACAACACCCTGGGCCTCCCTGCAGCCAATGAATAGGGATGAATATTCTTCGTCCTCCATTATTCGGGAATACAATGTTTCTATTGAAGGGTTTGGCCCACTCATTATAATTTTCGCGTCTTTCCCAAGGGATTTTGCACCCCTGTACATTCCCACCGCAGCACCGAGGCTGTCCGGATCTGCAAGCCTATGAGGCATAATGAGCACGCTGTCACTTTGAAGTATTAAATGGCGTAGGGCGTGGGCTATCACCCGGGACTTAAGCTTTGTTCTCTTTTCCACTTCCCTGGTCTTACCGCCGTAAAAATACAGCCTATCTTCCACCTTAACCACCGCCTGGTCACCTCCCCTTCCCTGGGCCAGGTCAATTGCAGCATTGGCAAATTGTATTAGCCGGGCAGGGTCTCCACCGCCGGTGCCTATCCCTATGCTTAAGGTCGGGGGTATCAGGTTCCCTAAGGCTATATCCCTTATCTCGTCCAATATATCAAACTTCTTTTGCTGCAGACGCGTAAGCCAGTCCTTCTCAAACACCAGTATGTATTTGCCGTCGTCATACTTTTGTATAGCTCCCCTTATACCCTCCGCCCATCGGTACAATCTCTTATCTATCTCCGCCACCAGCGATGCCCGGATATCGGCGTCCAGGCCAGAAGCTATCTCGTCCAGGCTGTCCACCTGTATAAGGGCAATAACGGTACCCCTTCTATTAATCTCCTGCTGGGCTACCACGCAATCTGTTATGTCCACAAAATATAGCATGCCGGTCTTTCTTTTGCGTCCCCCCACCCCTGATGTCTCTACTATATTATATATAACACTGTAATGTCTATCTGCATTTGTTACCTGTATTTCCATGTCCTTTTTATGCTGCATTATCAAGTCAATATCAATATCCTTTATGTGCTCTATTATGCCGCTACCCAGTATGTCCTCCCGCTGAACCATCTCGGCAAACCGTGAGTTGTACCAGTTGATGCTGCCCTTTTCGTTAACCATTACCATAGGCAGGGGCAACCCTATAAGGGTACTGCTTATGGCGTTGTCTATGTCAAAGGACAGGTTTTCCACGTATTCAGTAAGCTGTTCCTTCTGGCTGTGGGTTGCTGACCGGCTATGGTAAACAAGGTATGCAAGCAGTAACATCCCCACAAAACCAAGGAAAATGTTGTAATAGGTCAGGCAAAGAATCAGCCCAAAAACGCTCCACAGATATATGGCAGTATTGGATTTTACCAGCTTAATAAAACTTTTGTTTTTCATCCCATTACCCCTCCGGGTATTCCATTTAACCGTATTTTTAAAGGTATGCCCGTCTTAATCCCTGACTAGTCTCTGCCTTAGCCTAGCGGCCATCGTTTTAGGTAAATCTCCTCCTGAAGTCAAATAGAGTATCCAGCAGCCCGGTGAGTACAGCCACCAGCGCCAGCGGCTGATTAAACAGTATAAGCACTATGAGAATTATCGCAAAAACCTTGTTAATGCCCCGGCGCATAAGGAAAAAATAGGCCACCGAAATCCCCTGGGCTAGGAAAACTATTTGGAACAGCAGCAGTATATTGCCCGCTACAACATCTATATTGCCCAACCCCAGGTATCCGCCGGCTATGGACAACGCCATAAGAAGCAAAAAGCCAATCATCAGGTTGCCGGGGGCCCTCCACTCGGCAAAGGGCGGTAAAGCCTCCAACCTAAGGCCCAGCCTTCTTAGCACAATTCTGGCCACAGTATAGTTAAGGTAGGAATCCAGTACAGCGACCATAACCAAGATGGCCGGTAGCATAACCCTAAGCAATTCAAAGGACGAAAACAGGCCCTCCCTCATTTCCTCTGGAACGTCAAGGCCCATCCTGTCATAAAACCCCATGGAAAGCTCCAGTCCCTTCTCCATGGATTCAAGCTGCACCTCTAAAGGGTTTACCCCCATAAGCCGGGTAACGGCATACATCAAAAGCAGCTTGGACAGCAGCGACACAACAGCAGTTATGGCAAGTATCCTTCCCGCCCTAAAGTTCTTATGTACACCATAGCCTATGGACAGTCCCAGGGCCCCATAGGAGAGTATTACGTAAGCCGCATAGATGGGTTCGGAAACCATGCCGACAATAAGGCCGGAGGCTATGGTAGAATAAACCCCGTACTTTAAACCATATCTTTTAACTATTACTATTACCGGGACCGGCCAAAGTAGTGACGCAAGGGCCAAAACCGGAACGAACAAACCAATAATCGCTATTATAACCGACAGTGCGGTTGCCAGCGCGGTATTCGCCAGCGCCTTTACGTTGCTATCCCTGTTCATCCTTCATCCCTGCTTTCTATTTCTATTCAAATAACCCGCTAGCCCGGACAGGTCTTTATACCATTTCTCCACTTCGTGTTCCTCAGTGATCCCTAGTTTAATCTTGTTTTGTATCTTAAGGTCGATGGCGGCGTAGGTAAGTCCCATCCTCCGCGCAAGCAGGTAAGCCACCAGTATTATATTTGCGATAACATCCGATAGTGCCTCCTGGCTCTCCCGGCTGCCCCTGTGCATAAGCTGATAAAAGGTCGCCACCCCCGACAGCATTTCACATTTCAGCCACTCAACCAACCTCATGTTCCTGGTTACCTCAACCTTATCTTTAGTAGACGCCAAACCCCTGCTCCCCCCCCTTAAACTCCATCGCAGCAAAACCTTTTTCATCCTACCACAATATTATAACTCTTTTTAAGCGAACAATTTGTAAAAATATAGCTGTAATCCCGTACTTTTGATACGGGTAATAAAAAGAGAGCATATAGCTCTCTTAATCGGCCGTAAAGGGCAGAAGTGCAATGTTTCTGGCTCTTTTTATTGCTATTGTAAGCTGCCTTTGATGTCTGGCGCAGTTCCCGCTTATTCTTCTGGGAGTTATTTTTCCCCTTTCGGTAATGTACTTTCGGAGCTTACTTACGTCTTTATAATCAATTTTGTCAATTCCGTCAATACAGAAATTGCATACCCGCTTTTTGCTTTTTCGGGTTTTGCGTTTCACTCGTATCCCTCCCTTTGCTAGAATGGCAAGTCCGAATCCTCTTCTATAGGATAGAAGTCATCGTCAGAGCCGCCCTCATCACCTTTATTCCTGTTATATTCCTTGAACTCTCCGTCCCCGCCGATGCCGGGCGCTTTGTCCAGGAAAGTTACTTCGTCTGCCACCACTTCGGTTATGGACCTCCTTTGGCCGCTGTCGTCCTCCCAGCTTCTTGTCTGTATCCTGCCCGTTATCCCTACCAATCTGCCCTTCCCGAGGTAATTGGCACACAGCTCGGCAAGCCTTCTCCAGGTAACAATACGAATAAAATCCGTTTCCCTTTCGCCCTGTCTGTTTTTATAGTTTCTGTTCACGGCCAGCGTAAAAGTTGCCACCTGGATGCCAGTTCCTGGTGTAACGCGCAATTCAGGGTCCCTTGTGAGTCTTCCCACAAGACATACTTTGTTCATCATTTTTCACACCACCCTGATTTATTCATCTTCGCTAACAATAAGATGCCTTATAACGCTCTCAGTAATCCTAAAAACCCTGGTAAGCTCCCTGGGGACCTCATTCCCAGCCTTAAAGTTCATCTTCACGTAATAGCCTTCGTTTTTCTTGTTGATCTCATAGGCGAGCTTCCTGGTACCCCATTCGTCAACGGCCTCAATCTCGCCGTCCTGCTGGATAACACCCTTTACCCTTTCGATAATGGAATTCCTTGCTTCCTCTTCCAGCTCCGGGTCAAGAATAAAGAGCATTTCATATTTGCTCATCGGTTCACCTCCTTCTGGACTAAACGGCCCTACCAAAGGTAGAGCAAGGATGTACTATAGTATTCTACCACAGTGCATTTTTCAATGCAACAATATTTACCTTTCATCGGTACCGGCTTTCAATACTCTTCTAACCCTTTTTTCAAAGGTCTCCCGGGGCATCAGAACCTGTCTACCGCATTTAAGGCATTTAATCCTAATATCCATCCCCGTTCTTACTACTTCCCACAGGTCGTTCCCGCAGGGGTGTTTCTTTTTCATCTGGGCAACGTCTCCCAGTTCAATCCTAAGAGGCATAGGCCTTCTCCTTCCTATTTGTTTAGTATTACCCTCCTGGGATATGGTGTTTCTATGCCCTCTTTGTCCAGTGCATCTTTTATTCCTTTTTTGATTTCCCTTTCGATTCTCCACTGCTCCATGTTCTTTGATTTAGCCCATATTCTCAATACAACCCAGGAATCTGCAATGTCCGCAACCCCAAGCACCCTCGGCCCATTGGTCAGTTGCGGCTCATTTTCCCTATACTCTTCAAAGAAACGCTCTATGACCTTGGTGGCTTTGTCAATATCCTCCTCCAGGGGGATGCGCACATCGAACATTATCCTCATATCGCCCCTGCTATGATTGGTCACGTTGGACACGTTCCCGTTAGGAACTATATGCAGGTCTCCGTTAAAACCCCTTATCTTTGTTATTCTTATGCCTATATCCTCCACAATACCCGAGTGCTTGTCCAGCGAGATATAATCCCCTACGGCGTACTGGTCCTCGAAGAGTATGAAAAACCCGGTTATTACGTCCCGGACCAAGTTTTGCGCCCCAAACCCGATAGCAAGACCCCCAATCCCGGCGGTGGCAAGGATGGAAGAGACCGGAATCCCCATAATTGTAATTATCATGGTAGCCCCAATGAAATATATGGTATAGGTAATTATGCTCTTTGTAAGGGCGCTCATGGTATTTATTTTCTTTGTATCGTCAACAAAACGGCTTTCTGCCTGTTTTTGATAGAATCTGTCCGAAAATGTCCCAAAAAGTTTAATGGAAAGCTTTACCGCAATTATCACCAGTATTATTTTAAGAATATTCTGTCCAATGGCAATAAAAGAGATGCCACCTAAGTTTATACTCTGCAAAAGCTCAGCCATTTTCTTTCCCTCCCCCTTAAAGCTCCTGCCTTACATAAACGGCCTTTCCTCTGTCGACGTCAATTCTGTACAGCCTTACCCTGTTTACGGAAGAATCCACCAGGCCCTTTACTTTCTCAAGGTTTTGCCCTGAGAGCCTTATGGACAGCCCGCAGCTTGCATCAATATCCCGGGGGGTTGGAATCATCTCCCCCTCCAGTCCCTTTTCTTTTAACTGTCCTTCCACCCTTATGGCTTGGTGCGTGGAATCAAATGCCAGAATATAGTATTCTTTTGGTTTCATTCATTCGCCTTCCTATAAAGTTATGGTATTTACGCCGTTGTTTAATTTCTCAGCAATGGTATACATATTGGATACCTGCCCCACCGCAAGCTTTCCCTTGACATTGTAATAATCAAGACAAGTTCCGCAGGACAGTATTTCAACCCCCATTCCCTCTAGCTCCCGGAGGGACCCCAGGGCTTCGGAGCCTTCTACCGACAGATTAACACCACTGTTCATAAATATTATGGTTTCGGGCAGTGGGCACACCTCTGACAGCGTTTTGAGATACGCGTTCATAAGTATTCGGCCCAGGGTTTTGTCTCCCGTGCCCAGTATGTCGCTGCCAATAAGGATTATTAGCCCGTTTTTGCCCGCTACGTTTTCGAACCGCGGTCCTTCCAGGCCCTTTTCCTTAAAAATGCTGATATAATAGTCACCGTCAACCTCCTGTACATCCACGCTGCAGGCCATGCTGGCAGCCAGCTTTTTTATATTCTCCCGGGCGGTCTCGGAACTGACTATGGTTGTCACCCTGCCCTCCTCAATCTCGTCGAGGGATTTTTTGGTAAGTATTACCGGCTGGGGACAGTTTAATCCCCTTGCGTCTATCTGCTTTTCCAAAACAAAACACCTCCCTATTTTCTATTAACAACGGATAGCGGCAGACCCATTCGATTTAGATTATTCTTGATATTATCTCCATTGCCCATGGCACAATAAAATTATACCTGTAGAAAAACACCGCTCCTGCGGAGCCTTGTATGCCTTTCAAAAGCCATTGGACTGGGAAAACGGCCGTCACCGGGATTATCAGCGCAAAGGTTAACATAAGCCCCAGCACGCCCTTTAAAAATCCCACCGCAATACCACCCAGCTTGTTGAACTGCCTCAGCACCGGCAGTGCGGCCGCGGAGTTCAAAAATGCAATTGTTAAAGCAAAGGTAATCCTTACGGCAAGGAATATGAGTATGATGCTCAAAAGGGAAATGATTATGCCGCTCAGCATCTGGGCTATGCCCGCCCTCACCGAATCGCCGACGGCCGGTACCGCGTTGATATACGGGAGCAGGTTTCCCAATTCTCCGGGCAGCTCCCAGCCACCGGAGCCGGTATCCCGCAACAGAAAACTGTTTCCATCCAGACCTCTTAAAACGGCGAGGTATGTATTTTGGTATAAAACAGTATTGTCCTTTAAGTAACTGGCAAGGTCAGCAAAGTACAGCCGGGAAGCAATAATCGCCGTAATAAGCCCTGCTATGTTCATAAATGAAAGTACAAATCCCTCCGAATATCCCCTTACAGTGGATACTATCAGAACCGCAATAATTACCCCGTCTACCCAGTTCATACCTTCACCCCTATCTTGCCACCGGTTCAAAGTATAGTTTGCCCGTAGAAATATATGCCACATAATTGTTCTCCAACAGGTATATCGCTGCCAAGTCCCTGTCAAACACTTTGTCCGGCATTCCCTTACCGCCCAGGGGCACCGTCTTTAACCTCCTGCCCGAAAAAATACCTATGCAATCCTGCCCCTCCACCAATCTCGTAACCCTTTCACCGTGCCGGAACCGCCCCATCTGGATGCCTTCCCTGCCGTACAGCACCGTTTCGTCGCTACCGCCCCCGGGCACGCCACTTCGATAGTCGTCGCTCACCGTTATCGCGGCTGCCCCTTTGTCGGTTAACAGGGCCCTTGTTATATAACCTTCCACCTCACTGCGCCAGAGCACGTCCCCTCCTTCGCTCAAACCCATTAGGGCTTTTTCAGTGAGCACAAGAAGGGAACCCTCATCGGTAAACCTTATACCCAAAACCAAGCTGTCCCTATAGCTTTTCGCCCACAGTATGGAGCTTTCACTGTTATACAATATAACGCTTCCGGTTATGCTTCCGTCCTTTATATCGGCGGTGGACACCGCTATTAAGGCACCGTCCCGGGAAACCGAAACATCCGTAACCTCAGCACCGTCAATCTGCAGATACGAGGTCTCCATGCCCCTTTGGTTAAACACCTCCGCTACCGTCCGTTGCTGATGCCGTGATATTACCCAGATATGATGACTGTCGGCACCCATTCTTATAATACCGTTTGACGGAGTAACCTGCCACAGGTTCTGACCCTGACCGTCAATACCGTAAATAACACCCTTATCCACATCCGCTATTGCAATTATTTCCTCAAGACCCGCAATATAGGGCTTCTTTATATCAATGTGCCTTTCCCAAAGCGTACTGCCGTCCCCGGCCTGTAGCTTAAGGGTTGTCCCCCGCAGGCACACCAGTTTGCCGGAAAACACCGCAAACCCTTCCCCCGTTCCACCGTCCCCCTTATAGTCGGAAACTCGTATAAGACTGCCCGGGTTGAACTCCCTTTTTAACAGGGCAGAGTAGAAATAGGGGTATGCAAAGCAGGTTATTACAATCGCTGCCAGTATAAGAAAGGCCAGACGCCCTTTACTCTTCTCTCCCTTAAACCTTTTGTGCCTCATCTGGAAAAACCCCTTTGATTCTTTCCTCTTTAATTCTTTAAAGCCGGTGGAATTCCTTCCCCCTATGGCAAATAGTGTATAAATTTGTATAGAGAATATTACCATGTATTATTAGGCCGGCTACGGAAAAACTGTTAACTGTAATATTGCCTGCCACCATCAAATAGACTGTTATAAATAGAAGCCTAACGGAGGATCAAACTATGAACTTGTCCCCATCGACTTACTTAGCAACCGTTGATATAAATATCGCCCTTCCCCTGTCCCGATTCTCGGAGGTTTTTTCCGACTGCTTTAAACATTGTTATACAAGTGACAGGTACCCGGTCATTGTGCTGTGTATCGGAACCGACAGGTCAACGGGCGACTGTCTTGGCCCCCTTGTGGGACACAAACTGTCCGCCATACACAGCAACAACCGTTTCCTTGTCTACGGAACCCTGGACAACCCGGTACACGCCAAAAACCTTAAGGAAACCCTTGGGGAAATCCGGGAGCTGTATACCAATCCCTTTATAATCGCTGTGGACGCCAGCCTGGGCTCTATGGAAAGAATAGGACACATCACCATCGCCGAGGGCCCCCTTCGACCCGGTGCAGGGGTTAAAAAAACACTCCCCAGTGTGGGGGATATGCATGTTAGCGGAGTCGTCAACTTTGGAGGTTTTATGGAATACCTTATTCTGCAGAATACTAGACTAAGCCTGGTTATGAGAATGGCAAACATCATTTCCTCCGGTATACACTACAGCTTCTTGAAACGGGGGGAAAGCCCCTCCTCGGCCCGGTTTGTGCCCCGGAAGGATTGCAGCAGGGTATGAATTCAGCCCTCCGCTCGCTGGGCTTTAAAGAGGTCCATCACTTCCCTGTCGGAAGCTTGATGAAAGTCCTCGTAAAACATACCGACTGCATAGAAGGGATATGGGCTTTCAAGGCATACAACCTTGTCCACCACCTCCAGCAGGTCCTCTACCACATCGTTGGGGGCCACCGGTACCGCAATAACTATCTCGGCCGCTCCCGACTTCTGAATGGATTTAATGGCTGCCTTTATTGTAAAACCTGTAGCTATGCCATCGTCCACCAATATAACCCTTTTACCTCTTATGGATACTGGAGGCCTGTTTCCAATATAAAGCTTCATTCTTCTTTTTATTTCGTTTATCTGAGAGTTCTTCTCCCTTTCTATGTATTCCCTGCTGACATTAAGATACATAACCATCTCCTCATCCAGTAGCAACGTTCCATCTTGGGTCACGGCGCCAATGGCAATCTCCCTGTTAAAGGGTGCCCCTATCTTTCTAGGAATTATCAAATCCCACTGGCATTTTAGTTCTTCCCTTATTGCATTGGCAACCAGCGCCCCTCCCCTTGGCACCGCCAGTATAACCACGTCTTCTCCCCGGTATTCTTTAAGATGCTTGGCCAGCTCCAGGCCTGCCGCCCTTCGGTTCTTAAACATCGTATACCCCCTAGAAAAGTGAACTGTAAACGCCCCTTTGCAAAATAGCTTCTATTTCGTCAACCGTTTTGCCTTTCCCGTCTATCATAAGCACTGCGGTGTTATTGTAAGAATCCGCATTATGAAAATCCCTGATACCGTCATGGTATATACAGGCATCCACCCCGGTGTGCGGCCCGTAAAGGTCCACAACCTCGTATCCTCTGTCCTTAAGGTCCTCTATTAGATTTTGAAATCTGCCATCCACTGCGATTGTCTTTCTCATAGCGACACCTCCAGGAATATTTTCCTCCTGGAACGCCGCTTTTATTCTTAAGGCACAATTACTACCAGACCCCCGGGCCGCAGCTCCATATCCGCCGGGCAGGGGCCGATTATCTCACCGTCGGAGTTTATGTATCCCTTGGAACATTCTATCCGTATTCTGGCTGCCCTGAAATATTCCACCTCTGGCCGCAGAAGATGCTTACCCGGGTATATTAGCGGGAAGAGCCTCAAAATCCTCATCTTCCGCATGTCTTCCACAAGGCACACGTCGAACAGCCCGTCATCCACCACCGCCTTGGGGGCTATCTTCATGCCGCCGCCGTAAAATATGCCGTTGGCCACCGCCACCAGCACCGCCCGTTTCCTTATTGTTTTGTGCCCGGTCTCCATCTCCATATCAAAGGCTTCATAACCGGTCAAAGCCTTAAAAACCCCAAGGACGTAAGCAAGGGGTCCCGGTATCCTGTCCTTGATTCTATTGGTTTCCATAACTACCTGGGCATCAAACCCAACGCTGGCCACGTTAACAAAACATTTTCCGTTCACAGTGCCGACGTCCACCGGCCTGGTTCTCCCCTGTAATACACAGCCCAGGGCCCCGTCAAAGTCCAGAGGTATCTGCAGCGTTCTTGCAAAGTCATTGCCCGAACCCGCCGGAATCACACCCATAACTACGCCGCTCATCCCTATGCCGTTAACCACTTCGTTTACTGTCCCGTCTCCTCCAACGGCCACCACAACATCACAGCCTTCCCGGACTGCCTTGGCGGCCTTTTCCACAGCATCACCCGGTCCGGCGGTGATGTACACGTCTACCTCATGGCCCCTATGCTCGGTGGTCTCCCTTATCTGGGGCACCCACCCGACTGCCTTCTTTTTGCCCGCTACGGGATTTACAACATATCCAATCCTCATATTAAGATACCCCCTAACCGCAAAGCTATCAATGCTTCCTGCTCTTCTTTCTTTTAAAGGGGACACCGGCTTTGGCTTTTTTCGGTATACTACACCTCAGCCCCTCGATACTGTCTCCGGTACTGTTCCTCATTAGTTTGTCCAGCCTGGCTCTAAGCCTTTTGGTTTTCGCCTCCGTAAGGTAGTGCAAAAAAAATAAACTACTACTCCGACGGCGCAAAGAATTGTTACAATCGTATGGTTTAATTGTATCATTCAATAAACACGTCCGAATTGGCTTTGTCCCATCCTTAACATCAGTATATATTCTACACCAACAGACAATTTCCTTCTGGTGGGGCTGGACAGGACCGCCAAAAATTTGCCCGCTGACCCTTTATTCCTGTTTTACCCAGGGCCTGATACCGGGAATGCCCTCCTCCGGAGAGCATTAGCAAAGGGCTTTTCCCAAAAACAACCTGCATCCGGTATATACTTTACCATATAATTATGCTAGACTATCATTATAAAAATAGGAAACAGGCCGCAACCAAACCATGACGGCCATTGAGGAGGGCGAATTGTGCAGCATTACCAGAAATATACAATATATTTTTTCAAGACCCTATTCGTAATCGGAATAATACTTGCTTTGTATTTATTTATTACAGGCCTGTTTACCTATATTTTACCCTTTATAATAGCCTGGATTGTTGCGCTGCTTATAAACCCGGCGGTGGACGTTCTCCAAAAAAAGGCAAAGCTGCCCCGGGGGTTGATTTCCATATGTTTTGTGCTTATGTTTTACGCCCTTTTGACTCTCCTTGGTATTGCCGGAACCACGCGGCTTATGGTGGAGCTGAGCAATATACTGGATCGCCTGCCGCAGTATGCCGTAGCCCTAAGGGCGGCCACCGAGGACATGGTATCCTACGGCCAGAATATTTATATTAACCTGCCTCCAGAGACCACCGAGCTGGTGAAATCAAGCATTGTAAACCTGATTAATTCGTTAACATCTGTAATCAGTGTAACCATAGGCCGGTCAATGAGCCTGCTTACCATAGTCCCAAAAACTTTATTGTTTGTATTAGTCACTATTATTTCTTCGTATATGATGAGCAAGGACATGTATGAGATAAGAGGTTTTCTTGCTTCACAAGTACCAAAGACTGCCTTAGATAGGATAAAAAGTGTCTACAACGACCTTCTCAAGGCGCTGGGAGGATTCATCCGGGCCCAGCTAACCATTATGGGTATAACCTTTCTGATAACAATATCCGGTCTTTACCTGATAGGCGTTTCCTACGCCCTAACAATGGCGATAGTAATCGGCGTGGTGGACGCTCTGCCCATATTCGGCACCGGGACTGTAATAATACCCTGGGCAGTTATAAATATTTTCATGGACAACTACCCCAAGGCCATTGCACTGCTGATACTCTACGGCGTTATTTTGGTAACAAGACAGATAATAGAGCCAAAAATAATGGGCAGAAACATAGGCTTGCACCCGCTGGCAACGCTTATATCGCTGTACCTGGGCATGCGGATTTTCGGAGTAATGGGTATCCTAATAGGTCCTCTGACACTAATAATTATAAAAGCCTTGCAAAAGACAATGATACTTCCCCGATGGAAAAAAACAAAACAGCCCTAAAAAAACGTTCACTTAGCGATTGAAAGAAAAACTTAAATGACCGGCTTGGGGTGGTGCAAATAAAAAACCAGCTGCATTCAAGCGTAAATGCTTGGAAGAGCCGGTTTTTTATATTTAAAGAATGGTTACCTGTTAACATCGTGTTTCCCCTTAAGTTTATACGTTTGTTATTTACCGTTAACTAATACATGTTTTATTTTATATCCTTTTTCATTAAGCCTTTTTTCTATTTCGGAAGTATCCAGTACAGATGACCTTATTACCAAATCCCTGATTCCATTGCCTGCATACATCGCTATATGGGTAATATTAATATTAAGAGAATAGAATATTTCAGAAATATCTGCTATACCGCCGGGAACGTCTTTAGTTTCTATGGTTATACGACTTCCTTTTTCCCTAAAGCCCAATAAATCCACGATAAGCATCAAATATATCGCTTTCTGTAATAATACCCACCAATTTTCCGTTTTCTAATGACCGGAAGAGTGCTAATTTTGTTTTGCCTCATTTTGACTGCAGCTTCTTCCAATAAATTGTCGGGCCTCTATAGTAATAACATTTTTGGTCATCGCTTCTTTAACTGTTATTTTAGACAGAAAAGTAGTTAACTTCAAAGATACTCAAAGATGTAGCCTTTGTAGGTGAAACTGTTTGAATATCTTCTTTTGTAAGTATGCCGACAATTCTTCCGTTATCTACTACAGGAAATCTTTTAAATCCTTTCTCTCTAAAAAGTGCCACCGCATCCGAAATAGAGGTGTCAGATGATATTGTATGTGGGTTTTTGGTCATTCTGTTTCTTATAAACATACTATTCTCCTTTCGATTTTTTATTGTCTTACCGTCTCTTACTCACTACAGCGTTTTGCAACCTATTCCTGCAATGAATATTATTGCAGCATTCACCTTAATATTGAAATTATACCAGATAAGTCTACTGCAAGCAATACTAACAATCTTTTCATGAAATTACACAATAAAGCCCCTATTTGACCACCCTTGAAAGGCAGCTTTTTAATGTGAAAAATCACCTTATCTCCGCTGCTATCTCACCCACTGCCTTAACCGCAGCCATAATATCCTCTCTGGTATTGAATAGGCCAACGCTAAACCGGATGGTCCCCTGCTCAAGGGTTCCAAGTGTTCTGTGGGCAAGGGGAGCACAGTGCAGCCCTGCGCGGGTTGCAATATCGTAGGATTTGTCCAGAATATAACTTATTTCTCCCGAATCTCCGTTCAGAATATTTGCAGACACTACACCGACCTGAAGTTTGGGGTCTTTGGGTCCGTAGATTTTCACTCCGCCTATCTCTCCAAAACCCTCCAGAAGCATCCCCGTCAGTTCTGCCTCATGCTTCCGGACAGCGGCGGTCCCCTTATCCAGTATAAACCCGGCACCTTCCCCAAGACCAACTATTCCCACCGTGTTGGGCGTGCCGCTTTCATACCTGTCGGGGGCCAGAGCTGGCTGTGCCAGGTTTTCCGAGCTGCTTCCGGTGCCCCCTTCCTTCATCTGCATGACGTCCAGCTCTTCGCTTATAAAAAGTCCTCCGGTCCCCTGGGGTCCAAGCAGCCCTTTATGCCCGGGAAAGGCAAGCAGGTCTATATGCATCTCTTTTACGTCTATGTCATACACCCCTGCCGTCTGGGCCGCATCCACCATAAAGGGTATCCCCTTTTCTGCAGCCAGGGCCCCTATATCTTTAACAGGCATAAGGGCTCCCGTTACATTGGAAGCATGGGTTACAACAATTAGTGATGTGTTTTTTTTGATTGCCCTCTTCACATCTTTTGGGTCCAGCATGCCCTCGGAATCGCATCGGACAAAGGTGGTTTCTATCCCCTTCGGTTCAAGCGCCGCAAGGGGCCTTGCCACCGAGTTATGCTCCATTGAACTGGTAACAACGTGATCGCCTGCCCTAAGCAGTCCCTTTATGCCTAGATTTAGGGATTCGGTTGCATTAGAGGTAAACACAATCTGCATGGGGTTGTCTATATTGAAAAGCCTGCATAGCCTCTCTCTGGTCTTGAAAATGGCTCTTCCCGCCTGAAGGGCAAGCCTGTGCCCCGACCTGCCGGGATTAGCTCCATAATCTCTCATGCATTTATCCATTTCCGTATAAACCCTTTCAGGTTTAGGGAAGCTTGTGGCTGCGTTATCAAGATAAATCATTTTCAGTCTCCTTCCAGCGTTTACCGGGGAATGTTTCACATGAAACACTCCCCGGTTTAGTATAAATACACTATATACTATGCCTTAGATAGCTAAATATCAACCTTGACTTAAGGGGCGAATTCTATTTCCATTTCTTTTGTTAGCAGCCACTCACAGCCCGGTCTCCTCCCGGACCGCCGGTCGCCTTGTTGGCCCGGTACTTATAGTCACATGCCGCTCTCCTATTACCAGCACTTTCCCCCCTACCTTTATGCCCTCCGGCCCAACCTTTACGTAAATCGCCGAGGGCTTCCCCATGCCGGCTCCCTGTTTGCAGACAATCTCTCCTTCCGTTATTAGGCCCCGTTTCAAAAGGTAGTATCCCAAGGCGCCGTTAGAGGTCCCGGTTGCCGCCTCCTCGTTTATGCCCACGGCAGGACCGAAATTTCTGCACCTGACATCAAAGCGCGCTGTCCCTCTCTCCAGCGTAAAGGCATGGACTCCCACCACCCCCAAACGCCGGGACAGTTCCGCCAGCCCCGGGAAGTCCGGCTCCATAGAGTCCAGTGCTTTTCTCGTAAGCACAGGTACTATTATATCCGGTAGCCCCGTACTAATCATTTCCGGCACGGCTTCTTCCAGCCCCGGTATCCCCACCTGTCCGCTTTCAAGGCCAAGGCAAGAGCAAAGGTGCCGCAAGTCCTCTCCCCCTACCACCCCCAAGGCCCGGGGCTCCGCTTGGCCCATATATACCTTGTCAACCCTTCCCCGCCGAAAACTAATATAGACCGGCAGCTTGCCGGCCTTTGTCTCCAACATGACTTTTGCGTTTCCATCCTTTCCCCTGACAAGGCCTAGGCCTCCCGCTAGGTAAAAGGCCGCTATCGTTGCGTGCCCGCATACTGGCACCTCGCATTCCGGCGTAAAGAACCTGCCGCTAAATCCCTCCCGGCGGGGGCTAATAAAAACCGTTTCCGAAAGCCCTACCTGTTTCGCCACCTGCTGCATAGCATCCGATGGCGGGAATTTTTCGCATATGGTCACCCCTGCGCCGTTGCCTCCACTTCCCCGATAGGTAAAAGCGTTAACCAGATATACCCTCACAGAGCATCCCCCTTTAATAGTGGCTAGTGGCTGGTAACCAGAGTTGCTCTTGCTAGTCTGTCCTAGCCACTAGCCACTATACGCTAACCGCTAAAACATATGCCTTTGTTTTTAAGCCTTCGGGTCGCCTTGCTAACCGGTTTAAATATGGGCCTTCCCTTGGTGGAGCCTCCCGAAGCTGGTCGCCTGTTCTATGTCCTTAATGTTTCACGTGAAACATTAGCCCCTTATCAAATCTAGAATCCTTTCGAGGTCATCGTTATTATAGTATTCTATTTCTATTTTCCCCTTTTTCCTGCCCTGAACTATTTGAACCTTTGTTCCAAGCAGCTCCCCAAGCATGCCTTCCATCTCCATAACCCAGGGCTTTTTGACCTTTGCCGCTTTAGCTTTCTCCTTGCCGGCCTTTGCCATGCTACCAATAAGTTTCTCGGTTTCCCGAACGCTTAAGCCGTCCTTCAGTATTCTTTCAACCACTTCTTTTTGTTCCCCGGCTTCTAGGGTAATCAACGCCCTGGCGTGGCCTGCCGTTAACAAATTATCTCTAACCATGCTCTGGATATCGGCGGAAAGGCTTAAAAGTCTCAGAGTATTGGCTATTGCCGGCCTGCTCTTTCCCACAGCCGACGATATCTCGTCCTGGGTCAGTCCGAATTCCTCTGTAAGGGTTTTATAGGCCTCCGCCTCCTCAATGGGGTTTAGGTCTTCCCTCTGCAGGTTCTCCACCAGGGCTATCTCCATAACCTGCCGCTCATCCAGTTCCATAACAACGGCGGGTACCGTTTTTAGGCCCGCCATCCTGGCGGCCCGCCATCTTCTTTCCCCCGCCACTATCTCAAACCCTTTATCTAATTTTCTTACCGCAATGGGCTGTACAACCCCATGCTTGGAAATGGACTCGGCGAGCTCCTCCATTTTTTCCGCATCAAAGTGCTGCCTGGGCTGATTCCTGTTGGGTGCTATATCATTGATGGGCAGTTTCTGCACTCCCTGGTCTTCTATCTGCGGCAGCTCCGGGATTAGCGCGTTAAGCCCCTTGCCCAACCTTTGTTTTGCCATTTATTCTATTCCTCCTTACTGTATTGGATAAATTCATCCGCCAACTCTTCATAGGCCTCGGCCCCCTTTGACTTAGGGTCATACATCAGTATAGGCACTCCGTAGCTTGGGGCTTCCGCCAGCCTTATATTCCTCGGTATTATTGTGGTGTAAACCTTGCCTTTAAAATACCGCTTCACTTCATCCACAACCTGTATTGATAGGTTTGTACGCCCGTCAAACATGCTAAGCACTACACCTTCCACCTTCAAATCGGGGTTTAATCCCCTTTGTACCAGCCATATTGTATTCATCAGTTGGCTTACGCCCTCCAGCGCATAGTATTCGCATTGAATTGGTATAAGTACGCTGTCCGCTGCCGTCAGAGCGTTTATTGTAAGCAGCCCAAGAGAAGGGGGACAGTCTATAAAGACGTAGTCGTAATTATTCCTTATCCTATTAAGGGCCTCCTTCAGCTTTTTTTCCCTTCCCTCAAACTCTGTCAGTTCTATTTCCGCCCCCGCCAGCTGCACGCTTGAAGGTATTATGCATAGATTCTCCACCGCCGTTTTTACTATTACCTGTTCCGCTCCGGATTCGCCTATCAGCACTTCGTATATGGTCCTTTCCAGTGCCTTTTTATCTATACCCAATCCGCTGGTGGTATTACCCTGAGGATCAATATCAACCACCAGCACCTTTTTGCCCCTTACCGCTATGCAAGAGCTTAGATTAACATTGGTGGTGGTCTTCCCTACACCGCCCTTCTGGTTAAACACCGCAATAACCTTAGACACCCAATCACCTCATAAAATATTTATTATCCTACTTTTTAATTCTTTATTTTAGCATAAGTTCCTTCTTATAAAACGAAAAATCTGCCGGGGGGGGCAGATTGGCGTCGATAAAAATTGACTTGCCTAGGATTTTGTTAATTGGCTTCTTATAATTGGCACCATGAATACTCGCTTATTTGGTATGGGTGAGGTGAAAGGCGTGATGTGTGAATAGAACTTCCTTTAACCGGAAGAAACGGCTCTTCGTTTAGGTATCTTTACTACAACCTCAACGTATTCCCCCGAATCCTTCTGGCTGAATTCGGCCTGTATCCCCGACTGTATTATTGCCCTGTAGGCATTCTTTATAGTATTAACGTAAATTCTATAGTTTATGGTCCCCCGTATGCTTTTATTTACTTCTTCCATCGTCCTATCAGTCCTGCTGGCGGTTAGCTTGTCTAAAACCCTTTCGACCAATTCCTCCGTTTCCTTTACCCGCAGATTCTTCTCGGCTATCCTTTTTAGCAGGTTCATTTGTATCTCCTGTTCAGGTATCTTCAATAGGGCTCTGGCGTGCCTCTCGGTGAGGCCGTTCTGTATGATGTATTCCTTTACCTCCTTTGACAGCCTCAAAAGCCTTATTTTATTGGCTATTGTTGATTGATTCTTTCCAACTTTTCTGGCCACCTGCTCCTGGGTAAGCCCATAATCATTCATAAGTGAAGCATAGCCCTCTGCCTCTTCGAAAAAATTTAGGTCCTCCCTCTGCAGATTCTCTATAAGAGCAATAATTGCTGAATCCTCATCCAGTATTTCCATGACTATCGCCGGAATACTTACCAGTCCGGCCAGTTTTGCAGCCTTTACCCTTCTCTCCCCGGCGATTAGCTCAAAAAAACCATCATTCATCCTTTTAACCGCTATGGGCTGCAGCACTCCGTATTCCTTTATGGATAAGGCCAGCTCCTCTATTGTTATTTTATTGAATTTTTTTCTGGGCTGGTACGGGTTAGGCCTAACCCTATCTATTTCCACCTGTTCTATTACTGTCTGGAATCCCCCTGACATATCAGCCACCCCTTTTAAAAATCTGTTTGCCCATATCCGCTGACTGTTTACTCCAATCATCGCGGTTTTATCTCTACCTATCTATTTCTTTACCTACTCCTTTGTTCCTTCTGTCCTTTTCAAGAATCGTTCTACACTTACCGCTATGCTTCTTCAGCTTAGAGGTTTTTTCGCCGGCCTTCCTGCTTTTCTTGGATATTCCGACCCGGTGGGCTTAAGTTTTTCAATTATCATTACGTAATGGGTTATTTCCGTAAAGGGCAGACAAAACCTCCGAACCTGGGACAGGCGTCCCCCTAAAACGTCTATCGCCCTGCCGGCTTGGTCTTTTTCTTCAATGTATCCGGGACCTTTCATCGCAAGAAAAATTCCCCCCTTTTCAACAAAGGGCAGACAGTATTCAGATATCACCGACAGATGAGCCACCGCCCTGGAAAAACACAGCCGGTACTTCTCCCTGTGGGCCTCATCCCTGCCCAATTCCTCGGCCCTGCCGTGAATGGGTATCGCACCCTCAAGTCCCAACTCGGCTATTACGTGCTCCATGAACTTCACCCTTTTTTGCAAGGAATCCAGTAGCGTAATTTCCAGGTCAGGGTATATTATTTTCAAAGGAATGCCTGGAAACCCGGCCCCCGTACCCACATCAATAGCTTTAAGTCCGTTTGTCACGTATCCCGTTGCGGCACAGGTAAGAGAATCAAGGAAATGCCTTGTAATAACTTCCCGAGCATCGGTAATCGCGGTAAGGTTCATTCTTTTATTCCAAACCATTAGCGATTCCATATATCTCATTAGTTGGGATATCTGTCCGTCTGAGACTGTTATCCCCAGCTTAATCGCCCCTTCTTTTATCAGCGCCTCCTCCGCCTTCATTTCCTTTCCGCCCTTCTTCTTTGTTCGAGGTATACCATGAGTACCGAAATATCCGCCGGAGATACGCCCGTTATCCTGGAGGCCTGTCCTATGGAATCCGGCTTTATTCTGTCAAGCTTCTCCTGGGCCTCTTTCCTCAGCCCATTAATCCCGAAGTAATTTATTCCGGGGTCAAGCTTCTTGCTCTCCATCCTTTTGAACTGCTCCACCTGCATTTGTTGCTTTTTGATATAGCCTTCATATTTTATTTCCGTCTCCACCAGTTTGCCTATTAATTTTGGCAAATCCGGCTTTTCTTTATCCAGCACTCCAAGGCTTTCATAATCAATCTCGGGGCGTTTTAAAAGCTCGTACAGGGTTATGCCCGATTTTATCTCCGAGCTTTCCCTTTCCCGCAAAAACATGTTGGTTTCCGGCGAGGGGGATACAACGGTACTTTTAAGTCTTTGAATTTCCCCCTGGAGTTTTTGCATTTTATCCTTGTATTTTTCGTATCTTTCCTCGGTAACCAGCCCTATATCATAGCCCTTTGGAGTTAACCTGCGATCGGCGTTATCCTGTCTCAGTATTAGCCTGTATTCCGCCCTGGAGGTCATTATCCTATAGGGCTCCTGGGTTCCCTTTGTAACCAAATCATCTATAAGCACACCAATATATGCCTCTGAACGGTCTAGTATTACCGGCTGCTGGCCCCTTATTTTTCTGACCGCATTAATGCCCGCCATTATCCCCTGGGCCGCTGCCTCTTCGTATCCGGAGCTGCCGTTTATCTGACCGGCGCAGAACAGCCCGTTTATTCCCTTGCACTCCAACGATAAATCCAGCTGCGTTGGGTCTATACAATCGTATTCTATGGCATAGGCGGTCCTCATTATTTTTACCTTTTCCAGTCCCTTAATTGAACGATAAAACTGCACCTGGACGTCCTCCGGAAGGCTGGTTGACATACCTTGTACATACATTTCACTGGTCTCCCTTCCCTCCGGTTCAATAAAAAGCTGGTGCGTCTGCTTGTCCGGGAAAACGGTGAGTTTGCTCTCTATGGAGGGACAGTACCTGACCCCAACGCCGGTAATTTCTCCCCCGTACAGCGCAGACCTTTCTATGTTTTCCTTTACTATCCTGTGGGTATCCTCATTGGTATAACCCAACCAGCAGGAAATCTGTTCCCTATCCAGGTTTTCAAACTCGTTAAGAAAGGAAAAGGGCATTATCTCCCGATCTCCGCTTTGTTCGATCAAAACGGAATAATCGATAGAATCCCTGTGTACCCTGGCAGGAGTTCCCGTTTTAAACCTCATAAGTTTAAGTCCTGCCCTTTCCAGGCTTTCGGACAGATCGTTGGCCGCAAACAGGCCGTAAGGACCGCCCTCGTAGCTAATTTTTCCTATATGTATTTTACCCCTGAGATACACCCCTGTGGTTAGTATAACGGTTTTGGCACTGTAAACCGCCCCATTCTTGGTTTTTACCCCTCTGCATTCGCCCTGTTCCACTATTATGTCCGTTACCTCATCCTGCTTAATATCAAGGTTTGGCTGCTCCTCCAGAGTCCTTTTCATTTCAGACTGGTAGTCCCTTTTATCGGCCTGGGCTCTCAGCGAATGAACCGCCGGGCCTTTGCCGGTGTTTAGCATTTTTATCTGGATGAAGGTCTTATCTATTAAAACCCCCATCTCCCCGCCCAGGGCATCTATCTCCCTCACCAGATGTCCCTTGCCGGTACCCCCTATTGCAGGATTGCAGGCCATAAGCGCTATACTGTCAAGATTAAGGGTAACCACGAGGGTCTTGCAGCCAAGCCTTGCCGATGCAAGGCATGCCTCACATCCCGCATGCCCGGCGCCCACCACTATTACGTCATAGTCCCCTGCGTTATATTCCATTATATCCCTCCTACTTGCCTATGCAAAAGTCTGCAAATATCCTGTCTACAATTTCCTCGGTTATGTTGTCTCCGGTTATTTCTCCAAGGGCTTCAAGGGCCGCCTTTATATCTATCGAAACAAGGTCGACGGGAAGACCGCCCTTCATAGCCCTTATAGCATCCCCAAGGCTTCTTTTGGCCCTCTTGAGACAGTCCTCGTGCCTTACCCTGGTAACCATAACCGCATCACTGCTTCTTATGCCGTCCGAAAATACCAAATTATATATGGTGTCCTCCAAGGCATCCAACCCTCTATCCTGTACAAGGGACATATGTATTACCGGCCATTCCGGGTACCTATCGGTAATCTCCCGTTCGTCCAGCCTTATTTCCAAATCAGTTTTGTTTATTAACACTATCGACCTTTTATCCTTAATGATATCCAGTATTGCCCTGTCCTCCTTTGATAGGGGTCTTGCGGCGTCCAGCACCAGCAGCACCAAATCGGCATTTTCCATATATACCCTGGTCTTTTCAACTCCTATGCTTTCCACCAAATCATCGGTTTCCCTTATACCCGCAGTATCCATTAACCTTAGCGGAATACCCTTTAAGTTTATGTATTCCTCTATCACATCCCTTGTAGTCCCCGGCACTTCGGTGACTATCGCCCTGTTCTCCCTAAGCAGTGCATTAAGCAGGGAGGATTTACCCACGTTGGGCTTTCCGATTATTACGGTTTTAAGGCCCTCCCGTACTATCCTGCCCCCGGAGGACGTGGCCAGCAGCCTTTCCACCATATCCACCGCCTGCCGGGTATCCTCCAGCAGCGTCTCCCTGGTCTGCTCCTCTATGTCATGCTCGGGGAAATCTATCGAAGCCTCCACCCCGGCCATTATCGACAGCAGTTTATCCTTTATCTCATCCAAATACCGGGACAACCCGCCTTCTAGCTGACTTACGGCAGTTTTTAAGCCCATGTCGGATTTTGAATGGATTATATCCATAACCGCCTCGGCTTGGGACAGGTCTATCCTACCGTTCAAAAAAGCCCTTTTGGTAAATTCCCCCGGCTCTGCCACCCTTGCTCCCGCCTCAACAATTAACTCCAGTATGTTTCTTACCGCGGCGTTTCCACCGTGACAGTGAATCTCCACAACGTCCTCCCTTGTATACGTATACGGTGCTTTCATTGCAACCACAAAAACCTCGTCAATTGTTTCCCCGTCGTCGGGATTAGTAATATGGCCATAGTTCATCCTTCTGTCCGGCAGTTGCTCCAGCGATTTGCCGGATACCGATCTGAAGACCCGGGCCGCTATGCTTATCGCACAGAGGCCGCTTATGCGCACTATCCCAATGCCGCTCTCCCCCGGGGCAGTGGCTATTGCGGTAATTGTATCTTCTTCCCTTATTACCATGGAACATCACCTCTAAAGTATTATACCACTTCCATTATTGCCATAAACTACTGCAATTCTCTTTTTAAAGGCAGCCCCTCCAATTCTTTAGGAGAGGCCATTATCCAAAAGTCTAGCGCCACTTATCTCTCGCTTACACCAGTAGTTCCAGATTGCATCTTTTACCATGTGTAGAAATACTAAGTAGCGAACATAAACGGGAGGCTTAGTGATGATTAGTCATCGTAAATATTTAAAGCAGGTGCATGGCACCTGCTCACAGTCAATTTATTTTAGGCTTACTATTACCTTTCTGTACGGTTCTTCCCCTTCGCTGTGAGTTGTAACCCTGTCATCGCCCTGCAGTGCAGAATGGATTATCCTTCTTTCGTAGGGGTTCATGGGCTCTAAGGCTATATCCTTGCCTATCCTTACCGCCTTATATGCTATGTTCTTTGCCAACTTTATCAGCGTTTCCTCTCTCTTTTTCCTGTAGTTCTCGGTGTCCACAATAACACGGTAGTAATGCTCCGGGTATTTCCTGTTAACCACAAGACCCGTTATGTATTGTATCGAATCCAGGGTCTGTCCTCTTCTGCCTATTAGAACTCCCATGTTGTGACCCTTGAATTCCGCCCGTATAATGCTTCCTTCTTCCTCCTCCACCGTTACCCTGCCTTCTACTCCCATTACATCCAGTAGCTCTTCGAGGAATTCCCTTGCCACATCGGAAGGCGTTGCTTTCAGTGTAACCCTAACCCTTGCCGGTTTATTATTTATAAGGCCCAGCAGGCCCTTTCCCGGCTCCTCAAGGATATCAATCTTAACATCACCTAAGTCAACACCCAGTTCATCTATAGCCAACTGAACCGCTTCCTGAATGGTCTTGCCCGTTTTTTCAACAGATTTTTCCATCGTCAATTGGATTCCTCCTTAGCCTTACCTCCACGGCCCAGGCCAAAGTATTGCTGCACTATCTGGAATACATTGCTAAGCACCCAATACAGTGTGACTCCGGCAGGAAAACTAAAACTAAAGTATCCTATCATAAGAGGCATTATCGTATTCATCGTACTTTGGGTGCCTTCGGCATTCTTGGGCGTCACCATCTTTGACTGGTAGTAGGTTGTAGCGGCGGCCAGTATAGGCAATATCCACATTACCGGCTCCTTCATGCTTTCCGTAAAACTTGATGTCGCCGACAGGTCTTCTATCCAAAGAAAGCTCTTGTTTACCGTTTCATAAACCTCCGGAGTAAACACATATCGATCAGGTAACCTTAAAACCTGAAACAGTGCAAACAGTATTGGAAGTTGTAATAGAAGAGGCAGGCATCCACCGGCAAAAGGGTTGACATTATGCTGCCTGTACAGTTCCATGGTCTTTTCATTTAGCTTCTGTTTATCGTTGCCGTATTTCTTTTGCAGCGCCTTTAACTTCGGGTTAAGCTCCTGCATCTGTTTCATCGACTTGGTCTGTTTCAGCGTAAGCGGCAGTAGAATTAATTTTACCAGTATGGTAAAGACTACTATCGACAATCCATAACTGTTGACCATGTTATATATACTAAAGAGCAGCCTTCCCAATGGTACAGAAATCGCGTTAATCATTTCTCTCCCCCTATTCTGTGGTTATTTTACGGGGTCATAACCTCCCGGATGGAACGGATGGCACTTCAGTATCCTTTTGCCAGCCATGAACGTCCCCTTTATTGCTCCATGCTTGTCTATGGCTTGAATTGCATATTCTGAACAGGTCGGATAGAACCTGCACTTTCCAATTTTTATGGGTGAAATAAACATCCTGTACAAAGATATAATAAAAACAAGTACCTTTTTCATTTTAATCCTTCTTTTTCCACGAGTTTATGTCTTACCAGCAAATCTGCCATCCATTTCTCTATGTCTTTGTATTCCATCTCTTTTGCCTGCATCCGGGCTATCAGTACAAGGTCATAGCCCTTTGCAATTCTCCCGGAATATTTCCTGTATGCTTCCTTTATAAGCCTTTTTACTCTGTTTCTTACAACGCTCTTTCCAACTTTTTTGCTGACACTTATGCCTATTCTGTTATACTCTTTTCCATTGCTAAGTACATACATCACCAGTACGGGATTGGCCTTGCTCCTGCCTCTATTGTAAACTCTGGAGAAGTCTTTGCTAGCTCTAATCGAAATTAAATCCGCCATAAGAACCCTTCTTTTCACTGTTCCTGCATAAAATATGTGCATGTTGCCAACGCTGTATTCTGCGGGCACACACATGGAACAGCTTATTTACCTACAATGATATTATAATAGCTCTTCAGCCCTAAAAATCTATAAAAAGGCCCCCTGGTAGCGGCCTTATGCTGTCAACCTTTTCCTTCCTTTTTTTCTTCTGTTTTTTAATATCCTTCTTCCAGTGCTAGTTTTCATCCTTTTTCTGAAACCGTGTTCCTTCTTTCTTTTCCTTTTTTTAGGCTGGTAAGTCATTTTCATAAGTCACACCCCCTCTTCCTTGTCTGGGCTTTTTGAGACTGTTCCCCGAATTATATATAGATTATAGCCTTATTGAATATTAGTGTCAAGAAAATGAAATTGTGGATAATGTAAAAATCGGTGTTATTTTTTGTGGATATGTTGCCGATAATTATTGATAACACCGGAATAATTTGTTATCATAAGATAGCATCTTGGGACGAACGGGAGCATATGCAAAAAATTCGTCTGCCCTTTTATTTGCAACGATATAAGGACTATAGCCGACAGCTCCCAACCGTTTAAAAACAGTTCTTATTTATATTTTATTTATTACCCGGGGGAAGAAAATTATTCCTAATCAATGTGGACATTTGTGTGGACAACCCATATTAAGGAGGCAATACAATGGAGAACGACACGACATCCGTTTGGGAAGAAACTTTGACGCTAATAAAGGACGAACTTGCGGAAGTAAGTTTCAATACATGGTTCAAAGTTATCCAATTGGTTGAAACAACCAATGAAAAAATAGTACTTTGTGCCCCTAACGAATTTATTAAAAACATTCTCGAAACCCGATACATAACGCTTATTTTCAATGCCCTAGAACAGGTAACCTCCAAACAGTACGATATAAGCATTATACTGCCAGAGGAAAGGGATTCCAAAACCCAGGGCGGTGGCAGAAATAAACAAAACGATGAGAGGGATTCGCTCACTTCCGATTTGGGTATATTAAATCCAAAATATACCTTCGACACCTTTGTTATTGGAAACAGCAACCGGTTTGCCCACGCTGCTTCTCTGGCGGTATCCGAGGCACCCGCAAAGTCCTACAACCCGCTTTTTATATACGGAGGGGTTGGACTGGGCAAAACCCATCTTATGCATGCCATAGGGCACTATATACTAAGAACCAATCCAAGGACCCGGGTTTTGTATACAACCTCGGAAAAGTTTACAAACGACCTTATCAATTCCATAAGGGATGATAAGAACGTTGAGTTCAGAAACAGGTACAGGACCACCGATGTTCTGCTTGTGGACGATATACAGTTTATAGCCGACAAGGAAAGGACCCAGGAGGAGTTTTTTCATACCTTTA
>LSQX01282352.1_pt1 | contig 34030 bp, 35 predicted proteins | sample 654561 | NCBI WGS metagenome assembly LSQX01 (sample SAMN04489861, study PRJNA283612) | anaerobic digester metagenome | isolation source: 4 biogas reactors fed with cattle manure at either 37C or 55C with and... | place: Denmark: Kongens Lyngby | collected 2014 | reverse complement strand
AAGTCGTATTATCCGTCAGCTGTGGCGCTACTTCGCTGGTGACTTCAGGCGAAAACGCAGAAGGGGTAGTTCTGTCTAAAAACAGGCTTTGGCAATAGCCTCATAGGTTACAAGCCTAAATCGGGGGCAACAAACAGACTTTTAGTGAGTATAAAACTATAGCAGATCCGATTTCGGTTGTTTTATAGATGGCAATGGCTCATCTTTAGGTCAATTGTTCAAATTTACCTGCCTCAAAATCTAGGTTTGTGCAGTGGAATCATTAATGATATACGAATAGAAGGTTTTATAGCAGGCAAAAAATGCTCGGTCTGTGGAAACTGCGAGATTTACTATGAAGAGTATGATTTTTTTTTCTGTGCTTATTGCAATGAATGGGCAGAAGAAAAATGTGCCGATCCTGATTGTATGTTTTGTTCGGCCAGGCCTAAAAAGCCTTTATAGAAATTAATAATAGCAAAAATGATAAACTGGGAAACGAAGATGGAGAGTTATGCTGATGTAAGAAAAGATTTTAATGAAATAGCGCAACTCGATGACCAAAAATGGAATCATAATAACTATTATTATAGACAAATTTTGAAAATACTGGATAATGTAGAAACTTGTCTTGAAATTGGCTGCGGCAAAGGGGAACTCTCTTTTTTACTGTCACAAAAATCTAAAAGGTAATAGCAGTTGACTTTTCAGATAAGATGATTGAAAAAGCGAAAGCGCTACATCCAAACAAAAACATAAAGTATATTTGCAAGAACATTCTCGACATGGAATTTGATAATAACAGCTTTGATATTATTGTAACAGTAGCCACAGCACATCACTTACCTTATGAATGGCTTTTAAATTTTGGAAAGGACAAACTTAAAAAAGGCGGCAAGCTCATTATCTTGGATCTCGTAAAAAGTGATTATATTATATGGGGTAGTGCCTTTCTTCCTAACATATTAATGAATTTCATAAAAAATGGAAGGCTTCATAAGGACGATGAGCGCACAAAAGAGGTTTGGGAAAGACATGCTAGGAATGATGCATATATGACGATGGGTGAAATAAGGTCATTGGTAAACAAGCATCTACTGACAGCAAAAGTCAAACGTAAACTGTTTTGGAGGTATTTGTTGGTTTGGCAAAAGTAATTATAACCAGCTAAAAAGATGTTCAATCTTTCAGAGGAGGTTACTCATCTGTAGAAACCATGTTTCCTTGAGATGTGAATTCTGTCAAAGGGGAACGGATCATCCTTCCTTAAGCATAAGTTTACCTTATTTTGGTTAAACTAGTGCCGGGAAGGAGGCTGCTACATGTGGCAAGATTTGATTAGAAAAGCTGCTGAACTGATAAGGAAAGACGAGGATTCTTCACAAGAATTGCTGGAAAGCGTTGAATCTGCAAGAAAGCACTGGCTCAGCACCAAGGCCTACTTCGATAATGTCACAGACCCAGACCTGATAGATCACGCAATTTATGCAATGACAGCAGCAGAAAGGCGCTACGTATACTTATTGCGGGCTGCCCGAGACAAAGGCCTCAAATTGCCGGCTTCGCAGTTTTAATCTTTTAGCCCTCACCGATTGCGGTGGGGGCTAACTTATCCCCCTTGGCAGGAAAAAGAAGGCAGAAAGAGAATTATAACACCTAAGGGGGGATAACCATGACTGAGGATTATACCACAAGGTATCAGTGCCCCGAAAAACAAGAGAGCAAAGCAAGCAAAGTGCTGACGCACATAACACGCGCGTTAGCCTCCCAAGGCTACGATCCTGTAGCCCAATTGGTTGGCTATTTGCTCTCTGGTGACCCAACATACATCACCAAAAAAGACAATGCACGGGCCCAGCTCCGCACTATAGAAAGAGACGAACTACTCGAAGAACTCGTCCGCCAATACATTGCCAATAAAAACAAGCAGGCGGGATAGAAAGGGGCAACTGATTGAAAAAGTTTATATTCTTCTGTTTGCTATTCTTCATAATAAGCACACAGCTGTGCTTTGGCCAACAAGTCATTTTGCTTCTCATAGATAGGATCGGCTGGCAGGAACTGGCAACCTGGCAAGAACTGCTGCCGAATTTCAACTGGCTCCTTACAGAAGGCTCCTTGGGCCTTCTCAATACGCGCGCTGAAAGCGGCACAACCCCTGAAAGCACACACCTCACAATTGGCGCAGGCAGTCGGGCGGTGGGGCATTCGGGAGTTTTGGCAGGCTACGAGGCAGACGAAACAGTGGAAAAAGAGAAGGCTGCTGTAGTCTATGCAAGGCGCATGGGAAAACAGGCCACAGAGGAGTCTGTCCTCGCCCTTGAGATAGGCGCTGTGATCAGAGCTAACGAAAAAAGCTCCTACGGTACTGTGCCAGGCTCTTTGGGCCAAGCACTGCAAGATGCAGGCAAAAAAACAGCGGTCTTGGGCTGTGGAGACACCCTGGACAGCATAAGAAGACCCCACGTTGCCATTGCCATGGACAAAAAGGGGTTTGTTGATTACGGCTTTGTGAGTAAGGAGCTGCTCGCAAAAGACCCCCTGGCACCTTTCGGGTTATCCACAGATCTAAAGGCGCTGTCTGAAGCTTTTAGAAAGGTCCAAGGGAAAGCAGATTTTATTGTAATCGACATCGGCGATACTTCCCGGGTTGAGGAATACCGCGACTACCTCACCTCGGATATGTTGGCGAAACATAGATTGAGGGCGCTGCAGCAGGCAGATAAATTCCTAGGTTTCCTCCGGCAAGAAGTTGACTGGAACGATACGCTCCTTTTGGTCACCTCTCCGACCCCTAATCTCCTGGCCATGCAGGAGAACAGGCGCCTGACGCCTATTATTGCCATAGGCCAAGGGTTTACCGGAGGCCTGCTTACAGGTCCCACAACCCGCAGGCCTGCTGTGGTGGGAAATACAGATATTGCCCCTACAGTCCTGCAGGCACTTGGCATCCGCGAGATGCCCCAGTGGAGCGGCAGGGCCTTCTACAGCATCCCTCATCCGGAACCATTAGGTTTTCTGCTCAAACATAAAGGAAAACTTGTGGCGCAAAACCAGCAGCGCGTGCCCTTTAACCAAACCTACGTCTTTTATTTAATAGTGGTAATTGTGCTGGCCACCTGCGGGGTTTTTGCCAACAACGCAGAACGTTTAAGCCAGAAGCAGACTTCTGTTCTGCAGAAACTGATTTTGACGGCCATGGCTGTGCCTGCAGCAGCGCTGCTCCTGCCTGCTCTTCCAGGTTTCGGCACCTGGCTGGTTTATCCACAGGCAGTGCTCCTCAGCGTCCTTTTAGCCTGGCTTGTGAGCCTGTGGGGCAGCAAAAGAGGGCTTTGGCTCCTATCCATAATTACGGTAGCAGTGCTCTGCTTGGACATCCTTTTAAGCGGCACTGGAAGCCAGTATTCCTTTTTAGGATATTCTGCCATCATCGGCGCACGCTATTATGGTTTAGGCAACGAGTACATGGGAGTCCTCATCGGCGCGGCTTTGGTAGCTGCAGCCGGCTGGCTGGAGGGAGGCGGGAAGAAGTGGCCTGTGTTTTTCTTCTTTCTCTTCGTTACAGCCTTGGTAGGTCTGCCTTTTTTGGGTGCTAATGTAGGGGGGACCATCACGGCAATTGCAGCCTTTGTCCTGGCCGGCTTCCGCCTTTTGAATGTGAAGCTGAAATGGAAGCAGGTATTTGCTCTGGGCGGTCTAGTCGTCCTGGCAATTGCCCTTTTCGCTGTTGTAGATCAATATTTGGTTTCTGGATCTTCCCATCTTGGGGAAAGCGTCAAGTTCCTCACAACAGGCCAGTGGGGCCAGATTTTCATGATTATCGTCAGGAAAGTAAGCATGAACCTGCGCTTGATCCGCTTTACCATTTGGACCCGGGTCCTGCTGTTTTTCCTGGCTGCTTCCATTGTAATTGCCATCAGGCCTCAAGGCGTCCTTAAGCGGTTGTTCAGCCGGAAAATCAGTTTTGCCAGCAGCTTTTACGCTGCAGCTTTGGGCTGGGTCGCAGCTTTCGTCTTCAACGATTCAGGAGTTGTGGCTGCTGCCACTTTAATGATCTTTCCGGTTTTGAGCTTGTTCTTCCTCCTAGTGGAGAAAGAGAGTTAGAGGAGGCTGCTCGTTTTATGCAGGAAAAAGCCGGCCTATACCAGGTGGAAGCCGCAGACGAGCTTAGTATGATCCTGCACGTAATCAATACTGCAGAAGAAAAGCGGCTGCTCTTTATTGTGGACAGCCAGGGAAGAACCTTCCACAACCAAGCCAATTTGCGGATCATCAAAGAATATGCTTTGGATAGAGAACGAGAGCTTGCTGTCGTCACAGACAGCCCGCTGCTCGAGGACCTCTGCCGGGAACTAGGCATACCCTGTTTTGCCACTGTAGAGGAGGCCCGAGGGGAGAAAGTCTTTCCTGTGAAAAGAAAAAGCAAATTGGGGATCCTGCTGAAAGCAGGAGCAGCTGTTTTAGTGCTTGCTGCAGTCCTTACCCTTTTCTTTGCTCAAAACCAGGCAGTGCTTGTGGCAAAACCTGCTGTCCGCATCTGGCAGGGAGAACTCGAGCTTGTTTTAGATCCACAAATAGGCGAATCTGCAGAGAAAGAGCTCACTGTAACTGCCAGCATCTCCCCCCAGGGGAGGAAAACAGTAGGAGTTGAGCCGGCAAAAGGCAGCGTCAGTTTCTTCAATAACAGTAATGAAAACATCAAAGTGCCCAAAAACACTGTGGTGGTTGCTGCAAATGGCCAGCGCTACCTGGTTGAAAAAGAGATCGTGGTTCCGAAACAGGAAAGAAAATTCGTGATGACTGTCCCGGTGGGAGTAAGTGCGGGGCAGGCGAAAGCCCCTGTTGTGGCTACTGATAAGGGAACTTCAGGCAATGCAGAGGTAGGCAAGCTCACCAAGCTCGAGGGTTCTTTGGCAGGCAAGCTGCAGGTAATCAACACTTCCCCAATCAGCGGGGGAAAGGATCAGACAATTCCCGTTGTAACCAGAGATGACCTGAACAACCTTGAGAAAACCCTGCTTGCGGCAGCTCAAGCAAAGGTTCAAGAAGGCCTTGCTGATGAAGAAGGACTCTTTTTTCCGGATGCAGAGCTGGAGCAGCTGAACTACAGCCCTCAGGGCAACGTGGGTCAATCCCTTGAGAAACTCGAAGGAACGATGAAAGTCAAAGCAAGGGGCAGACTCATCAACCGCGAGAAAATAGCAGAGCTGGTCGCTCAAATGCTGCAGAAAACACACAAGAACTGGCAGCTCGAAAAAGACTTGCGCTGGGAAATTGCAGAAATCAAGCCTCAGGCAGGAAAGTATTCTCTGAAAGTGAAGTGTCAGGGAACTTTAGTTGGAAAACTCCAACCTGCAGTTCTAACAGAAAAAATCGCCGGCAGAACTAAAGCCCAAGCAGAAGAATTATTGGGCAGCTTGCCTGAGCTTGAATCTTTTCAGCTTTCAACTGGCAGGGAAAAGCTTCCCAAATGGCGAACTTTAATAAAGGTAGTCGTGGAAAGCCGTTAGAAAAAGAGAGGAAGAAGCTTTTTTTGGAATACACGTTTTTAGGACAGACTGGGATCAAGGTTTCAAGGCTTTGTTTCGGCGCCTTGACCATCGGTCCCCTGCAGGCAAACCTCCCCCCATCCGCTGGCGCCAAGGTAATCAAGGCTGCCTTGGAGATGGGGGTTAATTTTATCGATACAGCAGAGCTGTACGGAACATATCCCCACATAGCTCAGGCAATCCGGGGCTCGAGAGATCAAGTGGTCATCGCCAGCAAATCCTACGCCTACACCAGAGAAGGGATGGCAGAGAGCCTCGCTAACGCCTGCCGGGAGTTGGGCACAGACTATATAGACATCTTCATGCTCCACGAGCAGGAAAGCGAGTTGACAATCCGCGGCCACTGGGAGGCAGTGGAATATCTCCTTGAGGCAAAGGAAAAGGGTCTTGTGAGGGCAGTGGGCATCTCAACCCACGCAGTCAGGGGAGTTCTGGCTGCTGCAGAATTTCCCGAGCTGGACGTTATCCACCCATTATATAATATCCGAGGCCTCGGTATTTTAGACGGCACTCGAGAAGAGATGCGAGAGGCCATTGGCCGCGCCGCCCGGTCAGGCAAAGGCATTTACGCCATGAAGCCCTTGGGAGGGGGCAATTTCCGCGACAATGTTCAGGAAGCCTTTACATACATTCTGCAAACCCCAGGGGTGGATGCGGTGGCTGTTGGCATGCAGACCACTCATGAGGTTGAGCTGAACGTGCGCCTGGTCTCCGGCATGCCGGTAAGCGAAGAACTATACCAAAAGGTCAGCAGCCAAAGCCGCAGGCTGCACATTGATGACTGGTGCCAAGGCTGCGGCAGCTGTGTGGAAAAGTGTCCCCAGGGCGCTTTAGAGCTTCGCGGCGGAAAAGCCGTTGTCCGGCAGGAGGAGTGCCTGCTGTGCGGCTACTGCGCAGCTGCCTGCCCTGAATTCGTAATTAAGGTGGTCTGATGAAGAGAAAGCAAAGATTGGATATGGAAATGGTAGAGCGAGGCTTGGCTGAAAGCCGCAGCCGTGCTCAGGCATTGATTTTGGCCGGTGCTGTATTGGTGGATGGTGAAAAAGCACAAAAAGCAGGCCTGGTGGTAGATGGGGAAACGAATATCGAACTGGCAGAGCAGCTGCCTTATGTCAGCAGGGGAGGGCTGAAGCTGGAGAAAGCCTTGGATGAGTTCTCCATCGACCCCCAAGGGAGGGTGGCTGTTGATGTGGGAGCTTCCACAGGCGGCTTTACAGACTGCCTCCTCCAGCGAGGAGCGAGCCTGGTTTATGCTGTAGATGTAGGCTACGGCCAGCTTGCCTGGTCTTTAAGGCAGAACCCAAAGGTTGTCTGCCTTGAGAAGACCAATGCCAGATACCTCAAGCCTGAAATGTTCCCCCAAAAGCCAAATTTGGCGACAGTAGACGTTTCCTTCATTTCCCTGAAACTGGTCCTACCCCCTTTAATTCAGTGTCTGCTCCCAGGCTGGGACCTGGTAACTTTGATCAAGCCCCAATTTGAAGCAGGCAGGGAACAGGTGGGAAAGCACGGTGTGATCCGGGACCCGAAGGTGCAGCTGGATGTCTTAAAAAGTCTGTACAATTTCGGCGTCGAGCAGGGCTGCCCTTGGCAGAACCTCACCTACTCACCAGTTCTGGGACCTGAAGGCAACATCGAATTTTTAGCCCACTGGGCAGTGGGAGGCACCCCCCTGGACGAGGCTGTTTTGGAAGAAGTAGTGGCTGGCGCATACAGGCAACTAAAGAAAAAGGAGTAAGCATATGGCAGTAGGGTTGATACCTAATCCAAATAAACAAGAATCCATGGCTATGGCTGTTCAACTTTTAACTCAGCTGGAAGAAGCAGGAGAAGAGGTTTGGGTCGAGGGAGCAGCAGCCGCAAGGCTGGAGAGGGAGAACCATCCCTTTCCCTCCTGGGAGGATAATGTGCGCTTTGCCATTGTCCTGGGTGGCGACGGCACCCTCCTTGCAGCAGGCAGAAGGCTTTTAGGCCAAAATGTTCCTCTCGTGGGAGTTAACCTGGGCAGGCTAGGCTTTCTCACAGAGCTGGAAGTAGACGAACTGCCCCGCTTTTTGCCGAAGCTTTTGTCAGGCAACTATAAAGTTAAGCAGAGGTCTGCCTTAGCTGCTGCTGTGATCAGGGAGGGGAAACAAGTTGTCCAGAAGTTCGCAATCAACGACATCGTCATCGCCAGGGGCGCCTTTGCCAGAATCATTAACCTCGAAACCAAGATCAACGGCGAATATGTGGCAACTTATCCTGCAGACGGCATCATCATCTCTACTTCCACAGGCTCCACAGCCTACTCTTTGTCTGCAGGCGGGCCCCTTGTGGATCCGTGTTTGGAGGCGCTTGTGATCACCCCCATCTGTGCCCATACCCTCTATGCCCGTTCCATTGTAATCAAAGCCACAGATGTGGTGGAGATCACTGTGAGGGCAAATAGAGAAACAACCATGCTTTCTATAGATGGACAAGAAGGTTTTGCCCTAGCCAATGACGATCTGGTACAGGTGAGTCGGGCAGAAGCGACCCTGCCCTTGATTGAGCTGGGTAGCCGCAGCTTTTACCACAGGCTGCGAACTAGGTTAAGCGAGGGGAGATTATGATACAAATCAGCAAAGCGCAGCGGCGGCAGTTAATCCTCAAGATCATCAGCGAAAAACCTATCCAAACCCAACAGGAGCTGGCTGAAGAGCTGGAAAAAAAAGGGGTGGTGGTAACTCAGGCCACCATCTCCAGAGACATTAGAGAGTTGGGTTTGGTGAAAGAGCCGCTGCCCACTGGCGGCAACCGCTACCGGGCCCCTGACAGAGAAGAACTGGGCCCGAGAAAACGCATTTTTGCGGATTTGGTAACAGAGATAGATTACAGCGAAAATTTGGTGATCGTAAAAACCCTGCCTGCTGGCGCCCAGAGCGTTGCGTCCATCATCGATTCCCTTTCTCATCAGCACATTTTAGCCACCTTGGCTGGCGATGACACAGTGCTCGCAGTAGTCCGCCCTAAAGAAAAAGCAGCAGCTGTGGCTGCAGAGCTTACAGATTTAGTGAACAGCTAGAGGGGTTGCAAGTATGCTTCTGGAACTTGTAGTGCGAAATTTTGCACTTTTAGATGAAGTTGACGTGGAGTTCTCTCCAGGCCTCAACGTGCTCACTGGAGAGACAGGTACTGGTAAATCTCTGCTCATGGACGCTTTGGCATTGGTTTTGGGACAGCGGGCCAGCGGCGAGGTGGTGCGTCAGGGAGAAGACAAAGCCACCATTCAAGCCCGCTTTTTACTGCCTGCCAATCCGCCGAGCCAGCTTCAAGAACAGTTAGCCCAGCTGGGCTTGGAAGGAGAGGAGGAGCTCATCCTCTCCCGGGAGATCACAAAAGACGGCAGAAGCAGGTGCAGGCTGGGGGACAGCCTTGTTACAGTAGGGACTTTGGCTGCAGTGGGCCAGTGGCTGGTGGACATCCACGGCCAGCATGCCCACCAGTCTCTTTTGGATCCCAAGACCCATCTTTTTTGGCTGGACGATTTTGCAGGCAGAAAAACAAAAATTTTGGTGTCGCAGTTTGCAGAGCTTTTCGCAGAAGCCCAAAAAATCCAGCGCAAATTGGCCAACCTCGAGGAAAATCAGCGCAGCCGCGCCCGGGAATTGGACCTTTTGCGGTATGAACTGGAGGAAATCCAAGCTGCAAACCTCACCCGGGGAGAAGAGGAGGAGCTGCAGAAGGAGCACAAAAGGCTTGCCCAAGCCCAAAACCTCAGCTCTGTGTTGGAAGAAAGCCGCGCTGCTTTAGCTGATGATCAGGGAATTATCGCTTTGCTGGGCGAGATTTCCAGCAGCCTCCAGCAGTTTGCCCCTCTGGATAAAGAATTTGCCCAAGTTTCAGAACAAGCAGCAGATCTCCTCTACCAAGCCCAGGAGCTGAGCCATACACTGCGCACCCTCGGCGAGGAGATCGTCTACGACCCTGAGAGACTGGCCTTCGTTGAGGAGCGGCTGGCCAATATCAGCAAGCTGGAGCGAAAATACGGCAAAGGCACAGCTGCGATTTTGGATTACGCAGCAAACATCGAAAAGCGCATTGCTGAACTTGAAGGCGCTGCTGAGGACAGCGCGCAGCTGGCTGCAAAGCAAAAACAGCTGCAGCAGGACTTGGCAGATCTTGCCCAAAAAATCCACGAGAAAAGAGCTCAGGCGGCTGAGAAAATGGCAGAAGAGGTTTCCAGCCAGCTCGCTGCCCTGAGGCTTGAGAAAGCAACATTCAAGGTCCAGATCTCTCCTCAGCCCTGGGACCGAACCGGGGGAGACAGAGTTGAAATGCTGATGGCGCCAAATCCGGGAGAGGGTCTGGCGCCCCTTGCAAAAATAGCCTCCGGCGGTGAGATCAGCCGCATCATGCTGGCCCTGAAGTGTGTGCTGGCAGAGATAGATAAAATTGGGACCTTGATCTTCGATGAAATAGACACAGGCATCGGCGGCAGGACGCTGCAGGCTGTAGCAGAGCGCCTGTCCCTTTTAGGCCAGAGCCGGCAGGTGATCTGCGTAACTCATGCGCCGCAAATCGCCTCCATGGCAGACAACCACTTCGCCATTAGCAAGGAAAGCGAAAAGGGACGCACAAAAACTAAAATTAGGCAATTGGCTGGAAGCGATCAAGTCGAAGAGCTGGCTAGAATGTTAGGCGGCGCTCAGGTAACAGACCTTACCCGGGGCCACGCAAAGGAAATGCTGCGCCTGGCCCGGGAACGGAAACAAGGAATAAAACAGGCAGCTGGCGGCCACCCTACTAGCTAGAGCAGTACTTCTAGAGGGAGGTTGGCCAGAGCTTTGCGAGGGCAATTGCGGGCGAAGTCCCGCCTTTTTTTTCTGCTTGTCATTATATCCTTCATCCCCATGACCTATCAGATTATCACCCTTCCCAAGCAGCTGCGGCTCGTGGTTGGCGAAGAACAAGAGATCTGCATCCGCCAGCCTTTAGCAGCTTTTCTCGCCGCTGAAGACCCCATCACTGGCAATCATCAAAGAAGCGACGGCTGGCAGCAGGTAACCCAGGTCAGGCCTACCCGGGTGGGAAAGAGCAGACTCCAAGTCAGGCTTTTCGGCCTCATTCCCATTCGCGAGATAAATGTAGAGGTTATTCCTCAACTGAGGGTTAGTGTGGGAGGCCAGGCAGTTGGTATTCTCATCAGTTCCCACGGCGTTTTGATCACCAGGATTCTGCCAGTGGATACCGAAGAAGGCAGAAAATATCCTGCCAAAGAAGCTGGCCTCGAGCCAGGGGACGTGATTTTGTCCATAGACAGCCAGCCCATCTACCAAGTAGAACAGGTGGGGAAAATGGTGGAGGCAGCTGGAAAAAGCGGCAGGAAAGCCAGGCTGGAGATCGAGCGAGAAGGCAAAAAGCAGATCAAGTACCTTGAGCCAGCTGTATCGAAGGCAGGTCAGCACTTGATGGGGCTTGAGATCGAAGACCCTGCGGCAGGCGTCGGCACCCTGACTTTCTACGATCCAGTCAGCCGCCGCTACGGCGCTTTAGGCCACGTCATCACCAGCACTTCCACAGGCAGCGTCTTTCAGATTCGCACCGGCAGGATCGTGCCTGCCTCAATTGCTACTGTGGAAGCAGGAAAAAGAGGCAAACCAGGAGAGAAAATCGGCACTTTCACTGCCAGCAGCAATTTAAGCCTGGGCACAATCGAAAACAACAGCCAATTTGGCATCTACGGCAAACTTTTCCGCCTTCCAGACCACAGCTTTTACCAAAAAACTTTTCCTGTGGCCATGGCCCATCAGGTAGAGGAGGGGCCTGCAGAACTTCTCACAGTCTTAGACGGCGAGAAAGTGGAAAAGTTTCAGGTCCAGCTTGTGAAAGTAGAGCGGCAGAACAGGCCGGCTGTAAAAGGATTGGTTATTAAAGTGACAGACCCGGACCTGCTCAAGCGCGCTGGCGGGATAGTACAAGGCATGAGCGGCAGTCCCATAATTCAGGACGGCAAGTTTGTGGGCGCAGTTACCCACGTGTTTGTCAACGACCCAACCCGGGGCTACGGCATCTTGGCAGAGTGGATGGTGCAGGAAGCAGGTTTGTTCTCCAGAGAGGAGCTATCCAAAGCAAGTTAGGGCCTTGCTGCAAATGCAGATTTATACTATAACGAATAGAAACACCAATAAGATTGCCTCAGGCTTGCAACCAGTTCTGGTGTTAAAAGATTGCTGTTTCCTGCCACTTGTGCTATAGTTAGCTTTGGTGATGAAAAGTGATTATCGACTTCCATGCCCACGCTTTCCCGGAAAAAATTGTCTCTGGCGCTGTAGGGCATTTAGAGAACCACTACGGAATCAAGATCCACCAGAGCGGTTTGTACGAAGAACTGCTCAAAAACATGAAGAAAGCCGGAATCGACAAAGCAGTCTTTTTCAATGTTGCCACCAAACCATCCCAGGTAGAGCAGGCAAACAAATGGATATTAGCCCATGCATCGGAAGACCTCCTTCCTTTCGGCACGCTGCATCCAGAAGACCCTGCCTGGCCTGAAAGACTAGAGGAAATAGCACCCCGCGTCTACGGCATCAAACTGCATCCTGATTTTCAAGCTTTTTATCCTGACGATAAAGCCTATTGGCCCTTTTATGAAGCCATCTTTGCCTTAGATCTGCCTATCCTTTTCCACGCAGGAGATGAAACACTGCCATACGCTACACCCCAGCGGCTGGCAAAGGTGGTGGAAGGGTTCCCAAACAGCAGGATCATCTTAGCCCATCTGGGAGGCTATGCCCGCTGGCAAGAAGCGGAAGAGTACATCTACGGCAAAGATGTTTGGCTCGACACCTCCAGCGTCTTCTGGCGTTTAGGCTCCGAGGATGCCTGGAAGCTCATCCGCAAGCACGACAGAGAAAGGATCCTCTTCGGCACAGACTATCCAGTCAGCTCCTATTCGCAGGAGATTGCCTGGATTCTAGAGCATGCTAGAGAAGATGAAGCGGAGCTGATTCTGTACCGCAACGCAGCGCGGTTATTGAAACTGGAGAAAAAAATTCTGCCTTGAGGCAGGATTTTTTTTGTGAACGTAGAATAACAACAATGAACAAGTTAGAACATAAAATAACATCAAAAGCACAAACTTGAACAAAGGGGTGCTGGATTTGTTAGCCCAAGAACGGCAGAGGCGGATTTTAGAGCTGGTTTCAAGGCAGCAGAGCGTTTCCATCGCTGCCCTTGCCCACGAGTTGGGCGTTTCCTCTATGACCATCCGCAGGGATCTGGCAAAACTCACAGCGGAAGGAAAAATTAAAAGGGTTTATGGGGGCGCAGTGAGCAACCTGCCAGTTGGCTATGAGCCTCCCTATCCAGCCAGAGAAGGAGAAGATGTCCAGGAAAAGCGGCAGATCGCCAAAGTGGCAGCTTCCCTCCTTCAACCAGGGGATGCAGTGCTGCTTGCCACAGGAACCACAGTGGTTGAGGTGGCCAGGGCCATCGATCCTGCCTTGAACCTGACAGTTGTCACCAGCTCCTTACCTGTTGCCATGGAGCTTGTTGCCAAGCCCAAGGTAAAGTTGATCATGGCAGGGGGACTGCTGCGGCGGGAAGGGCTCTCCACCACCGGCCACATGGCTGAATACTGTCTCGGCGAAATCAATGCAGATAAGCTCATCACAAGCGCTGCAGGCTTGAGCTTGGAGGAAGGGATCACTGAATACTCCAATGAGGACGCAGTAATTAAACGGGTCATGTTGGAAAGAGCCAGGCAGGTTATTGTGGTGTCCCACCACAGCAAACTGGAACGGGTAGCCTTTGCCTCTGTTGCGCCGCTGGATGTAGTGGACGTCTTGATTACAGACGGCGGAGTGGACAGGGAACTAGTTGAACTGTACCAAGAGCAGGGAATAAAAGTTATCACAGCCTCAGAGAAAGGAAATAGAGAAAATGGATCGTAAATGCGATGTGGTAATCATCGGCGCCGGCATAGTCGGCTGCGCTTTAGCCTACGAATTAGCTCAATACCAGCTTTCTGTGGCAGTCCTGGAAAAAGAAGCTGATGTAGGGTGGGGCGCCAGCAAAGCCAACAGCGGCATTATCCACGCCTCTGTCCATGCAGAACCGCAGACGTTGAAAGCGAAATTGTGCAGAGAAGGCAACGAATTGTACAAAGAACTCGCACCAAAGTTAGGCGTGGAGCTCAGAAAGACCGGTATGCTCATGGTGGCTCAGTCAGAACAGCAGCTCAAAAGCCTCGAGGAAGCTAAAAAGCGAGGCAGAGCCAATGGCGAGGTTGGCCTCCAGCTCCTATCACGTGAAGAACTTCTGGCCAAAGAGCCGGCTCTCTCGCCTGCTGTGGCAGGAGGACTATTTGCCCCCAGTGCCTGCACAATCGCACCGTACAAAATGACTGTTGCTCTCTTCGAAGCAGCACAAACAAATGGGGTTAAATTTTATTTTCAGGAACCTGTCAAAGAATTTGTCCTGGAAAATGGCCAAATTGCTGCAGTTAAGACAGTAAACCTCACCATTTCTACGCGCTTTGTCGTCGATGCAGCAGGTTTGGCTGCAGGAGAGGTGGCAGAGCTTGCAGGCTGCGGCTTTCAACTGCTGCCGAGAGCAGGGGAAGAGTATATATTAGACAAAAAAGTAGGGGACATTGTTTCCCACGTCATTTTCCCTCTGCCCACGCCCACATCCAAAGGGATTTTAGCCATTCCCACTGCAGATCACAATTTGATGGTAGGGCCCACTGCCTCCGATGGTGTGGCCAATACCCACACCACCCCAGAAGGCAAACAGCAGGTCTTTTCTTTCATCAAGAAGTTAATTCCAAGCATCTCAGAGCGGAACGTCATCGCCTCCTTTGCAGGCGTGCGCCCGGTCTCAGAGACCGACGACTTCCTCATCGGTCCAACTTCCTGCACTGGCTTTTTCCTGGCAGCAGGAATGCAGTCACCCGGGCTCACCGCTGCGCCTGCTGTGGCTAAAATGCTCACAGGTATGCTGGCAGAAGCTGGCCTCAAACTGGTTAAGAAAGAGCAGCTGCTGCCCAGGAGCAAACCCCTTGAATTCCGTGAGCTTTCCCGCCAGAGGCGCGAGGAGCTCATCAGGCAGGATCCTGCTTGGGGACGGATTATCTGCCGCTGCGAAGAAGTTACAGAAGCTGAAATAGTCGAGGCCATCAGAAGAGGGGCAACTACTTTAGACGGGATAAAATTCAGAACGAGGCTGGGCATGGGCCGCTGCCAGGGCGGCTTCTGCACTCCCAGGGTAATGAAGATTATCGCCAGAGAACTGGGGATTCCTCTAACGGCAATCAACAAACGGGGAACAGGAACTGAGGTCGCCCCCTTGGAGAGCAAACAGCTGTTGGCAGAGGAGGATAAAGATGAACTATTCTTTTGATGTGGTGGTAATCGGAGGGGGGCCAGCCGGGATCGCTGCTGCCCGCTCTGCAGCGCAAAAAGGAGCAACAGTGGCTCTCCTGGAGCGGGAGGAAGAGTTAGGGGGAATATTGCCCCAATGCATTCACCACGGTTTTGGCTTGCAGCGTTTTCGCGAAGAGCTGACAGGCCCGGAATATGCAGAACGCGAGCTGACTCTCCTCGCAAAAGAAAAGGTAGAGATCTTCCTCCAAACCACAGTGGTGGACCTGCATCCCGGCTTAATTGATGCAGTGAGCCCACAGGGCTCCCTGCACTTCAAAGCTGGTTCCATAATTCTTGCCATGGGCGCCAGAGAGCGGACAGCTGCTGCCATCGGCCTTGCCAGTGCCAGGCCCAGCGGTATATTCACCGCAGGAGCAGCCCAAAGGCTTGTGAATATAGAAGGCTGTCTACCAGGCAAAAAGGCTGTGATTGTAGGTTCTGGAGATATTGGCCTTATCATGGCAAGAAGGCTTTCGCTAGAAGGAGTAAAAGTGGCCTGTGTGGTGGAGATTCTTCCCTATCCAGGGGGACTTCTTCGAAACCGGGTCCAATGTCTGGACGATTTTGACATACCGCTTTTACTGTCCCATGCTGTTTTAAAGGTGTGGGGAGAGAAGCGGGTGGAGGCAGTAACCATCGCCAAACTGGATGAAGCTGGCAAACCCATCCCGGGCACAGAACGAAAAGTGCCCTGCGATTGTCTGTTATTATCTGTAGGGCTGATTCCGGAAAACGAGCTGTCTGAAAAACTCAACCTTGCTATGGATCCTGCTACAGGTGGTCCGGTTGTTGATCAGGACATGGAAACTTCAGTTCGGGGAGTTTTCGCCTGCGGAAATGTCGTTGCCATCTCAGACTTGGTTGATGATGTCACAAAACAGGCGGAGCTGGCAGGAGAGAGGGCAGTGGAACTATTGCGAAATCCCCAAAGCAAACAAGGTGTACCTTTAAAAATGGGAAAAGGCGTGCGCAGCCTCTACCCTCAAATCCTGGTGCGGCCTGAGCCTGTGGAAGTGGTAATAAGAGCTGCATCCCCCATGGACAAAGCGAGAGCTACCATTGGGCAGGCGAGCTTCAACCTGCGAAATGTCAGACCCGCCCAAGCTGTGAAAATCAAGCTCTCTGCAGCAGAAGTAGAGCAGATTCTCGAGGCCCAGGGTGGGACTGTAGAATTGGAGGGCGAAGCAAGTGAGAACTGAGGGTAAACTGATCTGTACAATTTGTCCCTTGGGCTGCCAGCTCAGCTGGAAGAAAAAAGGGACAGGTTTTGAGATAGAAGGCAACAAGTGCCCCCGAGGCAAAAGCTTTGGGCTGACAGAGCTGACCAATCCTCAGCGCATCCTCACCACAACAGTGAAGGTGGAAGGGGGCGTGCACCCTCTTCTGCCTGTGCGCTCCACAGGCGCTATTCCCAAAGAACAACTTTCCTCTGCCATGAGGGAGTTGGGGAGAATAACCGTCAAAGCACCGGTGGATTTTGGTCAGGTGGTGCTGGCCAACTGGAATGGGGTGGATTTCATCGCCACTCGCAATCTGCCGAAGGCTTCTTCAAGGGATTAAATTTTGGGAGGAGAGAATAGTGAAAGCTTACGTTTTCGATCTAGACGGTACAGTTTACCTAGGAAATACTCTTTTGCCTGGAGCGAAAGAAGCAATTGGAAAGATTCGGGAAGAGGGTAAGCGCTTGCTATTTCTCTCCAATAATCCCCTGCGCACCAGGGGAGATTACGTTCAGAAGCTTGCTGGACTTGGAATCAGTATTGTGGAAGCAGAAATTCTCAATTCTGCCTACGTTCTCTGCCAGCACCTGCGAAAAATTGAGCCTGGAGCAGTGGTCTACCCCATAGGTGAGGCCGCCTTAAAACTAGAACTCCAAGAACACGGCTTTACAATCAGCGAGGATCCAGAGAAAATCCGCTACGTAATCGCCTCCTTTGATCGCACCTTCGCTTACCCAAAATTACAAATAGCCTTGGCTGCGATCAAACAGGGTGCCCATTTTATCGCCACCAATCCTGATCGCACCTGCCCTGTTGAAGATGGAGAACTGCCTGATGCTGGAGCTGTAATCGGCGCCATTGAAGGGATGACTGGGAAGAAGGTGGAATGGGTGGCAGGCAAGCCCTCCCGGATCATGGCAGAGGCTGTTGTAAAGCATCTAGATCTCGAACCAGAAGAGATTTTAATGGTTGGCGACAGGCTGCAGACTGATATTGCCATGGGCGAGCACGGCTTTAAAACTGCCCTGGTTCTGTCCGGCGTCACACAGGAGTCTGATCTGAAGACCAGCCCCTACAGACCAGATTACTGCCTAGCTGGCATTTGGGAGTTGAAGCCTGAATAAGCTAAACCCAACAAACTCGAGAATCTAGATTTTTCAGGGGAAATCTGAGGGAAACTATCAGAGAAGGTTCGCTGGGAAACGTACAGCGGACTGCTAAGTGTATAATTGGCTAAATAAAGAAAAGACGGCTGCTGCCGTCTTTTTTTAATACAGCGGCCAATGGTAGCGTTGGCCCCATACCAATCTATTGTGCAAAACTCGAATTAAGCTCTCGACAATCTGCAGATGCTCTGCTGCTGGGCTGTTCCCATTCGGACATCTAAATCACATTATATTCAGCACACTGCTGAGCTGCTCTTTCTAAAAACAAAAGCTGGAGGAGAATTATTAAAGCAGTTTTGGTAGTGTCAGTAGGTGTTTTAAGTGAAGTGCTATAATTAAAACAAGCGATTTTGCATAATTTTAAAAATATAATCCTTTGAAGATATTATGAAGTTTGCAAAAAGAGCAAGGTTATCAGTGCTGGCAACTTGCAGGGCTGTCTAACTGTCTGGAAATATATTTGATGGAGGTATGGTGTATGGTTATGTTGGAAGAAGATCTGCAGCGAATTGTCTGTCTGCATCCGGATCTGATTGAACCAGGTTTAACTATCGTAGAGGAAGAGTTTCCTATCAGAACGGGAAATACCTGCTACCGCTGTGACCTGAAAGGAACAGACAGAAACCAGGAAACTGTTTTCGTAGAACTGAAAACAGTTGCTAATCTGCACGTAGTGGAACAGATCAGCAGGTATAGAAGGTACTCTGGGGAAAAAGGCCGCTATCTTGTGGCTGCGTTCTACTTTCAGCCGGGTGTGAAAGAAATGCTTGCGAACGCTGGTTTTGAGGCGGTAGAAATTTCCCACGATCGTGCAGCAAGGCTTCTGCAGCGCGAGGTTGACAATCCCGAGCTTTACAGTCGAAGATCCAGCATTGCTGGGAACCTAGAGCTCAAATTTGAACGGGGTCATTATTTATACAGCGATGACCAGAAAGAAATGGTTTCAAAGTTCATGGAAAAAATGAGGGAAGGCCTCGAGATAGCCACTGCTTCTATTCAGGGAATTGAGGTAAAGCCGGTAGATCTGAGGAAGCAAGATCAATTTCGACTGCTCCTTTCCATAGATTGTTATCCACATGACTACCTAGTGATCTACAATCGCGCCAGGAAAAGCAATGAAATACATTTCATGTACGTTCCGGATTTCTCTTTCACACCTCAGGATTCAACACATAGGAAGAAGAAGTGGGAGCGTTACATTGCTGAGAACAAAGATTATATCGAAAGCCTCTTTGGTTTAACACTATATCCTGCAAGACGCGCCCGAGACATAAAAGAGGATCACCTGCAGTATACTTCTCAAGCATGGAAAGGATTTTCACGAGTTTATTACCGCACACTTGAACGCTGGCACCGGCCTGACTTCTTAGAGATGATGCTCAGGGAATTTATGAAATTTATGGAGATGGTCCTTCCTTTGGCTGGCCACTGCTTCGGGGGTCTTAAATAAACAAGGGCGCGCTCCCCTGGAGTCTATTTCTCAACTCACCCTGCAGAGTAGAGTTTCTCAGGCAGCTGTTGATTACTAAGGAAGTTGAGATTTCACGACTTTCTCCTGGAAAAATCAGGAGAACTAGAGCAGCTCTTTGGTTTGGAAGTTTTCTCCAACAGAAGAATCAGGCATAACACAGAAGACCACCTTCAAGTTACTGCCCAAGCTTGGAAAGGTTTTTCGAAAGTCTGCTGGCGGCCCCTTGAGAGCTGGCAGAATCCGGGCTTTATCGAAGAGATGGTGCGGGGTTTTCTTGATTTTGCTGAAAAAGTAACTCCATTAGTTGAAGAATGTTTCGGCGGGCTTGAAATTAAGGTTTTATGATAACTTAGACCCGTGTGAGAGGTGATTTGAAAATAGACAACAGAATCGAAAGAGAGTTTGCTGAACTTGAAGAGAGAATAAAAACAGAGGACATTTCTAAAGCAGCCCAAAACACTAGAGAGTGGGCAGGAGCTGATGTGATAATCAGCCGAACCATAAGGGAAGACCTTAAACGGTGGGCTGAAAGAGATAGGCATGTAATTTCTTTTCAAAAGACTGCGCCAAGGCGGAGATTAGTAATCACAGAGCATGCAAAGGAACTGAGCTGGCTTTTTTTGAAGCTGCAGAAAATTTTTTCAGGTAGAATTGACTACGCTTCAAAGTATGACTTTTATGGTTCTCTAGCCCAGGCAGCTTTGGACTGCCTCGAAGAAAGCAAGGGAAAGGCAGACCAGTAAACACTGCTTCTGAGGGTATTAGATGCAGCGAAAAAATTTGAAGCATTGCAGAAATAAAAATTACAATAAAAGATGCACTGGTTTTTGCTGCCCTTTTTCAGCGATTTGGCCTTATAACAAGCCACTACAAGATAAATCTTTTCAATCTTAAAAAAAGGGTTTTATTTGGTCTGAGCTGGGAATTTGACAAAAAAAGCTTTTTTTAGTAAAATAGGAAAGACCAGACCATCGAATATAAGAAAAGGGGGCATTTGATGGAGGAACTTCCTTTACCCCCGTCAGGACGAAAGCCGTCCAGACGTGGCTGGAAAGTGGCTTCGATCCTCATCGCATTGTTTGCGGTGGGTATCTGGAGCTGGATGGGGGCAAAAAAGGAGGTCAGGCTGGTAGTTGACGGCGAAGAAAGAATCATTAAGACTTTTGCAAGAACAGTCAAAGATTTAATTCAAGAAAACAACATAGTCCTAGCTAAAGAAGATCAGATAGAACCACAGCTTGATAGCTGGCTTCCCAGAACTGCAACCATCACCATTGAAAGGGCATTCCCTGTTACTGTCAAGGTTGATGGGAAGGTGCAGGCAATCCAGACTACAAAGTGCACTGTCGGTGAAGCCTTGAAAAAGGCGGGAATTTTTATCGGTGACGATGATCTGGTTACTCCTGCTGTTGGGCAAATAGTAAAGCCTAACGAGGAAATTATGGTCGTGCGGAGGGAAAGCAAACAGATTACAGAAACAGAATCCATTCCCTTTGCTGTCCATCGTCGTCGGGATCCCACGTTGGAACAAGGAAAGACCAAAGTCCTGGAAGCAGGAAAAGCTGGCGTTAAAGAAAAGACTTATCTTGCAGTATATCACGACGGCAAGCTGCAAGAGAAAAAGTTAATCGCTGAGAAAGTGATTAAAGAACCAATAGATAAAATTGTGCTGGTTGGCACAAAAGCTCCTGGCGGCACTGTCCGCACCTCCCGTGGCTTGGTCCGCTACCGCAGGAAATACACCATGACCGCCACAGCTTATACACCGCGTCCTAAGGGAGGAACAGGCATCACTGCCTCAGGTCTGCCAGCAAGACCAGGGCTGGTAGCAGTGGATCCCAAGGTGATTCCTCTTAATACACGTCTGTACATTCCAGGTTACGGTTTTTGTCTGGCAGCGGATACAGGCGGTGCAATCAAAGGCATGAGGATCGACCTCTGCTTCCAAACGCGCCAGGAGGCACTGAGATTTGGCCGCAGAAAAATTGAAGTCTACGTGCTAGAATGAATTGGGGACGGGAAACCGTCCTCTTTTTTTCATGACAATCCTTGCTTTGGGGAACATTTCAGATACAGCACAGTTTAGGAGGGATATTATATTGGCAAGGAAGGGACCGGCAGCAAAAAAAAGTTTAGGCCAGCATTTTTTGAAAGACAAAGCTGTGGTCCAAGCAGCGCTGCAGATGGCTCAAGTGCAGGCAGCCGACACAGTAGTAGAGATAGGCCCTGGCAGGGGAATTTTAACAAAAGCCCTTTTAGACCAAGGGGCAGAGGTGGTGGCAATCGAACTGGACCCGAGAATGGTGCAGTACTTGGAGGCCACCTTGGCAAACCCCCGCCTTACTGTAATCCAGGAGGATGTACTGAAAGTGGATTGGCGGCAGCTTTTAGCAGGAAAACCGCAGGTTAAGGTAGTGGCCAACTTGCCGTACTATATCACAAGCCCCATAGTCCAGAGCTTATTGGCATCTAGGGAGCTTTTCCAAAACATAGTCCTGATGGTGCAAAAAGAGGTGGCAGAGCGAATCGCAGCAGAGCCTGGAGGCAGAACATACGGCATCTTATCCGTGGCAGTGCAGGTTTATGCAGAAGTAGAGCTTGGTACTATAGTTCCCCCTGCTGCCTTTGACCCTCCCCCAGAAGTGCATTCGCAGCTAATTAAGCTCACACCCCGCAAGAAGATTAGTCTTGCAACCTCTGAGGAAGTGTTCTTTCGCATTGTGAGGGCTGCTTTCAGTCAGCGGCGGAAGACTATCCTTAATTCCCTCTTGGCGGCCAACCTCCTTGCTTGCCAGACTAAAGCAGACCAGAAAGAAAAAATCGCCCAGCTCCTTGAAACCGTGGATATAGACCCTGCCCAGAGGCCGGAAACCATTAGCATTGAAGCTTATGCTGCTTTAGCAGAAGCCGTTTTCCCAAATTTAAAGTCGGAGAAACTATCCATACAACGTGATTTTAAAAAATAGTAGACGAAACGAATCTTTTGTAGCATAATTGCATTAAGGACTCGGAGTCGATATGCGACAGGGCACCTCTGGGTCCAAAAGCGAAAGAATTCGTTTCTATGTCATCTAGGAAAACAGTCAATATTAACGATATACCATTATCACGGAAATAGTCTTTTTATATCCGCTTAAAAAAGTTCAAACAATTTCTTGGTAGCATAGATGAATCGCTCTGTGTCCCCAAAAATCAAAAATATCTGAAGATTGTTTCGGTGGAGCTACGCAAGATATATGGCATGATAAAAATCTAAAAGGATGCAATATTCGTGGAATTGAAAAAGAGCAGCCAGACATGTTCAATCAATTAGCATCCCTTTTATTGATTGCTTTACCCGTTCAAAGCAAGTCCTCAAAGCTATTGCGAATCTTGAAGAACTATTGAGCGACATACCGAGAAAGACAGCTGAAGCTATAGCCTTAGGATTTGTTGATAATCAGGGGGCCAGTTTATGCAGAAGCTAAAGTGTTTCGGGTTTATAGAGCTTTTCCAGAAGAAGATGGTATAATTCCCATACGTTCACGCTGGCTATTTATTCATCTTTCAGAAAGTGGGCAAATCAGATATTTTGAAAGTAATGATTCCACTGCAAAAAGCTTATTAAATCGCTACTTTGTGACGTTTTTCAAGTCTAATGGGTAATATTATAGTGAAAACAAAAGCAATCCGGAGGTTAAGCTATATAAAATCTGCTAATCATATTATATGGTAGCATATTAATGTTTAAGGAGAAATAACATTTATTTTGTGATTCTACAAGCGTGAGATATGGGTTTGTGCAGTGGAATAATTTAAGGTTCGCCAAGCGACTATCTATGGAACCTTGATTGTCCATGCTACCTAATAAGTTGATTTGACAGTATAATTATGGACTGCTAAAATGCTCAAAACATGTGATTATGCTGCATTTTTTTATCCAACACAAGGTTAAAATTCCTTACTGTTACCATAATCGGTGGAATTTCCATAGGAGTTCCTGTCTTGCACATGCGCTCAACATATTTTGTTTATACACAGGTAATCCGGTTTTCGGGTGTATCTTTCCCATAGGTACACGTTTGTTCCGAGCGTGCCATCTTCTAATAAAACTCATCAGCTCACCCTCGATTGCAGCTAAATGCTTTTAACTACAATTTGAGGCAAGTCAATTGTTTTTTAATAAAAACATACCATCCGCTAGGCATATACTGCAGTTTTAAGTGTTGACCGGTTGTAGTTATAATTTTTGGTGGGAGTTTAGGCAACAAAGCAACATAAAGCTAAGCAATAAACCCAATTATAATGATGAGAGGCTGCTATTAGCAGAGCTAGATGAATATGAAGAAGAATACTTACGATTTCTAACTGATTTTGATGATCCCTTTGATAACAATCAAAGTAAAAGAGGAGCTCGCTACTTTAAACAAGATGAAAGTTAGTGGGAATTTCGTTACGAAGCAGGCGCCGAGAGCTATGCGGAGATCGCTAGCTTCTTGTCTGCGCTAAAAAAGCAAGGAGCAGATTTATCCCTATGTGTCCTTGGCCATTTCAAAGGTAAGCTTCCTGATTTCCGCAGCAACACTGCTGAACAAAAAGATGCTTAAGATATTGGTAAAGCATAACAAAGCAACGCCTCTCATAATGAGTGGTCGCCTTTGCTAGTTTCTATAACCCTGGATAGTTACAGCCGGAATTCCGCAATTGAAAGCGGCAATTGAACAAGGAAAATCCTGCTAATTGCGTTTAGCGCAGAGTAGTGGTATAATAAAAATAAAATTCTAACTTGGAGATGGCAAACGTGATCTTCCACAGTCCCAGCCGCGGCAAGCTTAGTTTTGAGGAGCTTTTCCAAGATCTGATTGAGTACGTTAAAGAGCAGCCAGAGGCAAATTACAAAATTATCATCGGCACAGACTCCCAAGAGAAAAGCGCCACTTGCTTTGTGACGGCAATTATAGTCCACCGTTTGGGAAAAGGCGCCCGTTACTACTACACCAGGGAATACGAAAAAGTTCTGCGCAGTTTCAAACAGCGGATCTTCTATGAAACATCCAAGAGCCTTGGTGTGGCCAGCCAAGTGGCAGAGAAGTTAGCTGAAAACGGCTATGCGGACTTGAACGTGGAGATTCACTTAGATGTTGGTAAAAACGGTCCCACAGGGGAACTGATCAGGGAAGTGGTTGGCATGGTCACAGGCAGCGGCTTTGACGCCAAAATCAAGCCGGACTCCTACGGCGCTTCCACTGTAGCAGACAAATACACCAAATAGCGGGGAAACCCGCTTTTTTTTATGTCCGTACTCATTTAATCTCCTGCACAGTTAAGGCAAGAGGTACATATGATGATGTATCAAAACGGGTCTTACATGTAGGGCTGCTACAGGCCGGTTTCGGCAGGGAGGAGGGGAAATGAAAGAAATCAGGATTGTCGTCAAGGGAAGGGAATTGAACACCAGCGTGAAAGGTGAAGTAGATGGGGCCTTCCTTGTGCCTCTGCAGGAAACTGCCCATGCTTTGGGTATGGTAGGGAAACAGGAGGGCAGCAGACTCATATTATACGGCAAGCGGGAAGTGATAGTGGACGGGCAGTATGCTTTTTTCAGGGATAACCAACAGAAGATTCCTATAACGACAAAGCTCAAAGATGGGAAACTCCTTGCGCCAGCAAACCTCTTGGCGGCGTGTCTAGAGGTGAGACTGCTTTGGAACAAGTCAGCCCGGACGCTTCTGTTCCTAGAAAAAGAGAAAAGTCTTGTCAACAAAAAGATAGTTTTAGATCCAGGGCACGGCGGCAGAGATCTAGGCGTAAGGGGCGCCGTTCTGACTGAAAAAGAACTTACCCTGGTTTTGGTCAAAAGCCTCGGCAAGCTGCTTGCCTGTTCAGGTGCGGAAGTGGTCTGCACCCGCAGCCAAGATCGCTGTCTGCCTACAAAAAGAAGAGTTCAACTGACGGCACAACAGAAGCCAGACCTTTTCCTCTCGGTTCACACCAATCACTTTCACGATCCCAGAGCCGGAGGGATTGAGACATATTATTTTCGCAGCTGGCAGGGGCAGAGGCTTGCCACTTTGATCCAGCGGGAACTGGCAGGTGAGCTGGCATTAGAAGACAGGGGAGTGACAGAAGCCAGCTTTCAGCTTCTGCGCTCAATGAAGGTGCCAGCTGCTGTGGTAAAAGTGCTATATCTGTCCAATCCCGCAGAAGAATATCTGGCAGCTGACAGCTGGTTTCGGCTGCGGATTGTACTGGGACTTTATAGAGCGGTGAAAGCTTTTTTTTCTTAGGAAAAGGGAAAGGCAGCAGATTTAGCGAAAGTAAACTAGGGCGGTTATAACCGCCCTAGGATTTATTGGAGGAGTACTAGAACATGGAAATTGGAACATACTACTGCAAGTGGTCCAGCCAACATCCAACTCTCAGGCAACTCCCAACAGACTTTTGGGAGCACGGAGTGGATCTCGTGCGGGCTGATGACGGCAGGAGGCCTAATCACCCGACAAAACTCCGCTGCCTGTGGAATGAAAGACAATTATCCATCTATTTTAATGCTGTAGACCCTGATATCTGGGGCACATACACCCGCCCCAATGATCCCATTTACAGGGAAGAGGTGGTGGAGGCTTTCCTGGCGCCGAATCCTGACGATTTAACTCACTACTTTGAGCTGGAGTTGAGCCCAAGAAACGTGCCTTTTGCTGCAAGAATCACAAATAATGGCAGGCCGAAAGTAGATCTTGACTGGGAGCTGAACTGGCAGACAGAGGTATTTGTCCAGGGCACTTTGGACTTGCGCGATGATGTTGACGAGTTTTGGCTAGCCCGGATGCTGCTGCCGGTAAGCGAACTGTCTGCTGGCCTCAAAGCAGGGGACAGGTGGAGAGCGAACTTTTACCGCATCGACCGCACCCCTCAGGATGAATACAGCGCACTGTTTCCGATTTTCGCCACACCAGCAGACTTCCACACGCCCCAGCGTTTCGGCCATTTGCTTTTCACAAAGTAGTTTTTTCCGAGTCTTAAGAGGAATTGGAGGGCTGGAGGCGAATTTAAATTTAAGAAGCTTGTGCAATTTCAGTGCTCCCAGAAGGGGTTTGTCTATGAGGTGGACAGGTCTATTTTTTTTATTACTGCTTTCCATTGCAGCAAGCAGCGCATTATTTGGGCAAGAGGCGAGCTTTGCGGAAATTAAAGTAGAGGATAATTACGTAGAGATTCACCTCAAAGGCTCCTCTCAGGTGAAGATCAACAGTTTCACCTTAACTGGGCCAGACAGGATCGTGGTGGACCTGTCGCATGTTCGAGGCGTTCTTCAGGAAATGCCTGGCAAAGGAAAAATTCGAAAGGTTCGCACCAGCCAGTTCGCCCCAGGCGTTGCCAGGGTCGTGCTGGATTTGGACAGCCCGTCCCAATATGAGATCAAAGAAATAAAAGCAAAAACAGGGCTTATAGTCAGGGTGCAGCTGGCAAGCCGCCTTCAGGAAATTCAGCTTTTTGACGCAGATCCTCTCCCCACACTGCTGATTAAAGCCGATGGCGAGCTTGAACCAAACATTTTCAACCTCCCCTCTCCTGAGAGGCTGGTTGTAGATCTGGCCAACGCTTCTCTGGCAGAGCTTGTGCTGCCCGAGGGACTGGGTCCTGTAGTTAGGGTGCGCGCCAGCCAATTCAACCCGAAAACCGTGCGGGTGGTTTTGGATCTGACCATGCCTTTAGGGTGCGCGGTGGAAAGGCAGCCTGGCCAAATCCAGATCAAACTGCGCTACCGCATTGAGGCTTTCACCTGGCAGCAGGGTAAGCTGCGTGTTCAAACCCGCGGTCCTGTACCGCAGCTGGCTGTGCGCAGAGAAGGAAAAATCTGGCTGGAATTTCCCAGCACAGTGGGTGCATCCCTGCCCCGAGGCCCCAGCGGCATCAGCCTCGCCTGGGAGCAGGCAGACAGCGGCTACCTTGCCATTGACTGCCCCGGCAAAAAGGTGAAAATCACCCCTTCCGCAGGCGGGATCGTCCTCGAGTTTCTCCCCTCGGCTTTGACAGGCGTGACAGTAGTGCTGGATCCAGGCCATGGGGGTGCTGATCCGGGAGCCATCGGCCCGAATGGTTTAAGGGAAAAGGATGTGAATTTGGCTATTGCCAAAGCGGCAGCTGTCTTTTTAGAAACAGCTGGCGCAAAAGTACTGCTGACCCGCCAAGGAGACGAATACATTTCCTTGGCAGATAGAGTGGCGCAGTGCCACACGAGCGGCGCCAAGATTTTTGTAAGCATTCACTGTAACAGTTTTGGGGATAATAGTAGGCAGGGGACTGAAACTTTTTACGCAGCACAAAACTATGCAAGCAAGTTATTAGCGGAGGCTATCCAGAATCAAATTTTAGCCCTTCGGCCCACTGTGGACAGAGGTGTCAAGCCAGGGAATTTTTATGTGCTGAGGGAAAACACGACTGTTGCAGTCCTGACAGAGGTTGCTTTTATCAGCAATCCCGAAGAGGAAACCCTGCTTGCTGACCCAGAATACCAACAGAAAGTAGGGAGAGCAGTTGCCGATGGAGTCGAAGCCTTCCTTGAAGAAAACCAAGGCTGAAGGCAGGCAATTGTGGGTTGCTTTCGGCTCGACATTAATCGTCCTTTTGGGCGTGCTTGCTGTCTGGCCTTGGCTGCGCACTGTGATCTGGCCTCACCAGGAGGTTGAACTTTACTTTAGCAAACCTCAAGGTCTTTATTTAGGGAGCGAAACGAGGAAGATCAACACCAGCCGCAAACCTTTGCCTTGCCAGGTTGTGGGGGCGCTTCTCTGCGGGCCGCAGAGCGACAAACTGAAAAGCAGTATCCCTCAAGGTACGAAGCTGCTTGGGGTAGAGGTAAAAGGAAACGTTGCCTACGTTGATCTGAGCGAGGAATTTGCAGCCAACATTGTGGATAAAAGGCAGGCTGTTTTAGCATTATATTCTATTGTAAACACCCTCGCAGGCCTTGAAGGCATCGAAAAGGTGCAGATCCTCATCAATGGAGAGATCCGTCAAAACCTGTATGGTGATCTTGAGATTGGCCAGCCCCTTGGAGCTGATCGCAGCTTGATTGTCAGAGCGGGAGATTGAGAGGCGAGATGGAGAAGGCAATTGGCATTTACGACTCAGGTGTGGGAGGGCTTTCCGTTTTACGGGAATTGACAAAGCAGCTCCCACACCATAAATTTTTATATTATGCAGACACTGCACACATGCCCTATGGTGAGCGAAGCCAGCAGGAGATCATCACCTTTTCAAAACAAATCATCGACTTTTTAAGCAGACAGGGAGCGGCAATGATTGTGGTGGCCTGCAACACCTCTTCAGCCATCGCCCTTCCCACCCTTATATCCCGGGTTTCTGTGCCGCTGTTGGGGATGATCGAGCCTGCTGTATCTGCAGCCGGGGATTACAAATCCCTGGGCCTTCTGGCTACAGCGGCTACAGTAGCAAGTGGCGCTTATGCCAAGGCGGTGGCCAGGGCTGGTTCAGTGCAGAAAATATACAGCGTGGCTTGTCCGAAGCTTGTGCCCTTAGTTGAAAAGGGCATTTTTCATGGCCCTCAGGTGCGCAGTGCCCTCACAGAATACACAGCACCCCTCCTTGCTTTAGGTGTGGAATGCATAATTTTAGGCTGTACCCACTATCCTTTTCTTAAGGAGGAACTTACCGAAATCGCAGCAGGGAAAGCAGAGATTCTCGATCCTGCCCGAGAGGTTGCCAAAAGAGCAGCCCTCATGGCACAGAGTTTATTTCTGCCAGCAGAAGAAGGCTCGGTTTATTATTACACCAGCGGCAGTGCTCAAGGTTTTAAAGAGTTGGCCGGCAAGCTGCTGGGAACAGAGCCTCAGTCTGTATCTAGAGTCTTTTTGGGAGGAGAATAATGAAGGCTATTGACTTTCAAGGCCAGAAAATTGCAGTGGTGGGTCTGGGGATCAGCAATTTGGCTCTCATCGATTTTCTCGAGAGCCATGGTGCAGACAACATTATTGCCTGCGACCGCAAGCCGTGGGAGAAACTGGAGCCCAGCGTGCGGAAACTAGCGGAGCGCGGCATAAAACTGCAGCTGGCTGAGGAATACCTTAAAGGCCTTGATGAATGTGATCTAATCTTCCTCACCCCCGGCATGAGGCGGGATTGGCCGGAACTGGAGCAGGCCAAAGCCAAGGGGGTCAGGTTGAGCAGCGAAATTGCCCTCTTTATGAGCTTGTGTCCAGCCCCTATTGTGGGCATCACAGGCAGCAGCGGCAAGACAACCACCACAACTTTAGTGGGGAAGATTTTAGGACAGAACCGCAAGGTGTATGTAGGCGGCAATATCGGCCAGCCTCTCATCGGGCAGCTTGGGACAATCAAGGCAGATGAACTTGTGGTGCTGGAGCTGAGCAGCTTTCAGCTGCAGGATTTGAAGCAGAGCCCCCAAATCGCCTCAATCTTAAACATTACCCCCAACCACTTGGATCTACATAAATCGATGGCAGAGTACTGCGAGGCAAAAAACAACATCGTCCGCTTTCAATCCTCAGACAATTGGGCAGTTTTGAACAAAGACAATTCCCACAGTTGGAACGCCAGATTAAATGCCAAAGGAAAGGTTGTTCCTTTCAGCATCCAGGAAGAGCTAGACCAAGGCGCTTTTTTGCGCAGCGGTAGTTTAATCTGGCGCTTTGCAGGAGAAGAGGCACAGGTATGCAGTACCAGTGAGATGAAGCTTTTGGGCATTCACAATGTAAGCAACGCTTTGGCTGCCACTGCCCTCAGCTGTCTGGCAGGAGCTACAGTCTCAGCTGCCAGCTCCGTCCTCACCACTTTCACTGGGGTGGAGCACAGGCTGGAGCTGGTGCGGAGCATAGGCGGAGTAAAATACTACAACGACTCTATAGCCACCACTCCTGCCCGCACCCAGGCGGCTTTAGCTGCCCTGAAGGCACCTGTGCACCTTATTGCAGGGGGCTACGATAAAAACCTCCCCTTTGAGGAACTGGCACTTTTTATTTGCAAGGAAAGTTCTGTGAAGACTGTCTATACCATCGGCACTACAGCGGAGAAGATTGAGCGGGCCATCGCCCAGGTACCGGGGGAGAAGCCAAAAGTCCAGCGCTGTGAAAACATGCAGGATGCAGTGCTGAAAGCAGCAGCTGCGGCCAAGACAGGGGAGCTGGTTCTCCTTTCACCTGCTTGCGCCAGCTACGATATGTTCCCCAATTTCCAGGTGCGAGGACAGGTGTTTAAGGAACTGGTGGAGGGATTAGAAGCATGAGGGAAATACACCTTTCCAAGGTTACAGAAGAAGTAGCCAGGGCTTGCCTTCGGGCCTGCCACAGGCTGGGAGAGGGCATGAAAGAAGCTCTTGCCCATGCCCGCAGCCAGGAAGAGTCTCCATTGGGGCAGTGGGTTTTAGAGCAGCTGCTGGACAATGCCCAGCTGGCAGAGGCCGGTCCCCTTCCTCTCTGCCAGGATACAGGGATGGTGGTAGTGTTTGCCCAGATCGGTCAGGATGTCCACTTCACAGGTGGAAACTGGGAAGAGGCAGTGGCCGAAGGAGTACGCAAGGCTTATGTAGAAGGCAACCTGCGCAAAAGCGTAGTTTCTCACCCTCTGTGGCGGGAGAACAGCGGAGACAACACTCCCCCTGTGATCCACACCCGGATTGTCCCAGGCGATGAGGTAAAGCTGTGGATCATGCCTAAAGGTTTCGGCAGCGAAAACAAAAGCAGGCTTTTTATGCTCAATCCCACAGAAGGAGTCGAAGGGGTTAAAAGGGCAGTGGTGCAGACAGTGTCAGAAGCCGGCGGCAGTCCCTGTCCGCCTACAGTTGTAGGTATTGGGGTGGGGGGCACTATGGAACAGGCCTGCATCCTTGCCAAGTGGGCCCTGGCCCGGCCTGTAGGCCAAAAAGCACCAGATCCTAAGGTTGCCCAACTAGAGCAGGAAATCCTAGAGGAATTGAATAAGCTCGGAATCGGCCCTGCAGGGTTTGGGGGGCGGGTCACTTCCTTTGCCGTGCACATGGAAACATATCCCACTCACATTGCAGGTTTGCCTGTGGCAGTGAACTTGCTCTGCCACGCAGCAAGACACGAACAGGTGGTGCTGTAGATGAGAGAAGTAACCACACCTTTGGGGCCTGAGGTGGAAAGCTGGCAGGCAGGAGATCGGATCCTGCTCTCCGGCGTCATTTACACTGCAAGAGACGCTGCCCACCAGCGCATGGCCCAGGAGGGAATGCCCCTCCCCTGGCAGGGACAGGCAGTCTATTATGCCGGACCCAGCCCTGCACCTCCTGGAAGGCCAATCGGTTCAGTGGGCCCTACAACCAGCGGGAGAATGGACGCGTTCGCTCCCCTTCTTATGGCCCAGGGTTTGCGGGCCATGATCGGCAAAGGAGAGCGGGCGGACTCTGTAGTTGAGGCAATGCGGAAATACGGCTGCGTTTATCTGGCAGCCATCGGTGGGGCAGGGGCGCTCCTGGGCGAATGTGTCAAGGAAGCTGAAATTGCAGCTTACCCAGACCTGGGCCCTGAGGCCGTCTGGCGGCTTGTTGTGGAAAAGATGCCTCTGGTGGTAGCTATAGACTGCCAGGGGGGAAATCTCTATCAATCGGAACCTCCGAAATATAGAAAAGGGGGCGGCTGCTGATGCTGCGCTGTGATGGACGGGGTTTGAACCAGCTGAGGCCCGTAAAAATGACTCTAAACTTTATCCCGCATGCAGAAGGTTCTGTGCTGGTTGAAATGGGCAACACCAAGGTGATCTGCACAGCCACAGTGGAAGATAAGGTACCGCCCTTTCTCAGAGGCACAGGCCAAGGGTGGATTACCGCTGAATACGCAATGCTGCCACGAGCCACTGTGGAACGGACTCAGAGGGAAGCAAGCCGCGGCAAACAATCCGGACGGACCATGGAAATTCAGCGGCTCATCGGCAGGGCTTTGCGTTCTGTTGCGAATTTAGAAAAGTTAGGCGAGCGGACCATTTGGTTGGACTGCGATGTGATTCAGGCCGATGGCGGCACGAGAACCGCCTCCATTACCGGCGCCTATGTCGCCCTTGCTCAAGCCTCAGCATCGCTAGGTCTAGACATTCTCACAGACTCTTTAGCTGCTGTCAGTGTGGGCATTGTGGCTGGCAAATGCCTTTTAGACCTGTGTTACGAGGAAGACTCCCAGGCTGAGGTCGATATGAACGTAGTGATGACAGGTTCCGGCAGGTTTGTAGAGCTGCAGGGCACAGCTGAAGGCTCCCCCTTCTGCCGCGGGAAGCTGGACGAACTCCTTGCCCTGGCAGAAAAGGGAATTGGGGAGCTCATCGCTGTCCAAAACAAAGTTTTAGCAAGCGTTCTGCAGAAGGAGGATTCCGCCTGTGAAAATAATCTTGGCCAGCAACAATGAAGGAAAATTGCGGGAACTCAAGGCCCTCTGCGCTCGCGAACCTCAGCTGCGCAGCCTCCAGCTGCTTTCAGCCAGAGACGTTAACTTGCCTCAAGTGGTGGAAGATGCAGACACTTTCCAGGGAAATGCCGTAAAGAAGGCTCTGGCTGCAGCCAAGGCAACAGGATTGATTGCTTTAGCTGACGATTCGGGTTTGGAGGTGGATGCCCTGGGGGGCAGGCCTGGCGTCCACTCTGCCCGCTACGCAGCAGACGCTTCAGGCAAAAGCACAGATGAAGAAAACATTGCAAAACTCCTTCAGGAACTTGCAAATATCGCCGACAGAAAAGCTCGCTTCCGCTGTGTGGTTGCTATAGCAACACCTCAAGGGCAGGTCTGGACTGCAGAGGGCACTTGCGAAGGGGAAATCACCACCCAGCCCCTAGGCCAAGGAGGATTTGGCTACGATCCAATCTTTCTTGTAGCAGGTCTGGATAAAACCATGGCTGAGCTTGCAGAAGACGAGAAAAATCAGCTCAGCCACAGGGCCCGAGCCTTTGCCAAGGCTTTGCCAATTTTAAAAGAGCTTGTGAGAGCAAAGCAGCAGTTGGAAATGGATAGCGATACATAACGTAAAATATCAACTTGATATTGAACGTATCATCCATTGTTCATGATGTGAAAACGCAAGCCGTGTTTAATCGGAGCTTTTTCTGATTATCCTTATGTCCATTACTAAGTGAACAATTCGTTAAGATTTTTTTTTGTGTATTTTTGTTTAGTCGTAATAAAAAGCGTATTTTTCCATAGCATCCATAATTGCTTTTATGTTTTCGATTGGAACATTCGGATATAGGCCATACGTCATGATCAGCCCTCCCTGTGGTGTGGATAACTTTTCAACCTCTTCTTTGATGAGTTCGTCAATTTGTTTGGGCGTACCGAAGGGAGTAATTTTTTGCCGGTCAATATCGATGTCAATGCATATTTTCCCGCGATAACGATTGGATATCCAGTCAATACCGTTTACCAAATCCTGCAGATTAATGATTTGCACTCCACTGTCAATGAGGTCGTCTGCCAAGGCTTTTATATCTCCGTCAGAATGCATATGCACAATAATCCCTTTATCCAATGCAGGCTTCATCAGACGTTGGTAGCTAGGTTTAATATATTTTAAGAAATACGCTGGCGGAAGCATAGGCCCATATTGCATACCTAAATCCTCAGGATAACTGAACTGATCCACTCCAAAGCTTAAATACCGTTCTACAATAAATGCATTAAACTCCTCTACCATATCAATCAGTTCCCAAAGCTTTCCTTCTTCATTCGCCATATCCATTAATAGATTCTCATAGCCTCTTAAATCACAAAGCTGCAGAAAAGTATGGCCATGTCTTAGCTCACCCCCCACATAATCACCCTTTTCCTTCGCGGCTTTTATGTCCTTTTCCACCTCTTCCCAGTCGATTGGCCCGATGCCCATACAGGTTCTAGGGTCAGGAGGCTGATAAGTTTTGAAGGCTTCCCAATCTTTTAGAGGATGTTCGGTTACCGTGCCTGTTATTCCGTTTTCGGTGGTTGTCCAAACACAGCCAAAGTCGTCGGTGTACGGCTCTCCCGCTCTAGCTACCAAGCGATAATTGGGAATATATTTGCCTTTAGGACGAACAAAATCCGGGAACAGCAATTTGTGTTCTTCCATTAAATCAAATAACTGATCTTGTGGATAATGATGCCAGCAGGAATCATTGATACAAAAAAACATCGGAATATAATCCGGTTTTTCAAACCGAACTGCTTTTACATAATTACTGTCCATTTTTTCTGCAACACCTCCCATACTTATATAAATTTTATACCATAATTTAACCAATATTGCGTTTATAAAAGCAATATGA